>TARA_Y100000385_G_scaffold291976_1_pt1 | contig 18453 bp, 13 predicted proteins | sample TARA_Y100000385 | Tara Oceans TARA_Y100000385 (sample SAMEA2620980) | marine metagenome | biome: marine biome (ENVO:00000447); feature: surface water layer (ENVO:00002042); material: "saline water (ENVO:00002010), including plankton (ENVO:xxxxxxxx)" | depth 5 m
TGAAATGAATGTTGAATCCCTTCATTTGCTCCATCCACACGTTCAACAGGTATACTCGCCTGGAGTCCTTCGTCAAACTCAAAATTGATGATGCGGTCGATGTCATCCTTAATATCACATTGGGCGGTCAATCGAGCTTTTGTTGCGTCGTTTAAATCTGAGATGGAGACATTATTACTTACCAATTGATAGATCTGATATCCTTGAAAACGATAATTGAAATCCGCTGCCGAATCTGACGAAACTAAGAATGGATCGCGCTCTATGTACTCTTCATTCGCATTATTAGAATTGGAAGGATTACTTAATGTAAGAATCACTTCATTCTCCAATTCTTGGAAATCAAGATCTGGCGCATGCGGTGCGTCAAGAACTTTAAAACAATTTTCGAAGAGAGCTTGCGCCTTGTCATCTGCCTGTCTTAATACCTCAACAGAGGCGAAAGGATCCCCTGAAGAAGCCTGTGCAAAGACAATTCCTACGGTAATGTTGTTAATGGCTCCAGGCTTTAAAACGAACGGGCCAGCCGATTGAACAAAACGTCGGTCATAGGGTACATTTCCTGCTGTTTGTTCTGTCCATTCGGGCTGAACTTGACCTCCCGTTCCCCAACCTAATGGATCTGTGTCTCCCGGGAACATGAAATCACATGAAACTCCTGAGTTTGCCTGTGGATCCGAAATATGACCTGATCCACCGTAGTAGAATGGCGTTCCATCCTTCCAAAAACCACGGAGGTAATTGTAGTAATCACCAGCGGCAATAGGGTCGGTTTGATTAATATTACCCCCACCAATATTACTATAGTACAGAAAGCGACGCATTCCAAACCGTTCATTATCTATAATTCCATCACCATAACCAATACCATTTAAGGCCTCGTTGACGCCAATACCATATGCGTTATCAATTCCATCATCGTCCTGATAAGGTCCTTCAAAGAAATCCACACCAATGGCTGGAGGTACATCTCCATACCCAAGGAAGCCAGCATTATCGCCATCGAAGTTGTCACCATTGTAGTAATAAGCTAATCCTCTTCCCACATCACAACCAACGTAGTCATCAAATGGATCACCTAGTGCACCATCAGTGAAATATCCAAAATAAGTATCGTAAAGCGTTTGAGTACCTCTGTTAATCAACTCATAATTATAGAAAGTCATGTTGTTGATCTCATCATTAGAAGCAAATGAAAATGCCTGTGCACGAATCTCCATTCCGATAGGATCTCCTCCTGTTTCAGTATGAATATTTCCTTTGTCATTCATGACCCACCAGTAGTTCAAATCACCATAAAGAGATACACTTCGATCCACCCCACATTCCTTTGTTTTGTAAATATCATGCCATGGATAATCTCCAAGTTCCCATTGGTAAACGCCATCATCATTTCGATCAAAGAATGGGGCAAGATAAAAGTCTTGTCCCGCGCCTACATCACCATGAGCCGGCCATTCTTTTATGATATCCGGTATTTGATAATCTGGGTAAAGATCACTCTGAGTAGAGGTTCCGTTGATCGCATCTTGCTCACCGGCCGTGTACCAAGCATCGAACAACCGTATTTCATCTTGTGCAGAAACAAAATGCTTATCGTATTTGCTGCAATTTTCGTAATTCGTTTCGGCCGCACCTTGAGTTAGTGGTCCTGTCCAATAATCTTGACCATTTCTATAACGCAACGCTGCTAATTTCAACTGATCATTGATATCTGTTCCACCCAACCATAATGCTGAAGTAAACAATGCCATTCGTCCTGAGTTTTTTGGAACCTCATACTGCGAAAAATTTTGCCCAGGCACTTGCCACATATTACCAGCAGTGTGGACTAGCATTCGCACATTATTCAACTCCATGTACGTCGAAGTAGACGGCGGTGTACAACCTGCAGATTTTTCAATCTCCGTATCTGGTATCGAATTCCCAGCATATGGTTGTCCAAATGCGAGTAGCACAGAACCAATAAACAGAAGTGTGAGAAAGGTTTTCATAATGCAGCTTTGATTGCAAAATACTGAATATTTGAGTGTTGATCCACTAGGGTTGTGCTCAAATTCAACAGATATATACTATTCTAATTATTTTGATTTGCTCAATCTCTCAACGAAAGTGACCAATAGTGTAGTGATATCATGGTATTCCATAAAGCTAAGCTCAGAATATTCATCGAAGATATCATGGTAATTTTTATTCGGCCCCATTGTGTAAATAAAGAATGCCGGGACACCTTTCTCAGTAAACCAATAATGATCTGAATTCGATGTAGGTCCTCTTTTCTTAACCTTAGCCAGTAAATTCTTCTCTGCATTAATTGCTTGAAGAAGTTCAAACTCTTTTTCAAAAAGTGTAGCATTTACCGCAGTAATTCCTTCCTCACCTGACCCCATGATATCGAGGTTAATTACGAATCGTACTTTCTTTAAGGGTAGAATTGGATTTTCTGTGAAGTACTTCGACCCCACTAATCCCGCTTCTTCGCCCGAAAATGCAACAAACATAATATTAAAATCAGAAGGATTCACTTTGAAATATTTCGCCATTGTCAGAAGCATTGCAGTTCCAGATGCATTATCGTTAGCTCCTGGAAAATACGTGTCATCTCCCATTCTTCCAAGGTGATCATAATGCGCCGTAAACATGATTGTTTTAGCACACATCTTTTTTGACGGGATATATGCTACAACATTTTGCGTCCCATATGTTTCAATGAATTCTGCATCGATATCAATTTTGAACTCTGCAGTTCGATCAACTATAGAGTCCTGTATTTGGATTAATGGAAATGCCAAGTGACTTCTTCCTACTGACCATGTAAATTTACTATCTACGATTTCTATTACCGGATGAAACGCAGCAACTGCTCGTGAAAGCCCAGCAATTTCTTTCTTCTCTTCAGCTGTTGCTTTAGCCAAATCAAGAAGGAGCGCGTTATACTCTCCTAATGCCATGTAATCTCCAAGAGCAGCTCCAAATTTTTCTTGATCTAATGCGGTTTCTAAACTGATCAAATACGGCTTCAGCTTACCCGTCATTCCTCCTGACGAAGGCTCAACTACAAAATGGACACCTGGTTTTAACTCTCGATTCCCCTGAGTAACATCTGCATGCCCTGGGAACGTATTCACACCAAGTAAGTCATAATGCTGAAGGTATCCTTCCTTCTTGAACGTACCAATATTTAATTTAGAGAATTCATCTGCTAAGTAATCTGCAGCAAGTGAATCACCTTTGGCATAATAACCTCTACCATGAAATTCTGGAGCGCATAATTGCTTAGTTATTCTACGAACTTCTTCAATTTGTGCAGAAGTTGAAAGTGCGAGTAGGACAAACGAGGCTGCAAGAATCTTACGCATAACGTCGTTTAATTATCGACATGAACTCTAGTACCGCTTCTTGTTCTAAGTCCCATGAATTTTTAAATGCTAATTCTTCCACCTTAACACTAGCATCTCCAAGAGAGTCTTGGCTATCAAGAGATGAAATCGCCTCGGCGAATAAATCACTTGATCCATCAAATAATTCACGTATGTATCGTAAGCGTTCGTTTAAACCAAACGCTCCACTCAATGATTCGATTTTACTCTCAGCAAATTGTGAACTCACTGAGCTTGGTAGGCTTTTCAGACGAATTAAAAAATTCTCATCTCCATCAAAATCAGATTGAACCGTTTCAGATAAGTTTACCTCTTCTTTCGACTCTTCAAATTCCGGTTCTTCAATTCGTTCCTCTTCGTCTTCAGAAGTTTCCTCCACAAACTCTTGTGCAGGCTCTTCCATAACCGGCTCTGGTACAATAGATTCTTCAATAATCTCCTCTACCTTTTCTTCGGAAATCTCTGTTTCTTCAAATAAAGAAAATTCTAAGCCACTTGATTCAACAACCTCCTTCTCTTCAACAACATCAACTGGTTCTTCCTTAGTCTCAACGATAGGAGTTACTCCAGCTTTCTCTTCAAAAGCCTTGTACTTAAGGATTATACTCCGCTCATGAAGCTCACGAGTTAGTTCTTCTAATTCTGAGAGTTCTAATATCGAAAGCGTTCCATTCTCCATCTTGTCGACAAGAACTGTAAGCGATTTTAACCTTAACTTATATTTTTCTAATCCTTCCATTGTTCCGTGTGAATGATTTTTCAACATTTATACCAAGTTGCTAACGAAGCATTCATACTATCCCTCGATTTAGCGAAATTGGTTCATCAAAGTTAGTGAAGGATGACGATTATTCATAACAAATCGTTCTGAGTTGTCGTCGTCACTCTGTTGAAAACCTGTAAAAAACACAAACTATGTTTTTAGAACATTTTCCAGAAGAAGGTAGAGTCCATGGATGGATTGAAGTAGTATGCGGATCAATGTTTTCAGGAAAAACAGAAGAACTAATCAGAAGACTTCGACGCGCAGAGTTTGCAAACCAAAAGATCTTGTTGGTAAAACCGAGAATTGACGATCGTTATCACAAACAAAATGTGATAAGTCATCAAGGAACGAGCTTTGAAGCAATTTGCGTAGATGATTCTAAGGAAATTCTAAATGTTTGGAAGAAAGAGCGAGTAGTTGCAATTGATGAAGCTCAATTCTTTGATGAGGGTATCGTTGATGTCTGTCATCATTTATCAGCAAATGGTGTTCGTGTAATTATTGCAGGGTTAGACATGGATTTTCAAGGAACTCCTTTCGGGCCAATGCCACACCTCCTCTCGATTGCTGAATACGTGACTAAGGTTCACGCTATTTGCGTATCTTGCGGTAACTTAGCACAATTCTCGCATCGAACTGTTGCAGAGAAAGAACAAGTTCTCGTAGGGACTGTTGATCAATACAAGCCCCTTTGTAGATCGTGCTACAATAAAATAGCGCATTGAAATTAAATTACCAATACCGTAAAATCGCTTCATTATTATCAAACAACTCCGACTCGGATACGGTAATCCATTCGGTAGCATATGATACGCGTAAAATTTCATCGGGCGCACATGTGCTATTCTTCGCATTAAAAGGTGACTTCAGAGATGGTCATAGCTTTATCGATGATGCTTACTCCAGAGGTGTTCGCCATTTTATTGTGACATCTGAAGGGAGCACCAGTCATCTTGAGGGAGCACAAGAAATAGCAGTGGAAAATACATTTCAGGCACTTCAGGATCTTGCTCAATATCACAGAGAACAATTTAAAATACCCGTGATTGCAATAACTGGTAGTTATGGGAAAACAACCGTCAAAGAGTGGTTAAGCGAACTCATCTCACCGGTCTTTAACGTAGTTAGAAGTCCCAAAAGCTATAACTCACGACTAGGTGTAGCACTCTCTATTTTCGAAATAAAGGACTCTACCGATATCGCGATTATTGAAACTGGAATTTCGGCACCTGGTGATATGATTCATCTCCAGAAAATGATCGCCCCTACACTTGGGATATTTACAGCGCTTGGAAGTGCGCATATTGAAAACTTTGATTCTCAGCTAGACATTAAGCAGGAAAAATTACTCCTTTTCAAGTCGATTGAATCATTCATATATCCAAGAGCTGTTGATCTTAACAGTAATAATTCAGAAGTGATTGAGGAAAATGATTTTCAAGATCTACAATCCTCTTTCAAACTGAATGACCCAATACAGTGGAAGAATTGTCAATTAGCAATCGCCATGGCCAAAAAACTAGGAGTCAACGATGCAATCATCATGGGGCAACTAGAAAAGCTCGAAGCACTCTCTATGCGTCTAGAAACATTCGATGGAATCAATCAGAACACAGTAATAAACGATGCCTACAGTCTTGATGTAGATTCATTGCGGCACGCATTAGAATATCAGCAAATGACTGCAGGGGCAAAATCTCGAGTAGTTTATATTGGAATATCTGGTAATAACGCTCAGACGCAAGAATGGGTGGAGCAAATTGTAGCATCATTTCCTAAGGTAGATCTTCGCATCATAAATGCAGAAAAGCCAGTAGATTACTCTACCGCGAACAGCTCAATTTTAATTAAGGGTGATCGAGGTTCGAATATGGAGGTAGTTGCAGGTAAATTTAAACGGCAGCAGCATCAAACTTTCTTACAAATCGATCTTGGTTCTATCCGTAAAAACATCCGTGCCTATAAATCGAAACTCCATGAGCCAACCAAAATTCTCTGCATGGTCAAAGCTGCATCCTACGGCTCAGATGCAAAGAAGACCGGAGTCTTTCTTGAACAGCTCGGAGTAGATTATTTAGGCGTGGCTTATCCAGATGAAGGCGTTGAGTTACGGGAAAATGGAGTTACACTTCCGATCTTGGTAATGAATAGCGAAGCAGCTGCATTCTCTACTTGCATTCAATATAATTTAGAGCCCGCAATTTTTTCATTAAGTCAACTCGAGGCATTCGTTCAAGAACTAATTCTGAATGCGAGGCAAAACTACCCAATCCATCTTAAATTGGAAACAGGAATGCACCGCATGGGAATTGAGACAAACGAGATCGATGCACTCATGCAAAAAATAAACGCTCAACCTGAAGTTTCAGTGGCAAGTATTTACTCTCATCTTTCTCAAGCGGATGTAGAAAAATCCGTACATGTACAGAATCAGATTGATCGGTTTTCTGAACTCTCAGAAAAAATCCAATCATCTCTGTCTTATCCAATTATTAGGCATATTCTCAATTCTGAAGGAATTGTAAACCATACGAACGCACAATTTGACATGGTTCGATTAGGAATCGGAATGTATGGAATTACAGATAATAGTGATTGGAAGGACAATCTATCCCCGGCCATCGAATGGTTTAGTGCTGTGTCTCAAGTTAAGGCATTAAACACAAACGATGCGGTTGGTTATCATAGACGTTTTATTGCAGATAAAACTATGGAAATTGCAGTTATCCCAGTGGGTTATGCAGATGGTTTTAGACGTCAATTAAGCAACGGCAAAGGAGGCGTTTATATTAAGAATACTTTCTGCCCGACAGTAGGAAGCGTCTGTATGGATATGATTATGGTCGATGTAACCGGATTGGAAGTCGCAGAGAAAGACCAAGTTGAAATTATAGGTCCACAACAATCAATCTATGAGTTCGCGGATCAACTAGATACAATACCCTACGAAGTAATGACACACTTTTCAGGAAGAATGCATCGGAAATTCATTGAGGCATAGCCGCAAATAAACGATCCAACCCCTTATTTTCTCAATGAGCTAGCGTTCATCGTTCTCGTCTCATCAAACTCTAACTTTTTTGAAAAAATGAAGACCCCACCTTTAATTTTCCCCTTCAAGCGTACTTTCAAATCTCCTTTTCCTGCAAGGCTAAGTGCTGTTCTCAAGGCATTATCTTCCAAGTGAGCAGTAAACGGAGCCACTAGATGTGTCTCTCGTTTTCTTTTCATTTTGACTTTCTTTTCAAGGTGGATTTTACCCACATAATCCCCATCAATGTAAAGGTCAAGCTTTGAAGGTTTCACCTTAATCGCAAACCAATTTCCGTTGAAAACATTAGCCTCAGCTGTAAAGTTTACGTTATTCCCATCGAGTTTCTCGAGATTGAAATTTTCCCCTCCCCTCATTTCTGGCTCATAAAAAGTACACGACGCAAAAAGTAGTGAGAGAACAAAAATTGATATTAGCTTCTTCATATTAGTTCTTATTAAATCGCTTACTAAATGCAACGAAAAAATGTGGAATAGTTTCAATTCCGCGGTAATAATTGAATAAACCGTAGTGCTCATCTGGTGAATGTATCGCGTCACTGTCTAAACCGAAGCCCATTAAAATGGTTTTTAAACCAAGTTCTTTTTCGAACATAGCAACTATTGGAATAGATCCCCCACTGCGCACTGGGATTGATTTTGTACCAAAAGTCGCTTCGTATGCATCACTGGCAGCTTCATAGCCTATCGAATCGATTGGAGTTACTGCAGGCTCACCTCCATGATGAGGAGTAACAACTACTTCTGTTCCTGCTGGAGCAATGGCCAAGAAGTGATCCATAAATAACTTCGTAATCTCATCAGGATCCTGATCTGGAACAAGTCTCATTGAAATTTTAGCGTAGGCTTTCGATGCAATTACCGTCTTTGCACCATCACCTTGGTATCCACCCCAAATGCCATTAACATCTAGCGTTGGCCGTATAGACCCTCTCTCCATTGTAGAGTATCCTTCTTCACCATAAACATCATTAATATCAATTGACTTACAGTAGTCCGCTTTACTAAAAGGAGCCTTCGCCATCTGAGCACGCTCAGCATCGGAAAGCTCAACAACTTTGTCATAAAAACCTGGAATCGTGATGTGATTGTTTTCATCGTGCAATGAAGCAATCATTTTAGCGAGGATGTTAATAGGGTTCGCAACACAACCCCCGTATAATCCAGAATGTAAATCACGATTTGGACCAGTCACCTCCACCTCAACATAACTCAATCCACGAAGACCGGTAGTAATTGATGGAACGTCGTTTGCCAACATTCCTGTATCTGAAACTAATATGATATCTGCCTCTAATTTTTTCTTGTTGTTTTTTACAAACACACCCAAATTCGAACTTCCAACCTCTTCCTCTCCTTCAATCATGAATTTAACATTACATGTTAATTCATCTGATTTAATCATTGCTTCAAATGCTTTTACATGCATGAACATTTGTCCTTTATCATCACATGCTCCACGTGCAAAAATTGCCCCTTCCGGATGAATCTCAGTTTTCTTGATCACTGGCTCAAATGGCGGACTCGTCCATAAATCGATCGGGTCAGCTGGTTGCACGTCATAATGGCCATAAACTAAAACAGTTGGCAATGAAGAATCAAAAATCTTATCTGCATAAACGATTGGATGTCCTTCCGTTTTACAAATCTCCACATTGTCCGCACCGGCATCTCTTAAACTTTGAGCGACACTCTCTGCTGTTTTTGCAACATCTGCAGTAAATGCAGGATCTGCCGAAACTGAAGGTATTTTGAGTAATTCGATTAACTCGTCTAAGAAACGTTGCTTATTAGCTTGAATATATGACTGTGTATTTTCCATGTTCGGGTTTCAATTTTTGAATTATAAAAGTCGGTAAATTTATTCACTATTATTAGGGATTCTCTGTCTATTATTCCATTTTAGTGCAACCTTTAGTCATTACTTGGGGTCTTACTATAAAATTAAGCAACTTCTATGCAGTTAAGAAAGCTACTCGCATTAGCAATTCTGGTTCTTCTCGGGACTACGATGCACGCTCAAATCTCAGTAAACAATACACTTACGCCGGCAGATATGGTAAACGCCTTGATTGGTCCAGGTGTAACTGTGAGTAATATTAGTTTTACAGGACAAGGTGTTCAGGCAGGTTCATTTGATGGTTCAATGTCGAATATCGGATTAGATAATGGGATTATTATCTCATCAGGAACAATCCTAGATATCGTACCTCCAAATCAGCCAACAACAGGAACTTTTGGTCAACCTGGTGATCCTGATTTACTAACAATTGCGCAATCAGTATTAAGTAACCCTGCAGCAGCTTCAATTAGTGCAACAGCAGATGCCGCATATTTGGAATTCGACTTCGTTCCAGTAGGAGATTCAGTAGAATTCAACTTCGTATTCGCTTCGGAAGAATACCAAACATATATCAATACATCGTTTAATGATGCATTTGGATTCTTTATTAGTGGACCTGGCTTTGCGGGTCCTTATGCTTCGCCTGCAGCATTCACAATGGGAGCCGAAAATTTAGCATTTGTTCCAGGTACAACCGATCCAATTACGATCTCTACTATTCATCCAGGTTTGAATCCAGCGTTCTATATTGACGATCCGGTGGGAGCAACTCAATCATTTAATGGCTTTACAACTCCAATGAAAATCGAGTTTCAAGTTGTTTGTGGAATGACATACCACTTTAAGTTTGCCGTAGCAGATTGTCAAGATGATTTTCTGGATACAGGTGTTTTCTTGGAAGGCGGAAGTTTCTCATCTGATGCTGTATCCGTAGCAGTAACAACTGTTTCTGGTGACACAGCGGTGTACGAAGGATGTACATTTGCCGATTTCATTTTCTCAAGACCAGATACGTCTGATACATTAATAATTAACTACTCTCTTAGCGGAACGGGACAAGAAGGCACTGATTTTGCGGCCTTAACTAACCCAGTAACTTTCTTACCTGGACAGGATACAATTATCTTAACCCTTAACCCAATTGCTGATGGCTTGATTGAACCAGGTGAATCAGTAACGATTACTGCATTTACTATCAGTCCATGTGGAGATACAATAATTTCATCTGGAACCGTATGGATTTTCGATGAACCCGATATGTATATTGACGAGAGTGATACCATTATTTATTGTGCCGATGATTCAGTCTTAGTAACCGCCTTCGCAGGTGGAGGATTCAGCCCATACCTTTATTCTTGGACGGGCTCTACTTCTACTACGTCACAGGCTTACGTCGCAGGATCCCTGAGTGGTCCAGTTGAATACTATGTAACCGCTACCGATGGCTGTGGTTACTCGGTCACCGATACTGTAACTGTTACATTGAATCAAACATTGGCAATTGACAATGTTTCATCTCTACCATCATCTACATGCACACCTACTGGTTCAGTTAACGCAGTAACCTCAGGTGAGACAGGTGTCGCTATCTACAACTGGACAGGACCAGGTCTTGGTGGAGGATCGAGTGCTAGCCTTGATTGGCAGAATGTCTCTCCAGGATGGTATTATTTCACCGTAACAGATAACATATGTGTTGAAACGGATAGTATTGAAATTGTAGCGGACCCAACACCAATCTCAAGTTTCACTGGCTCTCCAATTTCAGGATGTGCCCCACTAAGTGTGAACTTCGCAAATAGCAGCATTAATGGCACGAGTTACGAATGGAACTTTGACGGCACAATTGTAAATGCACCAACAATGGCTTCACAAACTCACGTATTCACAACAAGTGGACTTGTTCAATTGGTGGCCTTTGACGATGGAGGTTGTTCAGACACAACAACGATCTCAATATCAGTTACTCCTTGTGGATGTACTGACCCTGCGGCAGAGAACTACAATCCTCTCGCATCGATAGATGACGGATCTTGTATTTACGCGCAGCCAACTGTTGTTTGTCCAAATATATTCACTCCAAATGATGACAACCTAAATGATGTTTTCAAATTGGATGTGACGAACGCAATTGACGTAGAATTCACGATACTTAACCGTTGGGGTAACGTAATGTATGAGACTTCAGGGTTAGCTCCATTTTGGAATGGTGAAACTCCGTCTGGAGCTCCTGCAGAAGATGGGACTTACTTCGTGAACTATACTGTGACAGGAATCGATGGAACGACTCAGATTACGGGTCATGGTTTCGTACAACTTGTAGCAGGAGACAAATAGAAAATTAAATCCGAATTACTGGAAAACGTCCTCGCGACTAATACAGGAAATTGTGGTACGGGTAGCGAACTTGGAAGATTGTCTTTACCTCTTCATATAGAAGCTCTTTGAACTCCTCGACATTTTCTTTTGTATGAGCTGAAATGAAGACACATTTGGTGTCGTTCAGTTTACCCATCCATGACTTCTTCAATTCATCAAGCGTCAAGTTTTCTCCTTCAAGAAGAATTTGATCCTCTTCTCGCTCTTCAAATTCATACGAGTCAATTTTGTTAAACACGACGATTGTCGGTTTATCACTTCGATCAATTTCTGCCAGCGTATCGCAAACAACATCGTAATGCTCCTCAAAATTTGGATGAGAAATATCAAGCACGTGAATTAATAAGTCAGATTCTCGTACTTCATCAAGTGTAGATTTAAAAGAATCGACCAGTTGGTGAGGAAGTTTCCGGATAAAACCAACGGTGTCGGCCATTAAAAAAGGAAGATTACCAATTACAACTTTCCTAACAGTTGTATCCAGGGTCGCAAATAGTTTATTCTCGGCAAAGACATCAGACTTACTTACCATATTCATAATGGTACTCTTTCCAACGTTTGTATATCCAACAAGTGCGACTCGAACCAGTTGTCCACGATTACCTCGTTGAACTGATTTTTGTTTGTCTATTTTCTTCAACTTCTCCTTAAGAAGCGCAATTTTAGCTTGGATAATTCGTCTATCCGTTTCAATTTCTGTTTCACCTGGACCTCTCATTCCAATACCACCTTTCTGTCTATCAAGGTGTGTCCATAAGTTTGTCAATCTAGGTAGCAAATATTGAAGCTGCGCCAACTCAACTTGTGTCTTGGCATTTGCTGTTCTAGCTCTACTCGCAAAAATATCTAAGATGAGATTGTTTCTATCGAGAATCTTCGTTTCCAATGCCCGCTCGATATTTCTCATTTGAGATGGACTTAATTCATCATCAAAAATTACAAGATCAACATCATTCGCATTAATGTAATCTCGGATCTCCGATAGTTTTCCTGAACCTACAAAAGTTTTTGAATTCGGCGCGGTTACCTTTTGAAGAAAGCGCTTAACAGTAGTTGCTCCTGCAGTTAATGCAAGGAACTCCAATTCATCAAGGTATTCCTCGGCTGAACGCTCGGTCACTCCTTGAGGAATAACTCCAACAAGCATGCATTTTTCTTCTACCGCATCAACGAGTACGTGTCCTTCTGCCATAATATTTAGTCTCTCAATGAGATTACGTGATCAACAACTGCGTTTCTCTCCTGCTCGGAAGAAATGATGTATTCAAATGGAGGCATAACTCCCTGCCCCTCAATAATAAGTTTATAAACTTTTGCAGAGTCGAGCTCAGAATTAGCTAAGTCCTTAGCTCCTGTAACACCCGCCTTTCCTTCAGGGCCGTGGCAGGCTGTACAATTAGCCTCATACAACTTTGCTCCATTTGGACTGTCTTCTGATGACCCTAAAGAACTCCCTGTATCACCCGAGCAAGCTGTAAATAAGCCAAGAAGTGCAACTACGAAAATCGTTTTTACATCCATGATCCCTTCAATGCTTCTCTGAATGGCCAAGGTATTGACACCAAAATCAGAATAAGTCCTATCGTATAGGTAACCAAAATCTTGTGATGCTTATTTCGGGAACCTTTCATTTTCTTTTCTGCACTACTTCTGCCCATTGTGATCACAGCGATCGCGCATACCATTACTAGAATGTGTTCCATCCCATAGAATCGATACATACCTCCTGCTACATCACTGGACATCCATCCTTCAACATATGCCACTTTACTTGACAAGAACATTAATCCAATTCCCAGAAGTAATTGGATATGCAAACTCACCATCGTAAACAAGTTTAGCATCTTGTCTTTCTTCAGGTAATTACCAGAAGACTTTGAACGAATCGCATTAACAATTGCAAATAACAACAATAGAAGTGCTATCCATCGCATTCCTGAGTGAGCTCCTTGTAGGATATTGTACATAATTTATTTTTCTGTAAAAATACGAAAATGGTCCATCCAAATGGTATTTTCCTCAGGCATATCGTGTCAAATGAGTAAATTCACGGCATGAAAAAATTGATACTCGGAAAATCAGTTCTTGTATTTTTCATTTTTTGCACGGTTTACTCCATGACATTTGGGCAAGAACCAAAAAATGGAATGGTTGAATCGAATGCGGCATATTATGCATTTACGCATGCAACAATAATGGCTTCACCAGGTGAAGTTATTAACAATGGAACACTCCTGATTAAAGGCGATGAAATCGTGAAAATTGGCAAGCGCGTTTTAATTCCTAATAACGCTGTTAAAATCGACTGTGAAGGACGAACAATTATCCCATCCTTTGTTGAGCTTTCCACGAGTGTTGGTGTTCCCGTGGCCAAGAGCAAAAAGACCGGCCGCTCACCTCAGCTGGAATCCATGAAGCAAGGTCCATATTACTGGAACGAAGCCATTCATCCAGAATTAAATGCTTCTGAGTTATATACTTCCAATCAAACAGAAAACAAGGCACTTATTAAAAGCGGATACGGTTTTGCGATGACTCACCAACAGGACGGAATAGCTCGAGGTAAGGGCGCATTCGTATCGCTCGGAAGATCTTCGATTCATGAGGAGATGACTAATTGGACGAGTGCTAGCTTCTATTCCTTCGAAAAAGGTGTTTCTAGGCAATCGTACCCATCTTCTCAAATGGGTTCAATCGCGCTTCTACGCCAAACATTCTATGATGCAATTTGGTACAAAGATGAATCCAAAAAAGAACCTAACCTTTCCCTTCAGGCAATCAATGATCAATGGGAAGAATCTAGCTTCTTTTTCACGCGATCAAAGTGGGAAATTCTAAGAGCGCAGAAAATTGCTTCCGAATTCGACCGAAATTTCAACTTCATCGGTTCCGGTGATGAGTACATGATAATTGATGAACTTGTTGAAATTAAGAGCACAGTTGTGGTCCCAATTGATTTCCCAGAAGCATACGATGTAACAAATCCCTATGTCGCTCGGCAAATTCCACTAAGCGACATGAAGCATTGGGAAATGGCTCCATACAACCCTTTGATACTATCAGAAAATAATATCCCCTTTTGTATTACGTATGCCGGCCATAAGACTCCGAAAGATTTCTGGACACATCTGAGGTCAGCCGTAAAACATGGTTTGTCTACTTCAGATGCCTTAAATGCACTTACACTTCAACCAGCGAAAACATTGGGCATTTCTGAATCAATTGGTTCGATTGCAATTGGTAAAATAGCGAGTTTCAATATCTACGATGGGAATCCATTTGAAGAAACATGTAAACTTCTGCAGTCATGGAATCTTGGTGAGAAAACAGAACATGCTCCATATCTAAAAGAGGACATCTCAGGGAAATATAACATAACTATTGACAAACGACAATTTCCCCTAACCATCAAACCTGCTGGAAAAGGAAAATGGAAGGGAACTGTAGAGACATATTCGACGAATGAAACTCTTAAGATTGATACTGTAAATCATATTACAGTTGTTCTTTTAGATCAAGGAGATATTACTTTACAATTCGCTATTAATGATACCATCTGGTCTGGAAGCATCAATCTCCAAGGGAAGATCAATACTAAATTGGGGATTTTTGAAGGCAGTGGGATGATACCTACAGGTAAGTGGGTAAAATGGTACGCCGTAAAAAGTGGTAAGGCCAGTAGAACGTCAAAAAAGAAAGATACACCTTTTGAAGTTGATACACTAGCTGTTCCATGGTTCCCAAACATGGCCTATGGTTTTGATTCCATTCCTGAAGAACTCCCATTTGTAATTGTAAATGCTTCGGCGTGGACGAATGAAGAAGAAGGAATCATAGAGGATGCAACGATAATCATTGAAGATGGAAAAATCACCTACTGCGGCACAGAGCCTCCAACACATCCTAAAGATGCCGATGTGTTCGATGCGAAAGGAATGCACGTAACATCAGGAATTATTGACGAGCATTCGCACATCGCCATCTCAAGAGGAGTTAATGAAAGTGGCCAGGCTATTACAGCTGAGGTTTCTATTGGAGATGTTGTTCATCCGGATGATATCAATATTTATCGTCAACTTTCTGGTGGCGTTACGGCATCGCAGCTCTTACATGGCTCAGCTAATCCAGTAGGTGGGCAATCTGCTTTGATTAAATTGAAGTGGGGATCTACACCGGAAGAAATGTTGATCGATGACGCTCCGAAATTTATCAAATTCGCGCTGGGAGAAAATGTAAAACAGTCTAATTGGGGTAGCTATAATTCTGTACGGTTTCCACAAACACGAATGGGCGTAGAACAGGTTTATTACGATGGATTCGAACGCGCTAGAAAGTACGAAGATGCTTTGTCGAAATTCAAGCTGGGTGAAATAAAAACCAAACCACGTGTCGACCTTGAGCTAGAAGTACTTAGTGAAATTCTGAATAGTGAGCGGTTCATTACATGTCACTCATATATTCAATCGGAAATAAACATGCTCATGCATGTAGCGGATTCTATGAGGTTCCGACTCAACACATTTACACATATCCTAGAAGGCTATAAAGTGGCTGATAAGATGAAAGCTCATGGGGCAGGCGCCTCAACATTCTCTGATTGGTGGGCTTACAAATATGAAGTTAATGATGCAATACCTTATAATGTAAAGATGCTTCATGATCATGGTATCACCGTTGCCATCAATTCGGATGATGCAGAGATGGGTAGAAGACTAAATCAGGAAGCAGCGAAAACAGTGAAGTATGGTGGAATGAGCGAAATAGAAGCGTGGAAAACAGTCACACTTAATCCAGCCAAGTTGTTGCACTTGGATGATCGTATGGGCTCGTTGAAAGAAGGGAAAGATGCTGATGTTGTGATCTGGTCGAATAACCCACTTTCTGTTCAATCTCAAGTTATATCAACTTTTGTTGACGGTGTTCTATTGTATGATGCGAAACGCGACATGCAACTTTATACACGGAATCAGCAAGAGAAAGCTCGTCTAATATCAAAAATGCTCAACGCAAACATTGGAGGTAGTAAACGTGATTTTGTCAAGAAGAAAAAGGGACATTATCATTGTGATACAATTGGAGAAGAAGCGTCATTAGAAGAAAACACACATTAATATGAAGGCACTAATTACACTTGTTATTGTTCTAACCTTTGTTGGAACGAATACAGCACAAGAGGCAAAGTCGATTCTAATTACTGGAGGACATTTACATCTTGGAAATGGCGAGAGCATCATTACTGGAGCAGTAGGAGTCCGTGACGGAAAGATCGTATTTGCAAAAAATTCGCTCACTTTTACGGTTGATAGAAGCAAATGGGATACGATAATTGACGTTTCGGGAAAACATATCTATCCAGGCTTTATTGCTCCAAATTCAACGCTTGGACTAACAGAAATTGATGCTGTTCGAGCAACTCGAGATTATGATGAAGTAGGAACATATAATCCCCATGTTCGATCTCAAATTGCCTTCAATGTTGAATCGAAGGTCATGAGTACGGTGCGTACAAATGGTGTTCTGATGAGTCAAGCTACACCTCGCGGTGGAATTATTTCCGGAACTTCTTCAATCATGGCCTTGGACGGCTGGAACTGGGAAGATGCTACAATATCTGTAGATGACGGAATTCATCTTAACTGGCCGTCTAGCATGCAAGGCGGTGGATGGTGGGCAGAACCTGCACCCAAGAAACGTAACGAACGTTACAACGATCGCAAGCAAGAGATCTATGAGTTTTTCGAGATGGCTAAAGCTTACTCAAATATTCGTATACACGAAGATAAAGATCAGCGTCTAGAGTCAATGCGTGAGTGCTTTAAGGGGGTGAAACGCGTTTATATTCATGCGAATGAATTACAAGAACTTGTCGACATTATAGAGTTCTCTAGAGCGTTAAAACTAAAATTCCCTGTGATCGTCGGTGGTTATGATTCACATCTCATTACTCGTCAACTTGTAGATGCAAATATCCCTGTGATGGTGTTACGACCTCACAGTCTCCCACAGAACGAAGAAGATGACATTAATCATCCTTATCGATTAGCTAACCTATTACATGAGGGAGGCGTTAAATTCTGTATTCAGAATGCAGGAGGAATGGAAGCAATGAATGCTCGTAACTTACCGTTTTTGGCAGGTACTGCTATGTCCTTTGGCTTGTCTACAGAAGAGGCAATTCGCTCAATTACGCTTTCGCCTGCGGAGATTTTAGGAATTGATGAGAGCTTTGGTAGTATCGAAAAAGGTAAATCTGCCACTCTCTTTGTATCGGAGGGAGATGCTCTTGACATGAGAACCAATAAAATGGTTCTTGGGATGATAAACGGTAAGTTCATTTCAACAAGTAACTTCCAAACCGAGCTATACGAGAAGTACACAAAGAAATACGCTGAGGAATAGGGTTCTTAATAAGGGCCGCCCCGAAGATTAAATGCCCAAAAAAAGGTGCTATAACCAAGCTTTAACACCTTTCAAGTATTGGTAAGTGATCGACTACATCATGTCTTTCACTGTCTTTTCAACTTTTTCCTGAGCATCCTTAGTTGCATCATCGAGCATCTCTCTACCTTTCTTTGTGGCTTCTTCTACTCCGTTTTCAATAGCATCTGTTGCCTGCTCCATAAGACCGTCAGTCATGTCACCAACTTTGTCTTTCATCTCATCCATAACACCAACATCAGCATCAGCATCAGTGTTATCCTCAACAAGCTCTTCTAGCTCATCAGTGTTGTCTGTTACTTCAACTTCACTCGAGCAAGAAGTCATTGCTAATCCTGAAACAATTGCTGCAACCAGCATAAAATTTCTTTTCATGTCGTTCTGATTTATAGTTTCTCTAAATTACGAATTCTTTAGACTATTTTAATCATTTTAACGCTATTTATGAACGATTAACTTCTTTGTGAAGCTATTGCTGTTCGTGTTCACACGTACAATGTAGGTTCCATCAATTATTTGAGAAAGGTTGATAACATTTGTTCCTTTCTTATCTAAATATCTCGAAATTAAGATCCGTCCTGCTAAATCAAGAATGT
>TARA_Y100000385_G_scaffold291981_2_pt1 | contig 18431 bp, 4 predicted proteins | sample TARA_Y100000385 | Tara Oceans TARA_Y100000385 (sample SAMEA2620980) | marine metagenome | biome: marine biome (ENVO:00000447); feature: surface water layer (ENVO:00002042); material: "saline water (ENVO:00002010), including plankton (ENVO:xxxxxxxx)" | depth 5 m
TGGTGGTACTACTTTTGCTACCGCTCCTACACTAAGTGGTGTATATGCTGCTAAAGTTACTGGTGCTACTGCTGACTTCGTTGCTGACGAAGTAATCACCCAGACTGCTGCTGGCGGTGGTTCTGCTTTCGGTACTGTAGTTTCTTGGGAAAGAGATTCTGGTAATGCTGGACCTGGTGGTGCTGGTGTACTTAAGTATATCCAGTCTCCTTCACTACACACCGATGCTGGCGTTGTAAGAGAATTCGAGAATAGCGGTAATGCTATCTCTGGTGCTCAATCGCTTGCTTCAGGTACTGTCGATGGCGGCAACAATGACACTCTCGTAGGTGTTACTTTCGGTAGTGGTCTTGCTACTCCTGAAATCGGTAATAACACTGGTGAGATCATCTATGTTGAGAACCGTCGTCTCATCACCCGTGCTGCTGACCAGATTGAAGATATCAAACTTGTTATCGAGTTCTGATTTCTTTTTTACTCCGCTAAATACTTCAACGAACAATGTAGAGTATTTGGCGGAATAACATGCCACAGAAGACGAATCTCAACGTAGCCCCATATTATGATGACTATGATTCTGGCAAAAACTTTTATAAAGTTTTGTTCAGACCTGGATACTCGATCCAAACTAGAGAATTAACTTCTCTACAATCGATTCTCCAGAATCAAATAGAAAGCTTTGGTAAGTTCAACTTCAAGCAGGGACAGCAAGTCATCCCTGGAGAGGTTGGACTTAATACCAAGCTTGATTATGTAAAGTTATCTTCTGTATCTGAAGTTGCTGTAAACGAAAACGGACAAATCGTTTACAAAAAATATGATATTAAAAAACTTGTTGGTACACAACTCCAGGGACTAAACTCTGGAGTTGTTGGGCGCGTACTAAGTTCTGAGTATGGATCTGATATTGAAGCAGATACATTGTTCGTAAAATATACCACTAGTGGATCTGCTAGCAACGAAACTACCTTTAGACAAGGAGAAACGCTAGAAGTTATTGCTGGTATCAACACCCCTCTACTTGTAGTTGGTACAGATGGTAGCGTACTCCCAACTAGTATTAATGTAGAAGATCCTACATCTGGCAACATCGAAACCTTTAGCAGTCGTGCTATGGGATTTGCTACTGCTGTCGATGTACAGGAAGGTGTTTACTTTGTTAATGGTTTCTTTGTAAGAAACAAAAAACAACTATTGATCATCAACAAATATTATAATAAAGCATCAGCTAAGGTAGGTTTTACTGTTACAGAAAGTGTTGTAACTCCTGAAGAGGATACTTCACTAGCAGATAATGCCAGAGGTTTCTCCAACTCTTCTGCTCCTGGTGCTCATCGTCTTAGCATTAATCTAAACCTTACTAGGTTTGATTATAGTGCTAATACTGATAAGAATTTTATCCAGTTGGTTCAAATCAAGAACGGAACTGTAGAGAAACAAATTAGATCAGCAGACTACACCCTCCTAGAAGAGACTTTAGCAAGAAGAACATTTGATGAGTCTGGTGATTATGTTGTAGAAGAGTTTGATTATGACGTTAGAGAATACTACCAAAGAAATAATAACAATGGTGTGTATGCTCTCAGTAACGAGACTGGTCTAGTAAACAGAACTTTCACAGCAGTAGAAGCAGAAGGAAAAATGCTTCTATCGGTAAGTTCTGGTAAAGCCTATGTTAAAGGTTATGAAATTATTAACAAAGAGACCAAGACTCTTAATGTAAGTAAAGGTAGAGATACTTTATCCCGTGACAATGTAACTATCAAGACCAAAGGTCTTCCAGAATTTAATATAACTAATGTTTATGGCAGTATTCCTCTAAACACAGTTGGCGACGAACTTACTGGATATCCAACTGTATCTCTAAACAGTGTATTTAATGATGGCACAATTGGATTCTCTGGATTGGAACCAGATGGATACTTTAGAGATTCTATTAGTAGAAGATCTGAACCATTTGGTTTAGATCAAGGTATCATGACCATTTATGTTCAGGCAATTGGTGATGTACCGACACAAACTTCCCAACTTCCTGATGAAGTATGGTTTGTTACAACTAGAGGAACTGGAACTGTTAATGGTAAGAGTGCTAAGGTAATTGGTAAAGCAATTGTCAACCGTCCCGAGGTTAATAGTGCTAACTCAGCATACTTCGGTGAACTTACAATTCTAGGTAGCAAAGGTGACCTAGACAAGTACATGAAAGAGTTTGATGGTGACGAGACTGACTTCAGAAGATATGTGTATACTTCTGAAACTCAGATGGAAACTTCTAGTAATCCATATGGGTTAATTGTTGACTACAATCCATCATTTACTCCTATTGTTGGTGTATCAAAACCAAAAGACTTTAGACTAATTAGTAGAGGTAATGGTTTTAATCCTGATGCTGACATCATCCTTTCTAGAGGTAGAACAGGATCTGCTACTCCATATAATGCTACTTTTGGTTTCTCGTATTTCAATCCAGTCTTTTTTACTAGACTGAAACTAGAGAAAGAAATCATTGCCCAAACTTTCAAGAACGGTAAGTACATCTATGGTAAAGAGAGTAAAGCATATGGTGTAATTGAAAATGATTCTGAAGCTCAATTCAGCAGCATCTCTACGTTGTTTGTAACCACCTTGTCAGGTCAATTCATTCCTGGTGAGACAATTATTGATGAAGAGAACAACGCTATCAAGATTGCTAAAGAGAATACCATTTCTCACTTCATTGTCAACAAGAGAGGTACTAATTATGCCACATCTTCTACAATGGTGATCAATGGTACAGAATTTGATCAATCTAAAGTTGGTACTGTTCTATATGGTGGTGCTATAGTTAAAGTTAGTGTAGAAAATAGAAGTGCTTTACAGCAGACTTATGCCTCTCCTCCATCAATTGGATTTACTGGAGATGAGTCTAATAACGATAAAGCAATTGTTACACCTGTACTATTCAAAGAAACTGTACTAACTTTCACTCCTCAAAATGTAAAGTCAGTATCTTCAACTTTCAACAACTACACATTTACAGCTGACGTTGATTTCTCATCAACCTCTTATGCTACCTACAAGCAAATTAGTGACTTTACTTTCTTTGGCAACAACGGAACTAAATTTATTGAATGTAATGGTTTTGGTGCTGATCTAACTGGCGATCTGATTCAAGGTGACATCATCCAGTTTACTGATGCTAATAACAATGTTATCAAAAATATTGTACAATACGTTACCTTACCACAAGATACTGAGAAATCTAGAATCTATCTAGACTATGCTCTACCTGCCAATATTAATAATGCTACTATTGTAAGATTACGTCCTAGACTATCTAATAGTGCTGCTACCTTAGTATTCCCAACTGGCAGTAAGCAAGTGGCATCTCTAGTTAGTGATTCATCTAATACTAAGTTTAAGTATCATGTAAGAAAAGATTTTGTTACTGATCTATCTGCTAGTGGTGGTAACTTAACATTTACTGCTCAACTACCTGTTGGTACACAAACGTTTGTTGACTTCAGTGAAAATCAATTCCTTCTTACTGTTCTAGATAAAGGATCTTCTAGTGTTGTAGAAAATGGTGATGTTGTTTTCATTGATCCTAGATACATTGAGGTAGCAGATTCAGTTATTACTGCTAGTACTGTTACTGCTGGTGCTTTGAGAATCAAAAATCTACCATCAGATTACTTTGGTAATATTATTGATGGTAACTTCCCTAAACTAAAACTAACCGCTACTGTCGAGATCGATAAAGCACGTCCTAGACTTAAGAGTGCTATCAGAAACAAACGTGTCATTATCATCTCTTCTGGTGACCGTGTAATTCCTCTAAGAGGTCAGGATTACGATTCGGATGTCATCGAGACATTCTCTTATTCTGACGTATTCAAACTTAAGTATGTTTACGAAGGAACAACCACTAACCCACCTGTAGTTGATACTGCTGGTAACCTAGTTAGTGGTACTGACGTAACTTACAAGTACAAGTTTGACAATGGACAAAGAGACACATACTATGATGTTTCTAGAATTGTATTGAAGCCTGGTTTTGATGCTCCTACTGGTCAACTAGTAGCAGCGTTTGACTTCTTCGAGCATTCTCAGGGAGACTTCTGTACAGTTGACTCGTATCTCCATGAAGCAGGTGTACTGCCTGATGAGATTCCTCTATTCAACTCAACTGTTAATGGTGTTATCTCTCTTAGAGACTCAATCGACTTCAGACCTAAGGTTGATGGTAATACAACTATTACTGGTTTTCAAGATCAATCTATCGTCGAGAGATTTGATACTACAGACTATATCACATTCCTAGGTACAGGTGGAATTCCAACAGGAACTCCTGCTTCTGATTCCAACCTATCTTATACTGTATCCTTTAGTGAGAAGCAGTATCTAGATCGTATTGACGCTCTATTCCTGACTAAAAAAGGAGACTTTATTATCAAGGAAGGTAATGCTTCACTGAACCCATCTAAACCAGAACCATTGGATGATGCTGTTTCCCTTTGCTATCTTCATATCCCTGCTTACACTAATAACAGTAAGGATGTAAGAATTGTTCCTGTGGATAACAAGCGTTATACCATGAAGGACATCGGCAAACTGGAGAAGAGAATTGAACGTTTAGAGTATTACACCACACTAAGCATTCTTGAGCAGCAAGCACTAAACATGCAAGTTAAGGATGAGATTGGTCTAGACAGATTCAAGTCTGGTTTCCTTGTAGATAATTTTGAAGCACACAGAACGGGCAATCTTAAATCTGACGATTACAGATGTGCTATCGACAGTCAGCAGTCTGTTCTACGAGCACAATCTAAAGAAGATAGTTTTGTTCTTAGAGAAATCAATACTAGAGATGACCAGAGAGCAGTCTCTGGATATGTAATCAACGAGGGTGTTGTTACACTACCTTTCGAGAATGTAGAATTACTGAGTAACAAAAATGCTACCAAGACTATTAACCCAAACCCATTTGTTGTCATCCAATATGTGGGTGAAGGCGTAATTACTCCTCAGCAAGATTCTTGGTATGATCAGGGCATTGCTCCATTGGTTGTTGACTCGAACACGAAACTGAATTCTATCTTCCTAGCAAAAGATGTTGTAGCAGATGCTTATTCTAGCATCTACAACTCATTCATCGTTAACTGGTGTGGTACTGATGCTGGATTACTACCAATAGAATCCCTTGCTAATATTAATAGTGAAGACATCGAATCCACAGTTCAACCTGCTAATGTTTCTAGTTCTTCTAATGTAAGTCCACAGAACAACGAAGTAGGTAAAGGCGTTTCAACAAAGACTGTTGGTGGTAAGAAAGTTGCTACTTCTCTACAGTTCTTTGCTAGATCAATTCCTGTTAAGTTTGTGATGAACAGACTAAAACCAGACACTGCTGTTTATGTGTTTATGGAAGGACGTAACGTTGGACGTTATGTCATTCCTGATAGTCGTTTTAGTGGTCAAGCAGGTAACTCCCTTTCTACTTTTGGAGCTCCTCTTGTTACCGATTCTAACGGCAACCTATCTGGTATTATTTTGATTCCAGCAGGTCTCCCTCCTGTATCCAATACCAGATGGACTGGCAATGTAGATACTGTTGATTATGACCAGACTGGCGAAGAAATTAGATTCTCCACAGGTACAAAGACTATCAGATTTACATCTGCTTCTAATGACGCTGATAAGAATGAAGTTGATTCTTATGCTGAGGTTAAGTACTATGCTTCTGGAACTACTCCTTCCAATCCACCTAGTATTACATCAACTGCTACCTCATTCTTCAAAGCAAATGAAGGTGTACAACTAGTTGATAGTAATACTGATAACCCTGTCAAACCAAATCCCCTTGCCCAAACATTCAAGATTGAGAACTTTGATGGTGGTCTGATGACAACTGGTGTTGATTTATTCTTTAATAAGAAGAGTGAAACTATTCCAATTAGAGCATACCTAACTGATGTTGCTGCTGGGAAACCTGGTAAGAACATTGTTCCTGGTACACAAGTATCACTAACCCCAGAAACATATCTAAGAGTTTATGTAACTGGAGAGACTGAAACTGTTACTGTTAACCTCGATGAATTTGTAACTGGCAAAACCTCCAATGCTGCTGGTCCTATTGCTAAGGTATTTGATTCTAACTTGGTTAGAGTTGGTGATGACACCAGTAGTTCATTCCAAATGAATAAGGAACAGGTTTATACACTTGTTCTTAGTAATCATAATGGAAGTACATTTGTGGCAAATGAGTCGCTATCAATTCCTTCTGTCACAGCATTCAATGCTACAAACAATACTACCCTAGGAATATTCATTGCTAAGGATTCAGGTAAAGTAACTGACTTGAGGGTTAGTGCTGTTGGTTCTAGTTATGAGACTGCTTCTATTGTCATTGAAAGTCCTCAGTTGCCTGGTGGATCCTCAGCAACAGGTTCTATTTCTGTCTCGGATGGAAAGGTATACAACTGTGAAGTTTCGCTTACTGGAAGAGGTTATACCGAACCACCATCGGTTGTTGTCAAGGGCGTAGGTCTTGGTGCTGCTGGAGCTGTTATCGAGTCTGTCATTGAGATTGATACCCCTGCTGTACGAATGGGTGTTGCTATTGATTACAGTGGTGTAACAGAATCTACAACTCCAACTAGATTTGATTTCAAGCATCCTGTTTATCTACAAAATAATACTGAGTATGCTCTCACTATTGAGACAGACTCCATTGAATATGAACTATGGGCGTCTGTCCTTGGAGAGGAAGAAATTTCGACAAGTAATATTGTCACTACACAACCTTCTCTAGGTTCTGTATATAAATCTCAGAATACTGATGACTGGACAGAAGATTTATTTGAAGATATTAAATTTATCATGTATCGTGCTGAGTTTGATACTACTGGCGGAGAGATTGAAGTTACTAACGAAAATCTAGGTTATGAAAAATTACAGGCATCTCCTTTTGAGACTAGTGTAAGATCTGCTACTAATGCCACTTCATCACTATTCAAGAACAATAATTCAGTTGTTAAGGTTTATCACAGAGATAATGGTTTTGAAGATACTGGAAACTCTTATGTATTCTTCCAAGAAGCACAAGATGTTGGTGGTATCTCTGGAGTTACATTGAATCAAAGACTATACAAAATTTCTAATTCTGGTATTGATTCTTATAACGTCACAAGTCTAAACGGTGCTGGATCTAGCATTATTGGTGGTGGTAATAATGTTCTCGCTTCTTATAACAGAAAGTTTGAACGTCTGTATGCTCAGGTTCCATATCTACAACTAGATGGTACTAAGATTGAATCGTTTGTTGCTACTACTGATGTAGTACCTGTTGATTCCAATACTAAGAACTACACTTCATATAGTTTTGTTGAGTACGAAAAAACTTTCCTTGGTGAAGAGCACTTCTTTACTAATCAGAAAATTGTTGCTTCTAGAATCAACCAGACTATGAACGGACTACCGTATTCACTGAAGTATAAATTCAAGTTAACTACAGATACTTCTGTTCTATCTCCTGTACTCGATCTACGAACTGCTACTGTCAAGACAGCTAGCAACAGAATTGAAAACGCTACTGGATATGAAAATAGATATGGCAAGAGAGATCAGATTGTTACTTTCCAGCCTTTGTACACTCTTGCTTTTGCTGTAACTGGATCAAATGCTGGTCAGGTTGACGAAAATCTCTCGGTAGTTGGACAATCTTCTAAAGCAGAAGGTTTTATTACCAATTACGAAAATAACAATGCCACTATTAGATTGAAAACTGTAACTCCTTTCCAGCAAGGTGAAGCTCTAAATCTAATTGGTACAGATGGAGTAGAAATTTCTAATGTAGGAATTACTATCACTACAATTTCGGAGATTGATTTTAACTTCAGTGTGGGTTCTAATGTAATTGCTTACTCCCCAACAGATGAGGATGTAAATTACGCTAATAGAATTAACGGCAAGGTTATCCTATGGGATGCCGAAGATAAAATTCTAATCGTAGAGAATTCTTATCAACCTATTAATAATAATTACACTGCTTCTACTTCACAAGCAGAAGCTTACGCTAGAAACCAAGTTGATAGTGCCCAACAACCAGACATCTTTAGAGTTGGTGATGTAGTTCAATCTACTGGAGATGACGATCCTAAGTTTATCGAAATTAATACTATTGATTATACAACAGGTGTTGATTATGTTCCAGAAACAGATGCTGTCAATAGTTCTTCGGTTGCCAAGTATGTAACTAAAGAAGTGTTCATTGATAACGCTGGTTCTGCTATTGATGTAAGATCTACGATGAATCTTACCGACATTGAAAACGTTAAGATATATTATAAACTTAGAGAGTCTTCTAGTTCAGCAAACTTTGATGATATCAATTGGGTTCCATTCAATAAAAATGGAAATCCAGATATAGACAATCTTGCTACTTCGGCAAATTCTATTTCGGGTCAATTTGAAAAGCAATCTGATTATCAAGAATTGACATTCAGTGCTTCTAACTTACCTGAATTTACATCTTTCGCTGTTAAAATTATCATGAAGACTGATGATCCTTCATACGTACCTAAAATTCAAGACTTGAGAGCTGTAGCATCATACTGATGAGATATCTTAAAGTCGAGGGTCATGAAAATCTTTTTCGTGATGTTACTACAGGGGCAATTGTCAATACCGACAAACCCGCTCCTAGAAACTTTTCTAGTACATTCAACAATGTACTAGAGGACATAAATACTTTGAAGGACGAACTATCTGAAATCAAATTACTTCTTAAAGAGATCGTAAGAAATGCCAGCAATTAACGTTAGTAGAACAGACACCTTTGAGAATCAAAGGCAAAAAATTAATGATATTGGGGCGAATTTATTTTCGATCTCTCAAGGTGGTAGCGACCTATCAACAGGTAATTTGAAATTAGGTGATGGCACCAGAGGTGTGCCGTCATTATCATTTATTAACGAAGCATCTCTAGGTATTTTTAGACCAGATGTAGGCAGGATTGGTTTTGTATCTGCTGGAAAAAATCTATTTGATATTACGACCACTGGTCAAGTTAACTACAAAAATCTGATTGTTCAGAAGCGTGTTATCTCAACCAGTGATTTAGAAATTACCAACTCTGGATCAAACTACGATTCAGGAACTTATGAAGATATTGCTGTTTTAGGTGGCACAGGTGAAGGTGCTACATTTGACATCGAAGTAACTGAATTTGTTGGAACCATTACTAATAATGGCGATGGATACACTGGAGGAAATTATTCTGGTGTTGCTGTTACTGGTGGAAATGGAAGTGGGGCGGAAGCTTCTCTAACAATTGATGGTATCGATGGCGATATTACTGTAGAGGGTTCTGCCTATACGCCAGGAGTTTATAGTGACGTAATACTAACAGGTGGAAGTGGAAGCTTCGCGGAAGCAGATATTACCGTAAATGGAGATACCATCTTTACAGGTAATATTAGTAGTGCTGGTAGTAACTATACGGATAGCGTCTACAGTGACGTAGCACTCATTAACGTACCAGTAACAACATACACTGTTACTGTTGTATCTAATCCTGGATCACCTCCACCCGATAACATTTATCAAATTGATAGTCTAGATAACCCGACGCTCACTTTTGAGAAAGGTAATACATATAAATTTGATCTAAGCAGTGCCACTCTTTCTGGACACCCATTTGCCCTAGCAGATGGCGGCGGACTCCAACTAGGTTCTGATAACTACTCTATTATTGAAACTGGTGCCCAAGGAAATGCTGATGCTGCTTTGTATATCACAGTAGGACCAAATGCTGCTACAGAAACCCTACAATACGTATGCCAAGTTCACACGGGAATGGGTAACAACATTTCTGTACAAGCAGGAACTCCTGGTAACGGTGGTGATGGTATTCGAGCAACTGTTGAAATTTCTGGTGGTTCTGTTACTGCTGTAACTATCACAGACTCAGGTGAAAATTATGAAATAGGCGATACATTATTTGTTAATGCTGGAGATGTTCAATCTAGTTTGTCTGGTGGATCTGGATTCTTATACACACTAGCAGGTATTTCTTATACTGGTGTTGTATCTAATATTTCAGTTACTGAACAAGGTACTGGATATCAAAAAGATGATGTTCTATCTGCTAGCGATTCTAATCTTGGCGGCGGAGGCGGTAGCGGATTCCAATTTACGGTTACCACAAATCCTGGTAAGGTATCTAATATCAACTTTGATCTAAAAGGAACTGGTTATCAAGCAGGAAATGTACTAGGACTTGGTGGTACTGTTACTGGAGTAACTGGTGTTACTAATGGAACCGTTTCTGATTTGTCAGTTACTTTGGGAACAGGAACTTCTTTCAGCGTTCCTAGTGCTATTGGTATTGCTATTGGACAGGGAGTAACATCTTCTATTATTGAGACTGGTCAAGTAGCAGCAGGAACTACTGTAACCAATGTTGTTGGTAACACTGTTACTATATCTGCTGCCCCTGATACTGCTGGAACGGCATCATTGACATTTGCTTCTACTGGCAATGCTACTGATATTATAGTTTCAAGTCTTGCTGGTGGTATTGGTCCAGGTTATAGAGTCACAGTAACTAGCGGAAGTGGAGTAATTCCATCAGGAGCAACAATTAATTCTATTGATGCTAGTACAAATACTATTACTTTATCGGTAGATGCTACTTCAGCAGGAGATGTAACTCTCTCATTCTCTCCACCATGGGGAACTCCAACTACTGATTTTGAATTTACTGTTGATTCTATTGGTGCTGTAAATCTTGTTGATGTAAATAATGGTGGTAATGGTTATTCCAGATTAGATACTCTAACTGTAGATGGCACAAATTTAGTACAACCAATTACTCGTGCCGTAACTGTTCAAGATTTTCAAGAACTAACTTTTGTATCTCCTCCAGCAGCAGGATTCATTGTAGCTGGAGACACATTAGAATATGATGATGGTATAATTGCTTCGACTGGTGTAGTTGCCGAAGTAACTACTGGGGGTGGTAATATTACCTCCGTATTAGTAGAATCTTTGGGAGTTGATAGCGGAGATAATATTACCAAACAAGGTAATGCTACAACTTTAGAAATTGCCTCAGCAAATGACAGAAGTAAGTTTTATATTGATGGTGTAATTACACCAAACCTAACTGTTTATGTTGGTAACACATATCTATTTGACACCTCAGATTCATCTAACGGGAGTCACAACTTTGCTCTAAGTTCTTTTGATGGTGGATCATATTATACAGTAAATGATATTACTACAACTCTTGCTGCCACCAGTCGTTCAATCTTAGTTGCTTCAACTACTGGGATTTTTCCTGGAATGGCAGTTATTGCTTCTGGTGATGGTACTCTATCTCTAGATACTGTTGTCGAATCAGTTGATAGTGGTACACAATTAACTTTATCTGATAACCCATCTGGTAGTGGAGCAGCAACACTAACATTTACTGGTACTTCTTACACTGATGGTGTAGTAAACACTGGGGATGGTCTTAGATTAAAGGTCACAACAGACACTCCTACACTTTATTACTTCTGTACTTCTGGTGGATCCGATAGTACATCTAGTCATGCTGGAATGGGTGGTGGAGCTCAAATTACAATTGATCCAAATAATCCAAAGACTTTTGGTAGTGGATTATTAGTTACTCTCACCAATATTTCTGATCAAGACGTAATTACTTTAGATGTCCTCAATGGTAAAGTAATTGCTCAGGATCTTGATGTAGAGAATGGAACTATTGACGATCTTACTGTAGATACTTTAATCTCAACAAAAACTATTAACGTACAGCAGAAAGTTATTACAGATGAAGTTGAATCTGCCAGCACTTTAGTATTAGATTCTTCTGACCTCACTATTGAAGGTAATGTAACGGTTGGGAATAGTAAACTCACTATCACCAATACTAACGGCAACCTAGTTACTCAAGGTAATGTTAGAGCAAATGCTGGATTGAATGTTAACAATATTCTTACTATTGCTGATAATGAAATTACTACTACAGGAACTAGTGACATCACTATGATTCCTGCTTTGAATAGAGTTGCTAAAGTAGACACTAGTACCGCTTTAGTTATTCCAATAGGAACTACAGGTCAACGTCCGATTACCCCCATCGCTCAAGATGGTGCTATTAGATTCAATACCGAAACTAATTCTTACGAAGGTTATAGTTCAACTAATGCTCAATGGTCCTCTCTTGGTGGTGTTAGAGACTTGGATGGCAATACAACAATTCTTGCTGAAGAAACTGTAGGTGCTAATGACAATACGCTATGGTTTATTAATGATGGTGTCAATACAATAAAAGTTTCTCCAAACTACTTAGAATTTGTCAATGTAAAGAAGGTAAAATCCGTAAACGTGAGTGCTCCTACTTTCACTAGCTGGGCTGCCTCATCACCAGTTTCTCTTGGAGATTTCCTCAAGTATCAGAATAATATTTACGAAGTTACTTCGGTTGATAATCCTGGTGGAACAAATCTACTTGCTGTTTCTGGGTCAGAACCTACCCACACTTCTGGTGATGCTACCAGTGGAGATGTAACTTTAACATGGTATGTTTCAGCAGTTTCTCCACTGACCTTTGATGAAATTTCGGAAGTAAAAATTGATCCTCTCGGATTTACTTCACTGTCGGTTAACAACCAACTGAAGTTCTCTGGAAACACAATGTCTTCGTTTACGAACGATATTGTCATTAGTCCTAATGGAAGTCAAAAAGTTGAGATTGATTGTCAATCTTCTCTTGTTCTTCCTGTAGGAGATAACAACTCTAAAGGTAATCCTATTCAGGGTTCTATTAGATACAATACTGACGATAGTCAGTTTGAAGGATATAATGGCGCTCAGTGGGGTGGACTCGGTGGTGTCAAGGATATTGATCAGGATACCCTGATCAAAGCAGAAGTTGGTCCTGGTACTGATGAAGATATTCTATACTTCTTCAATGCTGGAAGCAACAGCATGAGATTGTCCTCGACAGCAATGTCTTTGGATTCAATTGATACTATTGAGTCTGTAAGTGAAGTATTAAATCTTAATGGAAGCCTTCTAGGAATTTCCAGTCTAGCGTTAAACATCGATCATACTGTTGCCGATACTTCTTTTATCTACTCCACAAAGGATAAACTTGATATTGGTCTTTCATCTGGTCTTAACAATGATCATTTGTTGAGACTGACAAATACAGGTGATATCATTTACAACCTAGGATTTACGACAGGAACTCCAAATAATATTACTCTCCTAGATGATGAACTAACAAACCTAGATTTAAGTCATTTTAGATTGAATACCTCTAGACTTACTCTTACTAGACAATCAGGCGGTGCTGGTAATGCCACTCTATATAATTTGTCTACGGAGTCTTCTGGTAAAGTTTTGGTTACAGCAGTTAATACTACTACTGGATCCAAAGAGATTGTAGAATATAATGTTATTGATGATGGTACTGATCTCTACTACACCGAAATTAATAATATTAAGAGTGGTGTTGATATTATCACATCAACTTTTGATATTGATGGGTTGAATAACTCTAGAATTACAGTTACTTTGGACTCTGCTTTAGGACTAAATGATAATGTTGAAATTACATTTGTAAAAACCATCACCAAGAGGTAACAGTAAATGGCAACCAATTTAACACCCCTAGATTCAGTGGGAGGATTTTCAGTAGAGAATCTCACTATACTTAATGAAACTAAAGATCTAGTTAATGTCAATTCCCTTGAAATTAAAAACACTAATTTTTCAGATAAGTATTCTGCTTCATATGTATTGAGTGGCAACACTACAGATGTACTATCATTAGATGATCAGGGCGCTCAGATTCCAATTCCATCTAGTAGCATAAATTTTATTACATCTCATATCATTGGGGTGAATAATTTAGGCACAGGTCATTTGTCAATAAAACAAGAATCTGTAGTTTCTGTAGATGTTGGTGGATCTCCAACAGAACTTTCCAATTTACTCACCACCATTAAAGATAGCGTTCCATCAGGTGAAACGTGGACAACTGAACTTTTTGATACAGGTGCTCTAAACAGATTTAGTTATTCAGTTGCCAAGCAAGGGGGTACTCCAGGTCAAACTATTAAGTGGGTTGGATACGTTCAAGTAATCAGCATTGAGTGGACATGATGCTAAATAGATAAGAGAATAAAACCATAGTGTAGACTGGGTAGTAACATGAGTTTTCAGTTTAATTCTGACAGAGAACAGATTAGGGGCGTAGATTCCACCATCGTCGGTTCTAATTCAGTACGTCTTCGAGCAGGCGCTGGATCGAATGAACGTGAGATTATTCAAGCGGTTATTGACTCTGGTACAAATCTTCCCCGTGTTGGTATCAATAGAACTGGAAGACGAGTAGAACGTATTGATGTTTTATCTCCTGGTACAGGTTACACAGATACCCCCACTATTAATTTCTCTGCTCCAACTCTACCTGGAGGAATTACACCAGTTGCTACTGCCAACACAGATAGTTTTGGTAGAATTATTTCTATCTTAATTGACAATCCTGGCGATGGTTACGATATTGCCCCAGTTGTAACTATTGATGGTGGTAATGGATTTGGTGCTTCTGGTCAAGCATTCTTGGATAGCATTGATTTTGAACTTGATATTAATGGTGCTATCAGAACGTCTACCTCTATCATTTCTGATACAGCAAACATTCTCAACCTTGATATTGATAATCTGGTTACTCCAGATATTAAGGTGCGTGCTCCCCACCTCAAAGTATTCTTGAATGGTGTTGGTCAACCATTCCCTGATACAGCGGAACCAATTAATATTAATCAATATTTTTATGCTGGTAAAAATGTATACCAAGCATTAAATCAAGGTACTTGTGATCTTCTCCCTCCTGATCATGAAGATGGAGTAGTTACCAATGGTGATGTAAGATTTAAGCATATTGGTTATAGAGTAGATGCTCCCAATGATAAGTTCTATGGTGAGGGTGGAGACTCTGGTATATTCCCTCGTTCTATTACTCCTCTACTAGGAGATAGATCAGACAAGATTGCTACTACCGAATACGTCCTTAACCTAGCAACGAATGACGTTGGTGGTCGTATCTATGTTTCAGAACAAATTGGTGATGACGATAATGATGGTCGTTCTCCAGTTAACCCAGTTAGAACTATTAAGAAAGCATGTCAGTTGGCATGGGAAACTCCTGGCGTAAAAGAATCTATTATCATTGCTGGTGGTGAATATCTAGAAGATAACCCAATCTCAATTCCCCCAGATGCTTCTGTTGTTGGTGATAACCTTCGTCTAGTTATTATCAGACCTAACAATCCTGGTAAGCACATATTCAAGTTTGGTGATAAGAACTACGTTATTGGTGTAACTTATCAGGATAAAGTTAACTCCTCAGGTGCCTCTGTTGGTACATGGGACTTTGCTATGGTCTTTGATGACAAGCAAAGAATTACATATGATGCTAGTGCTAATGGAGATTTTGGCACAAGCTTCCCTGTGGGACACCAATTCTTTGGTCCCCAGAAGTTTAAAGCATCATTTACTTTCAATACTGGTGGTAGTAGTCTAGTTGCTGGAACAATTGCTAGAGGTGCTACTACTGGTGTTGTTGCTAGAATTAATATAGTAGACTTTGATATTACTGATGTCAACGATGCTAATGCCTTTGTTACAGGTAGCATCGCTGACGTTGTTGGTGTTTCTGGTACGTTCCAATCTTCCGAAAGTTTTGTTTATGGTGGTCAGGGAACATTAAGATGGGATGGTGGACAAGTATACCAACTAGGTGATTTAGTCTGGAACATTGATAATGTTTATGAAGTCACTACTGCTGGTGTATCTGGTACTGTTGGTCCTATCCATACTGACACTACAGCAACTACCGATGATGCTGGACAAGTATTCTATACGTATGTAAGAGATGCTTATGAGTTTAATGCTAATAATGTATCGTCAACTAGAGCAGAAGCTGAGGTTGTATTTGAAGGTCGTGATAGAGCAGTTCAAAATGTAGAAGAAGTACCTGTAGTAAGAATTGATTTCTCTCTACAAGGAACTTTTACCGATGGTTACCAAGACAATTTTTATGGTAGTGCCGAAGATCTAGGTGGCGTTGTTTTCTACACCAACTTACTAGAAGGTGCTAGTAATGTTCATGATTTTAAAGAAGGTGAAGAAATTGAGATCACTGGTATGCCTACTGGTACACCAAATCTAGGATTCCTCAATGGCATACAAAGAATTTATAAGGTAATTGAAGATGCTGATGGTAGGTCAAGACGATTTGTTATTCCTAAAAAGATTGATCCAGCATTAAGTCTGAACGCTATTTCAGATTGGAATCCAGAATCTCAAGGTGCTGTTATCAGCGTTAAGAGTGCTTCCAAGTCTGTTACAATGACACTGCTGAACTCACCAAACAAGTTCCCAGAGTCTCAACCTGTAGAAAGAAGATTCCAGGATGCTTGCTTACAAATTAGAAATAACATTGACTTTATTGCTGATGAAGTTGTAGGTAGAGTTAATGATCAATTTAAGAAAGAATACTATTCTGTATATGATGTAACAACTCTAAACTTCAAGATTTATCTTGGACCAAATTCAATTGTTCACACATATATCAGTGGTGGTACAGCAACAGTTGGTGGAAATACTTACAATGTTACGGATTTTACTTACGACAATGCTGTAACTGGAGAAGCTACAGTTACTGTTGATAATCCCCATGGTCTATTAGAAGATGACACTGTTCAACTCAATGGCATCCTTGTACAATGTGTTATCAATGGTGTAGTTACCCAGAAAGAATATCCAAGTTTCAGTATTCCTATAAGTGACACCAAGTGCCGTAGAGACGTTGGTCACTTCCTGAATGCTTTGATTCGTGACTTGGAGTATGGTAGCAACTACAATATTATTGAAAGTGCTCTTAAGTATGTTGATGCTGGTCAGATTGAATATGTAGATTACGAAATTATTCAAACTGTTCGTGCTATTGAGTATGCTAGAGAACTAGCAACCTTAGCCATGAGAAAATGGCGTACTGGTAATGGACTAACTGGTCCCGTTTATAGTCCAGTATATACAACTTTAGATGCTTATATTGACCCAACTATTATTGATGATACTGTTGGATCTCCTGCTTGTGCTAACGTAGCAAATGCTATCAACACACTATCCTATCTGTTTGTTGATGTTCTTGCTAATAATGCTTCTGGTACATATCTAGATGCTGCTTATTTGATTGCTAGAAACAGAGACTTGATTGCTGATGAAGCATACTTAAATACAAAACAGCAGTATCCTTCTCTGGGTCTCAACAATGTTGATGAGCGTAAGTGTCGTAGAGATGTAAATAAAGTTCTTAGTGGTGTTTTGAGAGACTTGGTACTTGGTGGTAACACTGGTGCCGTAAATGCTGCTGAACTTTACTACACAGGAACGACTCTAACTGGAGTACCTGCTAGTGAACTAGGTGCTACTAGATTTGCTTTCCAGAAAGTTAGAGATCTGTCTATCCAGGCAATGAGAAACTGGGAGACAGCATCTGGATCAGCAGTTACAAATAACTTTACAGTAATCCCTCAGTTTACTGATGGCACTATCCTAGTTGATGCTAATGGAACTCCTACAGCACAACTAACGCCTACTGACGCTACTTATAACCCAGGTACTGGCGAATTTATAATGACCTTTGCTAGTGCTCACGGAGTAACTGCTAGCGAATCGATTCGTTTGAATGTAGAATCATTCGTATTCACATGTGGGATGGATGGTAATAAGACTGAGCATTACCTACCAGACACTGATCAAAACGCTGCTTCAGGGTTGCTAGCAATTACAGGGGTAACCACTAATACTATTACAGTTAACGTAGGTGTTTCTGGTCCTGATGTAACATACACTCCAACTGCTGCTACTTACAATCCTGCCAATGGTAATTTTACCATGGAGATTGGCACCCATACGCTATCTCTTGGAGAAGGTATTGTCCTAGACGACAATAGTTTCACCTTTACGTGTGCTATGGATGGTGATGATTCCCAGAAGACGTATCCACGTCCAGGAATTGATCCTTTTGCTGGCAAATCTATGAAGATTACGGGGTCCACAGCGACTTCGATTACAGTCAACGTAGGTGCTTCTGCTGCTAACCAGAATTTCCAACCATCAAACGCTACATATGATCCTGCTACTGGTGACATGGTTGTCACCGTAGGACAACATGGTCTTGGTGTAGGACGTAATGTTGTCTTAGGAGATAACAGCTTCACATTTACCTGTGACATGGACAACAATGCCACGGAGAAATCTTATCCCCGTCCTGGTGTTGACCCATTTGCTGGCAAGTCTATTGCTATCACTAATGTAGGTGTTACAACTCACAGTCCATCTAATGCTACTTACTCCCCAACAGC
>TARA_Y100000385_G_scaffold104137_1_pt1 | contig 18417 bp, 16 predicted proteins | sample TARA_Y100000385 | Tara Oceans TARA_Y100000385 (sample SAMEA2620980) | marine metagenome | biome: marine biome (ENVO:00000447); feature: surface water layer (ENVO:00002042); material: "saline water (ENVO:00002010), including plankton (ENVO:xxxxxxxx)" | depth 5 m
ACGACAATTATGCGATCTGGTTTGGTGTTCATAAAGCGCAATATCACACAGTTTCGCCATCCATGGCAGCCTTTATGTTTCAAAGAAAGACAAATCAGCCAATCTGAAACAGATTGAAACAAATTACGCGCTGAGTGCAACACGCCTGAAATAGATTGATGCTAGGGATGCCTGAGTTTATCAATAAAAGGCGTTCAAAATTGTTACCACGTACCTTCTCAAATACATTTACCACATCGCTGGTCGTAATTATTGGTCTCGTCGTTGCGTCCGCCGCAACCGCGCAGTTAGCCTCCAAACAAGCGATTGCAAATTTCCAAATGGCGGATGCTAATTCTGATGGTTCTTTGTCTCAAGCCGAGTTTACAGCATTCATTAACCTCAATGCAGCCTCAAAGATCCGACAATCACTTCGTGTCCAAAAACTAGGGCTCTATAAAAGAGCATTCGCCCATCTTGATGCCAACTCAGACGGTCTTGTTTCTGCGGCAGAATTGCAAAACGCAACATCTGGCTAACACCAGCAGCACGAATAATTTTATGCGTTATAACAAATCAAATGGAAATCTAATGCTCCGTTCTATCCTTAGCAAACTGCTGATCCTACCGCCGATTGTTTTGGCCCTAATGGTTTTGAACTGGATGAATAATCAGCCAAAAGCGAATGGACGCGAGCGCGAGGAGATCGGTTATCCGGTCAGCTTTGTGAAAGTCATGCCGCGGATTGTTTCAGCTGAGGCTCGTGGCTTCGGGCGCGTTGAAACGACACGCTCGTGGTCTGGGGTGGCCGAGGTTGAGGGTCGGTTGGTGGTCTATGACGACGACTTGCAAGTGGGCAAGATGGTAAGTGCAGGCGATCTTCTGTTCGAGATCGACCCACGCGATTATCAAATTAACGTTGCCCAACGCGAGGCCGATGTGTTGCGCGCGCAAGCAGACATTCAAGCGCTGCAAGTCAACGCGAGCAATACGCAAGCCTCGCTTGATGTTGAGCGCAAAATTCTTGAAATTTACCGTGCTGATCGTGATCGCATAGAGAAACTCATCAAAGGTGGATCCGTCGCGGCCACAGAGTTGGATAGCGCCAATCGCACTTTTCTATCACAGCAATCTGCGGTCACTTCGCTTGAGGCAACCTTGGCCTTGGTCGCGCCTGATCTTCGCTCTGCCGAGGCAGTCTTGGCTAAGGCGCAAGCTGATCTGGAAAGTGCAGAGCGCGATCTGGCGCGCACCCGGGTGCTCGCTCCGCTCGATGGTCGCGTAAGTGAGCGCCGCGCGAGCGCGTCGGAGTATGTGCGACCGGGGGATACATTGATAACGCTCGAAACTGTCAACACGGTAGAGATCAAAGCGGCCTTTCAACCCAGCGATTTCGCGCAGCTTGTTGAAGCAGTGAATACAAGTCAGTCACCCGAACAAGAGAATCAAAATGATGGTACTTTGAGCCGTGCAGGAGCTACATTGCAAGCTCAGGTCATCACGCAATTTGGTGGTGGAACCGCTCGTACATGGCCTGCAATTATCACGCGGGTCACAGGGCAAATAGATGAAAGCACGGGTGCAATTGGGGTCGTTGTTCAAGTTGAGAACACGGTGAAATCTCCACAAGACCCAGCGGGCCCTCCCCTCATCTCTGGTGGTTTTGTTGAGGTCATCTTGACAGGTCCACCCATCGATGATGTGCTTTTGGTACCGGAACGGGCGCTGCGATATGAAGCCGGCACGACCTATCTCTATGTCGCCAATTCAGACAACCGCCTCGTGCGGCGCGATGTTATCATTGGCACCGTTTATGGCGATCAATTGGAGATACGTGAGGGCTTGAGCAGCGGAGCACGCGTTGTGCTCTCCGATCCAAGCCCAGCGACGATAGGGCTTTTGCTTGAACTTGTCGAACTGGGTGTCGAGCATGGAAGCAACCAGCCATGATCGGCTTTTTCGCTCGCCACTCAGTCGCTGCCAATCTGTTCTTGATCGCGGGATTATTTTTAGGGCTAAGCGCCATTGGGGGTATGGAGCGTGAGACATTTCCTGAATTTTCGGCCTCGCGCGTTTCAGTAACGGTGGCGTACCCCGGTGCTACAGCGCAAGACGTAGATCAAGAAATTTGCAAATTGCTGGATGACGGTTTGCGTGCTGTGAACGGTTTGGACGACATGACATGTCAGTCCGTTCCGGCCCGCGCGAGTGCCACACTAATAATGGCCGAAGGCGGTGATATCACGCAGTTCTTCAATGACATTTTTTCAGAAGTCGCTGCTATACAAGATCTGCCAGATGGCGCTGAAGAACCAAGCGTTTCGATTGCGGGTCGCACAGAACAGATTGCGCTTTTGGCGGTTTCGGGCCTTGCGTCGGATGAAGCATTGGTGCGCTACGCGGGTGCGCTTGCAGCTGATTTGGCGTCTCTCTCAGGGGTGGCATCTGCAACTGTTCGCGGTGTCTCAACCTTGGAATACGTGGTGCATTTGGATGACGTTGCCCTTCAGCGCTACGGCCTGTCCCCAAAAGACGTTGCCGACGCGATATCAAAGCGCTCGACCTCCAGCCCGCTCGGAACTGTCGAGACAGCCGCGGAAAACTACAGCCTGCGCATCGACGGCAGACAGCGCAGTGTTGCGGATCTAAAAAAGCTGACCATCATAGAGGGTAGCGCCGGCGATACTGTGCGCTTGTCTAACGTTGCGAATGTGACGCTTGCACTGGCGGATACGGCGCTGCGCTCAGAAATCGAGGGTCAGAAAGCCGCGATTATCACACTCAACAAAACCTCTGATGACGACGCAATCGAAGCCTACGCAACTGTAGAGAGCTACCTTGCAAAGCTTAGAACACAGATTGGCGGAGGTCTGAAACTTACAATCATTAATAATTCGACAGAGGTGATTTCTGACCGCATCACGCTCGTTCTGAAAAATGCCCTGCAATCCTTGGCACTGGTTTTCATCATCATGTGTCTGTTTTTTTCGTTGCGGGATGCTTTGTGGATCTCAATGGCGCTGCCGTTTTCCTTTTTGCTTGGGCTTTTCATCATGGGCGCGCTCGGAGTGACCATCAATGTCATCTCGGTTCTGGCGCTTTTGATGTCCATCGGCATCATCATGGACGACAGTATCGTAATCGCCGAAAATATCGACAAATGGCGTGACACGCTTCCGCCGAAAGAAGCAGCGGTCAAAGGCACAAGTGAAGTTATAGTTGGCGTGGTATCGTCGTTTCTGACCACGGCTGCCGTCTTTGGTCCGTTGATGTTTCTGTCAGGAGAGATAGGGTCAATTTTGAAAGTGATCCCGATTGTCTTGCTGGTCACGCTATTAGCCTCGCTTGTAGAGGCCTTCTTGATCTTGCCCAATCACCTGTCTCATGCCGTGCCGCGCACAAGTGACACCCGCAAACGAATGATCCCGCGCCTGTTAGAAGCTTTTTGTGATCGCGGCATCGTTCCGCTCGTCACATTCATAACGCGGTGGCGCTATGCGACATTGGGTGCGACGATCGGTGCGTTCATCCTATGCATCGGATTGGTGACTTCAGGACAAGTTCGTTTGATCGGCTTTCCCCAAACCGATGCCGATACCCTTGAAGTACGTATCGCACTCACGCCGGGTTTGCAGTTTGATCAAACGCAAAGTGCAGTGGCCAAAGTGCTAGCTGGAGTCGAGCAGATAGATGCGCGCTACACGCCCGGCACCAATGGCGTGTTGCCTTTGGTAGAGCGTGTCCTGGTTGAATATGGCCGCAACAGCGACGTCAGTAACAATGGCCCACACACTGCAACGGTCACAGTGGATATACTGACAAGCGAAAGGCGCAATGTGTCATCCGCCGAACTTCTCGACAATGTAAAAGCAGCCACTGGACCAATCCCCGATCTGTCCCAGATCAACTATACTACAACCAGCGTGACGCCCGGCGGGAGTGACATTGATATCTCAGTCATGTCACAGGATATAGATGATTTGGCGGAGGCGTCTTCAGAATTGTTGACTGCTTTGGCCGCGCGCAGCGATGTACGATCTGTCTATTCTGACTTCACGTTAGGCCAGAACGAAGTGCAATTGATGCTCACCGCGTATGGCAGCTCGCTCGGCCTGACCACGTCTGGGTTGTCAGAGCAATTGCGCACCTCGTTTACAGGTACGACCACAGATACGTTTCGAGTGGGGCAAACCGGTTTCGACGTCATAGTAAGTCAACCAGATGTGGCCGAAAGCCTGACTGCTTTGCGCGCCTTGCCTGTCACCTTGCCAACCGGAGAACAAGCCGCGCTGTCGCGCGTTGCGGACATTTCCAAGGCATCGACATTTTCGCAGATCACTCGCGAGAATGGCCTTGCCCGGGCACGTATCATCGGCGAGATCGACCGAAATGTGCAAACCGCCAATGGCATTAGTGAAATCGCTCTAAGGCAGCTCGCACCGGACATCGCGGCCAAATATCCGAATGTCACTTTTTCCGTCGGCGGCGCGACGGAGAGTCAGGCAGAAACGCAAGGCTCGATCTTTAGCGCCTTGGCCATTGGGCTTGTGGTGGTTTATCTCGTGCTGGCCTTCCAGTTCAGAAGCTATGTTCTGCCGATCTTCATCATGACGTCGATCCCTTTTGCTCTCATCGGTGTCATCTTGGGTCATTTGGCAATCGGCATTGATATGTCAATGCCCTCTGTGATCGGTTTTGCGTCACTGGCCGGCATAGTCGTGAATAACGCGATCCTGTTTGTCGGCTTTTTTGAGCAGAACGCACAAAATACGGATCATGTGACAGCGGCTGTTGAAGCCATGCGTCGTCGTTTCAGACCGGTTTTGCTTGCCTCGACCACGACATTCATCGGCCTTTTGCCGGTGGTTTTTGAAACCTCCCCCTCGCTGGTGACGATTGTCCCTGTTGTTGTCTCCGTCGCCTTTGGTGTTCTGGCTTCGCTAGTTCTGGTGGTGCTGGTTTTCCCTGCCGTCTTGGCCTCCTATTTCGACTTCGCCAACGTCGAGCGTTGGATCGAAGGCGGCCGAGCAACAGTTAAAAAAGGAAATTTCGCTCAATGAAAACTAAATTCATCCTGAGCACGGCGCTGGCTCTTTCCTTGTCCGCCTGCACAGCTGCTGGGCCCGATTTTACGCCACCAAGCATGAACATGCCTGCCGCATTTACAGCAGGGGGTGGCTCATCGCTCCAGTCTCCCGAATTGCAGATGTGGTGGCGCGAGTTGAAGGATCCGCTGTTGAACGATTTGGTTGCTCAAGGGCTCGCAAACAATCTGACAATTCAAACCAGCCTCGCCCGCATTCGCAAATCCGAAGCACAACTGCGAGCAACTGGAATCAATGCACAAACGACAGGCAATCTCACCAGCTCAGTCAACCGCACTGGTGTGGATAATCTGCCTACAACAACGAACGACACGAGCAGCCTAGGTGGGACATTCGTGATTGATTTGTTTGGCGGCATAAAGCGTGGTCAAGAACAGGCCGCCGCCAATCTGGAAGCCTCAGGTTTCAATTTGGGTGACGCGCGCGCAGCCGTGACACAATCCATCGTCATGCACTATGTTTCTGCAAGCTTCGCTCAAGAGGCCGCCGCCTTGACCCGCAAAACTGTTGCCAGTCGCGAGCAAACCCTCTCATTAGTGCGTGCTAAAAGACGGGCAGGCACGGCATCAGAATTTGAAATTGTGCAAACGGAAGCGGACCTATTTACGGCTGAGGCAGATTTGCAAGGATATCTTTCAAATTTTGAGAGTTCTGTTTTTGCGATGACTACCGTGCTGGATGCCGACCCTGCTCCGACCCTGCTCAAAATGCAGCGCGGTGCACCACAAGCTAGCCCTAGAGGGACCAGTCTGCTCGGAAAACCAGCAGATTTACTCCGTAATATCCCCAGTGTACGCGTTGCAGAAAGCACTTATGCAGCTGCCGTCGCGGGATTGGGTGTGCAAGAGGCTAAGCTTTTGCCATCCCTGACGCTTTCAGGCAAGCTGACGGTGAACGATCCGAAGTCTTGGAGCTTTGGACCTGCGATTTCGCTCCCGGTGTTCAATCAGCCTGCATTAAAGGCAAACCGAGACGCACAAATCGCAGTAGTCGAAGAAGCTATGCTTAACTGGCGGGCCGCAGTTCGCGCTGCGGTGGGGGATGTAGAAACCCAATCACACAGCTTGCTCCGTTCGAATAGACAAGTCTCGCTACTGCGTCTTGCAGTTGGATCAAGTGAGAAGGCTTTGGCGTTAAATAAGGCTAATTTTGAAGCTGGAAGATCTTCGCTTATCGAATTGCTTGACGCTGAGCGAACAACCTCTGCCCGTCGTTTGGCGCTGGCTGCAGAAGTGCAAAGCGCAACGATTGAATGGGCTAACTTGCAGGTGGCTTTGGGACGTGGATGGAAGATTAAACAATGATCTGACTTGAATTCTTTGGCAAATAAGAGACTCAAATAAAACTCTCTATGTCGTCAAATTGAGCCGAGAGACAGTTTACGACCCTGAAAGGTTTTGAACTAAAAGCTGGCGCCTCGGGACAATATTGATTTGCTTCATATAATGAGTGAGCTCCATTAAAGAATGAAAAAATTTTCATTCTTAATCAGTAAACAGGTTCGTGATTTCATCATCGTCCCCATACACTCTCATATCTTTAGTTAACAAAAAGGGGCTACGTTTTTTGTGAGGTTTTGCAAAGTCGGCTAATGTCTCTGTAAATTTCCGCCATACTTCATTCACGTCAGCTCGGGTTTTTTTAAGTTCAGCTTTGAGTTCAGTTACCTCTTTTTTCAATTGTTCTTTATCGTGCTCTGATGCTTCCAGCCTCTGTTTAATGAAATTAAGCTCTAACTGTGCTCTTAGCGCGTCTAGTTCGTGCTGTGAGGTGAACATTGAAGAAGGGATGTCTCTTGTGTTTTCACTTCTAACTTGGGGACTCCGCTCTTCACGTGCTTTCATCCAGTTCGCCAGATCACTAGGCCGGATCGCCCAATGGTTCTGATTATTACGGTGGGCTGCTAATTCTAAACTTTTTATGTTGTTCATGATTGTTTTACGACTTACGCCAGCTTTTATTGCCGCTGCTTGAGGTGATAACATCATCGAAATAAAAGTCCAATTAACCAGTGGGATGTATCACGTGTATCAGCGGGAACTCCCACCAACAAGGGAATGATGTTTTTTGAGTTTACCGTCCATTTGAGCGTAATATTCTCATATTCTCCGCTCTGATTGAATTTAGGTCCATGGTAAACGTCTGAACCGCCGTTAAATATGTTAGATTTACAAATAACACGTTGCTCACTTTCATTTGCGACAACAGTAATCAGTGGAGATTGAGGTTAGGGGCAATTCTGTCGTGGGTACTGTAAGGTGAGTAAAAAATTTTTTGTGAGTAAAAATAATTATACGTGCTTCGGAAGTTGAAACAAATTTTTTAACAAGGAACACATCACAGCTATTTTTAGAAACTCAAATCTGGAAGTAAGTTTTTGAGCATCATAGACTCTAAACTATACGACTATTTGTTTTTGATGTTGTTAACGCCACCCTTTCGTCCTCAACGGTAAGCCATCTAGTATTCAATAATTTGTTCCATTGCCCCTTGTGCCCTCATGCCACAATAAGAGTTGCATTGTCGTGTAGGATTCAGTGAAAGGCCATTTGGTCCTAACTCTATACGAAGAGTGCATGCTGAGACATTATCTTGATAAACCCATTGCTTATTAACCTTATCAGCGCGCCCTGCTAAAGAACACATGTGAGCGTTTGCGCCGATATAATCGAAGTTGAACGCCATTGTGCCAGATATACTAACTCCGCGAAAACTTGGTCCACCACGAAACCAACTCACACATTGACCCCAGTCACTGAGCTGAGTTTGAGCAGGACAAATATTGGAAACAGGATCTCCTTCATAAACAAATGTTGCAAAATTCCGCCCAAGTTCAAGAACAAAAACTCCGTTAGAAATCTCTTCCAATCTTTGGACGTATGAATTGCGGAGACAATTAAATTTGTGTCCACATTTATTACGGCTCTTTATCCACGACCGTTGCGTATTTTTTAATTTTATGGGTGTTAGCCAGTCTGCTGAAGTCTTTGCTGATCTATAAGCTTCCCCCATTATGTCGTCTAAAGCTGATAGCTCTGGATAGTCACATATCGCATGTTCGGTGGCTGTAGATGCTTTGTTGCAGTCAAAGCTAGCTGCGGCAATCACATCATTAAAGCCAATTGAAAATAGTAGCGTTGCACTAAAAAATCTAATGTACTTAAACATGATCTGTGGACCCCGTCTCAGAAAATAATTCTATTTGATTTCAATTCATTAATACTTTTTATCACATTTAAATACGAAAAGGTCGGCTAACACAGTCGTTTTGCTGTTTTTAAAGGTTTCACCGAATCTTAACTATTTTGAGCATGCAAATCCCAAAGGCTCTAATATCTATAGCATCAAGATATTGTTCATAGGAGGCAATGCACTGCTGAAGCCAGATCTACTAAAGAACTCTAATCAATGATTTCGTTTAATTAAGAAAAACGTAAGTTGATGTCAAAACACGTCTACAAAATTTGAATCATGCATCTTGGGTCTTCTTGTATTCACTTGTCAGGTTCGAGCGTCCTCAAAGGCTGTCCATGCGGCTTTAAACGCTTCAAAATCAAAGCCATTTTGGCGGGCTGGATCGAGCACCAATTTTTCGGTGTCCAATAGCTTGTGAATTGCTGCTTCGAGGGTTGGGAGAACGTGTACTGGAATAATAATAGCACCGTGCCGGTCTGCATGGATTAGATCGCCATCAGTTACCTGCATCCCAAAGATTGTAACAGGTATACCCACCTCTTTGACATGGACAAATCCGTGACTGGGTCCGATTGAACCTGCAACAATCTGAAAACCCTCTGGTACGTCACCAAGATCGCGCATTACACCGTTGGTCAGGGCACCTGACATGCCAAACCCTTTATGAACGGTCGAATTTATCTCGCCCCAATAGGCGCCAATACAGTGGGGAAAATCAGTATCTTCAACTACTGCAACCGAGGGCTGGGGCCCTTCAGCCATGTGGCGATAATAGTCCATGCGGCGTGTCTTGATCACATCTGGGGCCTCTTTTGGTGGAGCAACTGCTGCTATGCGTGCTGTGCGCGCATAGCCAACAATTGCAGGGGCATCAGGATGTGACGCAAGCATTGTTCCGCGAGTAAAAGCATTAAACCCACGTTGACCCTCGGCAACTTCAATTGCGTTGCATACCGTTGGAGTGTCCACTTGCTGTAATAATTTCAAAAGTGTGTCGTTCATTCAGGCCTCCAGCCAGCGGACCAGAGCCGCGTTTGTCAATTCGGGTTGTTCAAGAGTCGGTAAATGGCCTGCGCCCTTAATAATTTCGAGCCGTGCATTGGGGATCAGCGCAGCCATTAGTTCATGTCGTGATATCGGACATAGCCTATCATCGCGCCCACACAAAACAAGCGCTGGTACGTCAAAGCAAGGCAGAGCGTCTGACTGGTCTGGCCGGTCCATTAATGCACGTGATTGCTCTAAAAAGACATGTGGCCCGAGGTTAAGTGCCATCTCCATGCAAAGGTTTAAAATATTTCTACGCTGTGGCGATTTGCTTAGGTAGTGTGGTTTCATCTCATTGCGCATTACCGCGGCTAGGTTTTGATCGCGCACCTTGGCCATTTGTACCATTCTGCGAGCTTTAATTTGATCGTCTTCTGCCAAAGGATTTGTGTCCATCAAAGCAATACGCTCAATACGTGCTGGAGCTTTGCGCATAATTTCCATCGCAACGATGCCACCCATTGAAAGCCCGGCAAGTGCAAAACGATCTGGAGCATTGGCCAACACATCCGTAGCCAAATCCTCGATGGATGTGTGCCCAGAAATTGGCGCACATATTAAAGTACGTCGTCCGGAGAACGCCGCGATTTGTGGACCAAATAGCTGTGCATCACACATCATTCCTGGGATCAGGACAAGCGGTGTCATATTGTGAGCGCAGCGCCTTCCGATAAGGCAGCCAATTTGGCATATGCAATGTCAGGATCAACTGCACCGAAGCCCGCAAAAGTGCCAAAGCCGCAGTCGGACCCTGCGATAACCCGCTCTGCCCCAACAATATCAACAAATCTGCTGATCCGTTGTGCAACAAGTTCTGGGTGCTCTACAAAATTAGTTGTCGTGTCCACGACACCGGGTATAAGGATTTTGTCGGCAGGGATATCGGCTTTTCGATCACGAAACACAGCCCATTCGTGGCCATGGCGTGGATTAGAGGTTTCGAATAACACAGAAGCTGCTTTGGTCGACATAAGTGTATCAAACATCTTAGCCATTGGTATATCACAGCAATGCGGTCCCTCATAATTACCCCAACAAATGTGAACACGGACTTTTTCCGCCGGCACATTGGAAAGCGCGTGATTAAGTGCTTCAACATGCATGTTAGCAACTTTAATGAACTCGTCATCGCTAAGATCGGTAAAAAGCATATGCCGCGATAGAGCCAAGTCAGGACAATCTAATTGTAAATCGAGACCAGCGGCAACAATTGTCTCGTATTCTTCCTTCATAGCATCCGCCAAAGCTGCAAGATACTCTTCTCGTGATTTATAAAAGTCGTTTTGAAGGAAAAGCGAGATCACACCGGGGCTAGCAGCGTTCATGAAACCATGCTTGGCTCCATGTTCGGCCATTGCAGACTTAAGGTTGGAGATATCTTTTACAAGTTCGCCCTGTCCTTTGGATTTTACTTCTCCCACACACATTGGCCGTGCATATTGTGGGGTCCCACCATCATCAGCGAGGCGCTGCAAAAAGCCGGGGAACATTTTCAGGTCAGCTGGTGCGTTGCGCGGGCTATCGCCACCGAAGCCAGTGTAGCGGTCTTTGACGTATGTTGCGTATGAAATTTTAGATGTTTCACCATCAGATACAATATCAATTCCTGCCTCAACCTGTTTACGTACAGTTTTAGACACAGCAGAAGTCATACACGCGTCAAAATCGCTTTGATTGAAGGCGGTTTCGTTTTCACGGGCAAAAATGAAATCGACTACATTTTGTGCGCGTGGCAAGGAACCAACATGGGTTGTTTTAATTTTTGTCATTTTGGGTTCTTCCCGGAGATTAGTTTGCAGTTTTTGTCAATCCAGCCGGATCATTAGTTGTTCGAACGCGGAAAAGGCTTGCCTCACCTGTCATTGACGGTGTTATTGCGTACTCTTCACCGGGTCTTATCAGGCAGGTATCGCCAGGATTTACAATCGTTTCCCTGCCTTTCAGGTGCAGTTTCCAGTGCCCACGAAACGGCATTAAAACTGTCGGCTTGTTATGGGTGCGCATTTCACTGGTAATCGAGTTGCGGGATAAGAAATCAACCTCAAAACCTGGCTTATCTTTAAGAAGTGCATCTACACCAATAACTTTGGTGGGCTGGTTGTCAGACAGCGCCATCATATCCCAATAGCGCGCAACGTGATTTAGAATAATGTCCATGGTTGGAGGTTCTGCGCGTCTGGCAAGCTCTTCATCAGACATTAATGGCATTGGGTTCACGTTATGTGGTAAAATATCCCCCTTTTTGCTGTCATACAGCACGCCATTTTCGCCTAGGATCAAGCCGTGATTAACTGCATCCTCAATTACTTGAGGCGCCCAATGAACACCGCCACCAGCATCGTCGCCTCCAAGGATGGCCATGATCATACCGTAGTCTGTGCCTATGTTTTCAAAGCCTCGAAAAATCCCAGTGGGAATGTTGAAGATGTCACCTTCTTCCAGAGTCACTTCACCTGCATTACCCCAGCGGCCCCAAAAAAATCGCCATTTTCCCTTAAGAACAAAAAATACTTCGGCTGTGTTATGATCGTGCAGTGAATTACGTACGCGGGGTGGTTGTCCTGCTGCACCAATGTTAAACCCGATCTGGTCTGCAATATGCACGTGTTGATCCGGGCTCTCGGATACACCACCGCCAATAATTGTAAAATTTTCCTTCTGATCAGATCCTGGGGTGTGGGCATCAATAAAGGCGGTTTTGCAGGGCTTTAATTCACCATAGCGAACGATGCAATCTTGGAAATTTGTCATTTTATTTCTCCATTATAATTTGGCTTGTCCGTTCTAAACTCAACACTTTGGAGGCTGGTTGTTTAGATGCTTTGCCCGCAGAGATGATAAATGAGCGTGAAATCTGAGTATCCCTTGAGAAAAGCTTAGTTGTGATTTGTTAGCCTTCATTTGTAATTAACCTGTCTGCATCATGATTTGTTTCCAGATCGACACGTGATCGAACAGCGTCCATTCACGTCGCAATCCGAGCGGGCCAAATTCGGCATGTGTAAAGCCCATCACATAGATGTTAGCATCTGTTGGCTGTCCAAACATGCCCCAGCCATCATGTTTGCCACGCAAGCTCCAGCGGACAGCTGCGCGGGGTGACAACATTGAGTCCTCTCGACCTATCTGGTGTTCAATTTTGAAAATTGCATTTGGGAAAGATGCCCGTAGACCCATCCAGAGATGTTCCGTGTCGGCCCATGAGTGCACTGTCTTTGATGCCGGGTGTTCTGTCTGTACTGCACGGTCGTATTCTGCGCGGATCACTGCGAAGTCTTTATCCATCATACGGGTCAGGATGTCAGACATTCGTTGCCCCCATTCATTGTCGTTACCACTGCCTTGGTAGGGACCCTTGACGTCAATTTCAGGGCAAAACGGTTTGACGCAATTCTCAGGGCCACCTTCGCGCTCAATTAAATTGCGCGTAAATCTTTTGGGTTTCATTCCCAGTTGCAAAACGATGCCCGCGGTGTCACGTATTAACCATTCATCATTGATCTGATTGTTGATCGCTGCGCAATCAGCAATCGCGCGAATGACAAAGCGTTTGCCTGTTGCTCGGCCAAAATACCCGTTACCCTTGTGCGTGCCCATTGTTAACAAACGATGTGAAGAGAGAAATCCGTCATTTTCATTGCCTGACCAAATCACATCTTCACCGATCAGTTCACGGTCAGGAAATTCAGCTAAGGTTGCTAATGTGCCGTTCATGGTGCGCTGATTTCCCATCAAAACCCCTTCGGGGAAACGCATGGGGATATTTTCTGTGTAGTAATTGTTCAACGTCGCGATACCACGATTTTCCCAGATTTCTTGTGTAATTTTTAAGATATAATCAGGAAAATCGGCAAACTTAGGATCAAACCCTTTCATGTTGTTCAATTTCATGTGGTCCATCCTTCTGGAATTTTGGCAGTTCCGCGTACAATGAGAGGCCCGTCAATCGCTATGCGGCGAGGCTCTCCGGCATTGTTTTCGATTTGATCTAGCAAGATCTTGACTGTGTTTTTAACCATGCGATTAGCAGGTTGACGCACGGTCGTTAGGTTATAGGCGGGCCAGCTAGCCGCAGGAACATCGTCATATCCAACAACTGACACATCCTCTGGGACCCTGAAGCCGAGTTCAAAGCGTAGTGTGTCAAGTACTGCTAGCGCCATATGGTCATTCGCAACGAAAACTGCTTCTGGTGGATCATGGGCAAACATCTCACGAGTGGCTTCAGCCGCTTTCTCCATTTCAAACTCACCTTTGGCCTGGGCTTTTAACGTGACTCCTGCGTCTGCTAAGGCGGATATGAAACCCGCTTCGCGATCACGCTGCGTTGATGCGCCCTGCCAGCCTGCAATATGACCAATTTTTTTATGTCCAGCGGCTAATAAAAACTCAGCAACTTTACGGCCACCAGAAAAATTATCAGAAGTCACAGCCGACATATTAGGATCATCTTGGCTACGATTGAAGAGTACCATTGGCACGCCAGCTGCCCAACATTTTTCAGACAGATCAGATGACATTGCGACGGAAGCTGCGATTATGCCATCCACCTGATAATCAAGGATTTCCTCGACAACTGCATCAATATGACCAGCTGTCTGCTTGGCCATAAAAATCAGTACATGATAGCCGCATTTTTGTAATTCATTGGATAGTTTTTCCAACGCTTCTGGGTAGAACTGGTTTTCGAGATATGCCACTACTACGCCTATCATCCTACTTTTTCCCGAAACCATTGCACGAGCCAGAACGTTGGGGCGATACCCTAGTTCTGCAGCAGCTTTTCGCACTTTCTCAACAGTTTTCTTGGATGCAGACGCACCGGTTGTGAAGGTACGTGACACTGCAGATTGGCTCACGCCCGCACGTTTGGCGACTTCTTGTGATGTGACGCGGTTTTTACTCATTCAGCAGTCCAATCGCCGCTGATCTTGAGAGCTGATTCAATGACCAATTTATTCGCTTTTGCGGCTAAGAACGCAGCGGTGCTATGCCTTCTTAACGACATAGCATAAAAGAGTCCGATACCAGACGATGTGCCAGTAATTGTAGCGCTTTTGCCATTCAGGCTTAATGCAGGGCTTTTGGTAATTATCATTTTGGAACTCCAGGGGGAATTAAAATGTGCCCTAAGTTGCGCGCTTTATTGAATTCCTTTAACCGAGCGAAGACGTCAACATCGACTTGTTGATAGAGGTCGAGCAGATCAACCAACACCCAATTTTCCCGTATTTTCCTATCTTCAACACGCCAAAAATCTAGTGATCTAAGAAATACTTCTTTTCCTGATGGAGCAATGCCCATCCAACCGTCATTTGAAAGTGTTAGCCGCATATTTGGCCAACCTGTTTCACAAACATAGTTACCCTCAGCAACCCAATGTGATTGCAAATTCCCCATTGCGTCCAATTTTCGATCTGGCATCCCACGCAAAAACGGGATTTGATGCCAATGCCGGAATCCGTCAATACCGCGGTTGGTGCCAATACCTGCCGGCCCATACCAGTTGTTTTTGGGATGCCAGTAGTGTTCAAGATTCATAATTTTTGGATCTGGATTACTGGGAAATTTGCAAAGATCCGTTAACATCCTAATGACGTGATTCATTGTTAAAATGCCATCGCCGGTTGCTGTAAGACCATCCTGGGTCATTGGTCCAGGCGTTGCCATGAATTTGCCTAACTGAGGAGCTAAGGGCCAAGCATTAGCCTGCATCATTAGCTCGGGAATATCCCAAATTGCTTGCACCTCGGTAACTCTTCCACTTTCCAACCGGTAGAATTCATGAAACCGCATATGGACAAGATGACCGGTTGGAGGAATGTCGAGAAATGGGCTTGTAAAGGTACCCATATAGTTACCCATCATACCGACCCAGTCTTGACCTTCAGGTGTAGTACCTGCCAGCACGATTAACTCACGACGTTCGAGATCCTGAATAGCGTTTAAGAGTTGTCTGTAGACTCCTTCATAAAAATCATTGGGTCCACTTAATTCGCCAAATGGATGGCACATTGAGATTTTTGCATCATTGGAGAAAATATTTTCTAGTGCGCGGCGCACTGCAACATCGTCAAAGTCTGCCATGGCACTTCTTAAGGACGCGGTCTGGGCTTTACATTTTGATGCTACATTACTCATGCTTTGACTTGTCCTAATCATTTCCTCTTTAAAGGAAACAGCCCATTAATATCTCGAAAAATTACACAGTCTATTTTCTTGGTGCTGCCTCGCCATAGGGTACATTTATGCCACCGTAGCGCCGTACTCGGACGTTACATTGTTCTGCGTGTCCAACGAAACCTTCAAGCATACAGAGGCGAGACCCGTACTCACCAATCATGGTTGCAGCTTCGTCACTAGTTATTTTTTGATAACTGTGAGTTTTTAGAAATTTACCAACCCAAAGACCACCTGTATATCGACCGGCCTTCTTTGTGGGTAATGTATGATTGGTACCGATTACTTTGTCACCATTTGAGACATTAGTGCGTGCACCGAGAAAAAGTGCGCCATAACAAGTCATATTATTTAAAAACCAATCATCTCTGTCTGTCATTACCTGTACATGTTCAGATGCGATGTCATCGGCAACAGCCAACATCTCCTCGTAAGTGTCACACAGGATAACTTCACCATACTCTTCCCAGCTGACACTTGCAGTTGGGGCAGTCGGTAGAATCTGTAAGAGCCGCTTAATTTCAAGCATGGTTTCCTCCGCGAGTTTGCGCGAATTAGTCAGTAGAACGGCTGGTGAATTGTAGCCGTGCTCAGCTTGTCCTAGTAAGTCAGTCGCACATAGCTCAGCGTCGACTGTATCATCTGCAATTACCATTGTTTCGGTTGGACCCGCAAACAGGTCGATGCCCACACGGCCAAAGAGTTGACGTTTGGCTTCGGCCACAAACGCGTTTCCGGGCCCTACAAGTAAGTGAACAGGGTCGATGGTTTCGGTGCCAATTGCCATTGCACCAACAGCCTGAATACCACCCAAAACGTATATTTCGTGCGCTCCACCCAGATGCATCGCAGCGATCACTGCAGGATTAGGTTCACCATTAAAAGGGGGAGTACACGCTACAATGCGAGGAACCCCGGCAACTGAAGCTGTCAGGACTGACATATGTGCCGAGGCAACCATTGGAAACTTACCACCTGGAACATAGCAACCGACTGATTGTACAGCAATATTTTTATGCCCCAGAATAACGCCTGGCAGAGGTTCGATTTCGATGTCGAGCATACTATCTCGCTGTGCTTGAGCGAAATTACGGACTTGTTCCTGCGCAAACTGAATATCTGCCATGTCCTCAGCAGAAACTTTCGCTATGATAGCGGCTATATCATCATCACTTAAACGATAGCTTTCACGGTCATAGTTATCAAATTTTTTAGCGAGATCACGCACTGCAGCATCGCCGCGTTGTTCTATATCTTTAAGAGTTCCGGACACAATTGAAGCTGTCTTTGCATCATCTTCGGCGCGGTCGGCTTCTGGTTTTCCTCGTTTAAGATGTGTAATCGTCATAATTTTCTTTCATCTAATTAGAGTACCTTTTGAGAGTAGGTACTCAGCACAAAACTCAATTGGAGATTTCTCGGCTGTCCACACCACGCTGATTAGCGCACTGCAAAGCCATGTTTGATCTTATTGGATAAATCATCCTTTGACTGCCCCAGCGGTTAATCCACTTACAATTTGACGTTGGAAGAATAGCACTAGGAAAAACAATGGTGCTGTTGCAGAAACCACCGCAGCAACTGCGAACATAACATTTCCTTCAACTTGCGTTGTACCAAGGAAACTGGATATTCTAGGAACCATCGTTTGGTTATCTTGGCTCAATAGCATCGAAGTTACCGCAAAATCGTTATAGGCTAACAAAAATGAAAATAGTCCAGTAGTAATTACACCGGGCCACATCACAGGTATGATTACATGCCAGAACGCTTGAAAACGGGTGCAGCCGTCTACCATAGCACTTTCATCCATATCCTTCGGGATATTGAGAAAAAATGAATGTAACATCCAAAGTGTAAAAGGTTGATTTATTGCTACCAGAACAATGATGGTTGTTGGTAAATGACCCCAGAGGTTCCACTCAAAAAATGGCAATAGATACCCTGAAACAAGAGTAATATGTGGCATGGCTCGAAAGACCAAAGCTGTCATCAAAAGCCAGAAAGCATACCTAAAACCAGAGCGGGCGAGAGCATATCCACCCAAGGCTCCAAGTGTCAAAGATATGATGACAGTCGCGGCAACAACAATACCTGAATTAATTGCTGCTTGCCAAAATTCTTGCTCAACCCATGCGCCATAGTATCCATTGCCTGTATATGGCCCACCAGTCTCAACAGTTGTTCGAATGCCAAAAATTGCATTTGTCCAATCAGCCTTTGAAAAAAAATCACCTTGAACTTTGAAAGATCCCCAAAGCGTCCAAAGAAAGGGCATGGAGGCGACTACGACCCACGCGATGACAAACCCTGTTGCACAAATGGCTAGTGCAGGAGACCGTTTTTCAGATGCCTTTGACATAATATACTCTAAACCATTTTACGATATGAGGTGCGCCAGGTCCTAATCAGTACTGGCGTTAATAAAACAAGCACTCCTAAAATCGTAAGCATTGAAGTGGTAGCTGCTGACCCAAACAAAGGATCAGCTCCCCCACGCAGATCGTTAAAAATAATCCAACTTAGAGATGTCGCGCTCGCCTCGGCCGAAAACCCAACAATTGGTTCAAAGACACGAAAATTATCCATTAATTGCATTAACAGAATAAATGTCACCAAGGGTGCCATGTAAGGGACCACGACATAACGAACCCGCTGCCAACGGCTCGCGCCATCTATCATTGCTGCCTCGAGTGTGTCCTTGGGGACCGTTTGGAGGCCAGCATAGAAAACAATAAATGCGAAAGGAGCTGAATGCCAAATTCCGTAAATTATTAGCATTATCCAGGTCAGAGAGGGTGACGCCTTAAGTGACAGACTATTGTCGTCGAAAATGCGTTGAAGTGCAGCGCCTAATATACCCTCTGCATCAATCATCCAAAACAAAATCAAAGATCCAATTAATGGAGTA
>TARA_Y100000385_G_scaffold59335_1_pt1 | contig 18321 bp, 16 predicted proteins | sample TARA_Y100000385 | Tara Oceans TARA_Y100000385 (sample SAMEA2620980) | marine metagenome | biome: marine biome (ENVO:00000447); feature: surface water layer (ENVO:00002042); material: "saline water (ENVO:00002010), including plankton (ENVO:xxxxxxxx)" | depth 5 m
TAGAATTTGTAATTGTTTTAATTTGAAACAATACTAGTTAAAAATGTTCATATTTCCGTTTAAATACCCTTGTTTTTATGCTAAACCGCTAAAAATAATGATGTTTATAAGACTGTTTTAGGTATTTTTTGTCATATTTGGGCTCTTAATCGATAAAAAATACATATTTATGAAAAAAGTAATTTTAATATTAGCAATCACTCCTTTAATGATGTTTGCTCAGACAAAGAAAAGTGGAGTATTATATTCAAGTCACCCTGCACTTGATGTTGTAAATAGCATGTATAAGTCATTTACAGATGGAGACATTGAGTCATACGGAGACCATTACTCGAAAGATGTCAAAATTTGGACTAATGGTGATTATTCAGAATCACGTGGACTTGAAGATGACTTAAAGTCAACAGAGTGGTGGATGAAAAACTTTGTGATTGATATTAGCAGAAAAGGTGTTGGAACCCCAGACGTAATAAAATATAAAGGCGATAAAACAGGTACATGGGTCTTTGACTGGACAGATTTTATAGCCGTGAATAAAAATTCCGGAGATACTGTAAGAACGACATTTCATGATGAATATTTGGTTTCACCTGAAAATAAAATAGTTAAATGGTTTACGTATTACGATACAGAATCATTTTACTCACAAATCCAAAACTCTTTTGGGGCCCATAGAAATGGAATAGTCTATGATGAGCATCCTTTTATTGAGCAATTAAAGGGCTTGGTAAAGGCCTATGAGGTAGGAGATGCAAATAAAATGGCAACATTTTTCTCTCCCGATGCTAAATTTTATAAAAAAGGAGGCGGAGATACAGAGAACTACAGTAAAATTAGCCTAGCAGAAAGATTTAAATTGTGGGAAAAAGGAATTGGAGGATCTATTGCCAGAAGAATGGAAGTTTATGGCTATCCCGATGCCATTCGTTATGAAAAAGGTGAAGGAGGATGGGAAGTCCTCTCATGGTGGAACCACATGAGTGTAACACAGAAAGGTGAAGAGACGACTGAAAAAAGAGATTTCATTCACTTAAGTCATTCCTTTGATGATGAAGGAAAAATTACTCGAGAAGTTTTATGGGTTGAATAGGACCTGAACAATTATTCAAAGGGCCTTCATTTGAAGGCCCTTTTATTTTCTTCCTTTAGAGCTGGAGTTCTTGTGATTTCGAGAGAACTGTGAAAGCTTAGTTTTAACTTTTAGTACACTCTTAGACTTCTTGTTATTTCTGACTTTCTGTTTTTTCACTTGACTTTTAGATGCTTTGGGCTCATTTTCTGACTTCGAAAATTTCGTAGCACTATATATCATTTCAATCTCCTTATCTGACGCATTTCTCCAATCTCCAGGCTTTAGTCCATCACTTGAAATGCCCATTATATTAACTCTTTCCAGTTTTTTGACCTGGTAGCCTACATACTCACACATTCTTCTGATTTGACGATTCAAGCCTTCTGTTAAAGTGATACGGAATACAAATTGTCCTTCCTTTTGGATAATACATTTTTTTGTCACCGTCCCGAGCATTGGTATACCTTTTCTCATCTTATCGAGATCATTATCTAAAAGTTTTTTGTCGACGGTAACCAGATATTCTTTTTTGTGCTCATTGCCTGACCTGAGAATTTTATTTACAATATCCCCATCATTAGTCAAAAATATCAACCCTTGAGAATCTTTATCAAGTCGTCCCACCGGAAAAATTCTTTGAGGATAATTAACAAAATCCACAATATTTCCCTTGACACCTTTCTCGGTCGTGCTGGTTATACCTACTGGCTTATTTAAAAGAATAAAGATTGGCACCACGTCAACTTTGATATCCAAAGAAAAGCCATTAACCATGACCTTGCTTCCGGAAAAAACAAGATCTCCTACCCTTGCTTTTTTTCCGTTTAACTTAACTTGACCACTTTCTATATACACGTCGGCTTGCCTGCGACTGCAATAGCCACTTTGACTGATAAATTTGTTTAATCTGGTCCCTTCTGAATTAGGCATGAGGCAAATATAAGTCTGGTTTAATCTTGTTCTTATTAACTAGACCTCATAAAAAAAGGCACCCATATAAATGGGTGCCTTAATCCGCTGAAACATTCAACTTCAACTTAGTTTACAATTGCACGAACCTTTTTTTGGATGATATTAAAGCCAGTACTGATTCCAATTCGAAATGTATTTCCTTTCGCTGGAGGAATAAAAAATAAGTTCACAGGAAAATTCATTTTACCGGATTTAATTGTTTTTCCAGCTGCAAGCATTAAACCTGAGGTGATTTCAAAATCTCCTCGAGAATCCAGTCTTTTGATAGTTTCCCTTGTATCATCAAAACCGGGATCACCAGAAATAAGGAAATTGCCATCATCATCCTGATAACCTGTTGAAAATGTGGTGCCTGAAAGATTAGGTCCTATTGCAAACTCCCAACCTGATCTTGAATTTCTCAATCCCATTAAGGCACTGACACTGGGAACAACTGTTCCATACTCAATCCCCGCTAACATGGGTATTACCTCAACAAGGGCTTGAAAGTCTCCACTATTAATAAAAACCTGTTCAAACTGAAAACCAAAAGAAAACATGCTTGGAGCCCAATAATCAAAGCCTCCAAGTTTATCACTCATAAGAATTGAAGAATTATCGCCGATAATACCTGTATATGCTAATCTAGGTCCTGTGTTATTTATCGCCTTTGTATCTGGGTTATTTAACATACTCTCGTATTCCTCACTTACAGTTAGTTTTTTCATCGTCTCCTCGTCATTTGGAATGTCAAAAAGAGTATTTATCGTCAATTCCGTCATCGCAATTGACTGTTCTGGAATATCGAGAAATAAATTGGAAGCTGAATTTGAAAAACGTCCGGTGGAAACATCAAACAATCTAAACGTATACGAAACCAAAAGTCCTAACTGATCTAAGCTACCCGTAATAATGTAATCACATTTAAGCCGTTTACCTATATCAGCAAGACAGATTTTCGAAAAACAACCTCTTAGGTTAACTGAATCTCTTTGGCTTATGTATTCTATATCATATTTATCGACTACCTCGTACTTGCCAATACGAATTAAATCCACGATAGATTTTTGAATAATCTGGTTTGCATCGACAAGATCATAGTTTCGTGTATCAAAATCTAGGACTGCAACACTTAATTTTTGGCCGTTAAGATTAAATAAAAATGTACTTAAAAGAATTGTATAGACTAATTTTTTCATAATTGAATAGTTAATTATTTAAAATAGAATAACAAACTTCAGAAAATATATCTGATGGAAATAATGATATTTCCGTAACGTTAATTTTGATTTTACGGATTTAATCTAAATCCGCCTTGATACAATCTAATGATGAGGAAAATGTAATAAGGATTGACCGCATACTTTACGAACTTTAGTTTTCTTATTAAACAAACATCAAAATTTTAGACAAAAAGAGGTTTTTCAGCCATCATTTGTATCACTTCTTCTCCCACAGATTTCAAATTTGTCTCATCCTCTGGGCTTTTTATAATTTCATCAATCAAGCTCACAATACTTTCCATGTCCGACTCGATGAGCCCCCTTGACGTAATTGCAGGAGTTCCTATTCGGATACCGCTTGTAACAAATGGTGACTTATCATCAAAAGGAACCATATTTTTATTTACCGTGATATTGGCTTTAACCAGGGCGGACTCTGCTAATTTTCCAGTAATATTTTTATTCCTCAAGTCAATCAGCATTAAATGATTACTCGTCCCTCCAGAGATAATATCATATCCCCGAGAAATCATACCTTCCGCCATGGCGTTTGCATTCTTTTGAACTTGCACCATATAATCAAAATAATTATCCGACAATGCTTCTCCAAAAGCTACTGCCTTACCAGCAATTACATGCTCCAAAGGACCACCCTGAATACCGGGGAAGACAGACATATCTAAAATGTTCGACATCATACGAGTATTACCTTTTGGGGTCTTTAAACCCCAAGGGTTCTCAAAATCTCTTCCCATAAGAATAATACCACCTCTTGGCCCTCTTAGTGTCTTGTGAGTGGTACTCGTAACAAAATCACAATGGGGCAAGGGGTCATTTAAGATACCCTTTGCAATCAAACCAGAGGGGTGAGAAATGTCCGCTAAAAGAAGTGCACCTATTCCGTCTGCGATATCTCTAAATTTCGAATAGTCGATGTCTCTGGAGTATGCTGAAGCACCACAAATTATCATTTTTGGCATTTCTACATCCGCTTGCTCTTTTATCTTTTCATAATTTATAAGACCCGTATGCTTCTCAACACCATAAAAAACTGCATTATAAGTTTTTCCAGAAAAATTAACTGGTGAGCCGTGAGTCAAATGTCCTCCATGACTTAAGTCAAAACCCATGATTTTGTCTCCAGGCTTTAAGCATGCAAGAAATATTGCAGCATTAGCCTGAGATCCGCTGTGGGGTTGAACATTTACATATTCCGCATCAAATAACTCAGCAGCTCTGTTTCGTGCTAAATTCTCAATTTCGTCAACAACCTCGCAACCCCCGTAATACCTTTTTCCTGGATATCCCTCAGCGTACTTATTCGTTAATATCGAACCGACGGCCTGAATCACCTGTGGGCTTGTAAAATTTTCCGAAGCAATAAGCTCAATGCCCTCTGTTTGTCGCATTCGCTCTTTCTCAATGAGATCAAAAATTCTTGAATCGTGTTCCATAATATTGGCTGTAACTTGCATTCAAAATTAAGTCAAATGAAGTATGTGATTGATCCCAAACTAGAGAGTTTTTTACCGGTTTCTCAACAATCTGATTTCCCCATTCAAAATATTCCTTTTGGTGTCGGAATTTGGACCTCGGGTGAAAACGTTTGCTTGACTCGCATTGGTGATACGGTAATTAACTTACAATCATTGGAAAAGAATGATTTTTTTCAAGACTGTGAACTTAAAGAAAATACTTTCAACCAAAGTACATTAAATCCATTCTTATCCCACAATAAGGCTGTTTGGCGCGCCATTAGAAGCAGAATCGCAGAGATATTTAGTAAAGAGAACAAAGAATTTGAAAAAAATATTGATCTAAGAAAGAAAATCGAATGCCATATTTCCAAAATTTCCATCAGAATACCTGTAAATATTGGTGATTACACAGACTTTTATGCCTCAAAAGAGCATGCAACAAATGTCGGATCTATGTTTAGAGATCCAAAAAACGCCCTTTTACCAAACTGGTCGCACCTTCCAGTAGGCTACCATGGAAGAAGTTCAACAATTTTTTCTTCTGGTACTGATATTTATAGACCAAATGGTCAAAGCAAAGCCCCTTCTGATACCCGCCCAACTTTCGGTCCCTCAAAAAAAATTGACTTCGAACTAGAGGTTGGCTTCGTTACTGGTGACGGCCCTGAGAATGGGGATTCAATACCCATTGAATCCGCTGAAGATTATATTTTTGGTCTCGTTTTGTTAAATGATTGGTCAGCGAGAGATATTCAACAGTGGGAATATGTTCCTCTCGGACCTTTTTTAGCCAAAAATTTTGCTTCATGTATCTCACCTTGGATAATTAGTATTGATGCGCTAGCTCCTTTTCGGTGTGATCGACCCATTCAAAATGATCCTACACCGCTCCCCTACTTGCAACAAAAGCCTGGTAGAGCGAATTTTGACTTAAATTTAGAAGTGAGTATTTTACCAAAAAATTCATCGGAAAACATAATCGTCCAAAGTAATTTTAAATATATGTACTGGTCAATTGCTCAACAGTTAGCCCATCACAGTGTAAACGGATGTCTAATTAAAGCTGGAGATTTAATGGGGAGTGGAACGATATCTGGACCTCAAAAGGGTTCATATGGGTCCATGCTTGAAATTACATGGAATGGGAAGGAGCCCATAAAACTTTTAGACGGCGAACAAAGATCATTCATCCAAGACTATGACACCATAATCTTAAGGGCTAAAGCGGTCAATAACGAGATAAGAATAGGCTTTGGAGATTGCTCATCTAGAATTATTCCTTCAAAACCATGGAAGAAGAGGTAATTGATTTTAATAAAAAAATTCGATCAAAATATCGAAAACTACTCCGAGTCGCTGAAAAAAGAGGAAGCGACAAGGAAGACTTATCACTCATCCGAAAGGCTTACAAGGTTTCTGCCGATGCCCATAAAGATGTATTCAGAAGATCGGGTGAACCTTATATAATTCATCCCATTGAAGTAGCTCTCATCGTTTCAGAAGAAATTGGACTCGGGCCGAAATCAATTGCTGCAGCCTTATTACACGATGTTGTTGAAGATTCAGATTATACAAACAGTCAAATAAGTCACATGTTTGGAAGTTCTATTGCTCATGTAGTTGAGGGGCTTACAAAAATTCAAGGAATTTTTGACAATCAGTCTTCATCCATGCAAATTGAAAACTTTCGAAAATTATTACTCAGTATAAGTAGTGATGTAAGAGTCATTTTAATAAAAATGGCGGATAGACTTCATAATATGAGGACGCTCAATGACATGCCTTATGCGAAGCAACTAAAAATTGCAAGTGAAACCTTATATATTTTTGCACCCTTAGCTCACAGAATGGGACTTTATCATATTAAGAGCGAGTATGAAGATTTAGGCTTAAAATATACAGAGCAAGAAGTATATAATGACATAGCTGATAAGTTAGAAGATTTTAAACAAAATGACTCTGACTATTTAACAAGGTTTAGTAATAGTATTGATAGTCTTTTAGAATCTGAGAGCTTTGAATTCTCAATAAAAACAAGAACTAAGGGAATATTCTCAATACGCCGAAAAATGGTCAACCAAGGTATTTCTTTTGAACAAGTTTACGATAAATATGCAATAAGAATTCTATTAGATGCCGGTCCTAAAAGAGAAAAAGCTGAGATATGGAGGGCTTATTCAATAATAACCAGTGTTTTCAAAGCAAATCCAAGAAGGCTAAGAGATTGGATAACTTCGCCGAAACCAAATGGCTACGAATCTCTTCATATTACTGTTATGGGCCCGGAAGGGCACTGGATCGAAGTTCAAATTCGTTCAAAAAGAATGGATTTAGAGGCAGAAAAGGGATATGCTGCACATTGGAGATATAAGGAAGATGGTTCAGGAAATACGGCTTTAGATGAATGGTTAAGTGGAATAAAAGAAAATATTCATAATCAAGAAGATAACTCCTTTGATTTTGTTAATAAGTTTAAGCTTCAGCTCTTCTCTGAAGAAATTTTTGTATTTACTCCTCAGGGCAAAATGTTAACCCTTCCAAAACATTCTACACCCATTGATTTTGCTTTTTATATTCACAATGATATCGGTATGAAAACATTGGGAGCCAAAGCGAATGGAAAACTTGTACCTCTTTCCTATGAACTGCAGACAGGTGATCAGGTTCAAATTCTAACGAGTGAAAGCCAAAAACCTACAGTGAAATGGATAGATTGGGTCGTGACTTCAAAAGCAAAAACTGCAATTCATCAATTTATTAAAAATGAGGAAAGAAAATCGATAGAACACGGACAAAGATTACTTAAAAGAGCGATGGAAAAAGTAAAATTTGACTGGAACGAAAGTCGAATTCAAAAAATGATTAATTATTTCGGAATAAAAACTCCAAAAGAACTTTACTCAAGATTTGGATCTGGTCAATATTCAGGAGAACACATAAGAAACTTTATTCAAGAAGAAAGTGGCAGCTTTTACCAACACCTAAGAAAAAGATTTAAGCCGAAAACTGCCAAACTTAGAGATTTAAATATTAATTCAAATAGTATTGTTTTCGGACCAGACTTGGTAAAACTAGACCATGAAATGGCTAACTGCTGTCGCCCAATCCAAGATGATCCAATATTTGGATTCATTAATGAGGATGTTATAAAAGTTCACAGAACTGACTGCCGTAATGCCATAGATATGCAAGGTCAATTTGCAGAGAAGATTATAATGGCTCAATGGGAAAATAATACTTCGGGAAACTTCAATGCAACCCTTAAATTTTCCGGGGTAGATTCAACTGGGCTTCTTCTAAAAGTTTCGAAAGTAATTTCTAGTGAAATGAATATGGATATTATCAGCCTGCATATTAATGGCTCTGAAGGAGTTTTTAGCGGCACGATCTCTGTCGTGGTAACTGACAGGAGACAATTAACTCAACTTGCCGCTAACCTAAGAGCGATTAAGGGTATCATCATGGTAGAGAGAGAAGTAGGAAAAACGAATTAAGGCAAACCGATATACTTATGGCTTTGTAATGAAAGTCGCCAATCGGGTCTGGTCGCTAAAAAGTCAATGATAAATGGCATCACCTTGTCCTTTCTACTCCACTCAGGCTGTAAAAAAATCTTACACTCCGCCTTAACTCTCAAAGAATGAGAAACCGCCCATTTTAGATCATCTTGATTGTAGATTATCACTTTTAACTCATCCGCATGAGAATACCATTCATCGATAGGAGGTTTATTTTTTTTTGGAGATAAGCAAACCCAATCCCAAATTCCAGAGTAATTGTATGCACCTGAGGTTTCCAAATGAATTCTTTTCCCCATCCCCTTCAAGGCTCCAGTTAAAGGGCTCATATCCCACATCAGTGGCTCGCCCCCTGTAATAACAATAGTTTTATCTGAATCTTTGATTTGACTCAAAATATCCGATATATCCGTCAAAGGATGTCTATTTGGATCCCATGATTCCTTGACGTCGCACCAATGGCAACCAACATCACAGCCACCAATCCTTAAAAAAAATGAAGGAAGTCCTGTATGAGCACCTTCACCCTGAATCGTTCTAAATGCTTCCATTAAAGGGAGTGCAGGCAATCTATTTATTTTCATTTGCTGCCTTCAAAGTATTCATCAACAAACCTACTCTAGTCATAAGCCCTACACCTCCAGGAACGGGAGTAATAGCTGATGCTGTATCATTAATAGACTCAAAGTCAACATCACCCTTTAATTTGCCATCTATTTTATTGATTCCAACATCAATTACGACAGCTCCTTTTTTAATAAAATCAGCATTCACAAATGAGGCCTTACCAATTGCCGCGATTATAATGTCTCCATTTTTCACCACTCTTTCGAGATCTTTTGTTTTCGAGTGAGTTAGAGTAACAGTAGCATTTCCCCCTTGGCTATTTTGCCCAAGTAAAATTGACATTGGCAAACCAACAATATGACTCCTTCCGATTACAACAACATTTTTTCCTGAGGTTTCAATATTATAAAATTCAAGTAAAAGTTTAATACCATACGGAGTAGCTGGTAAATAAGTATCTAATCCCAATGCCATTCGCCCCATATTTTCCGGGTGAAATCCATCAACGTCTTTTAATGGATTAATAGACAAAACAATATTCTTTTCGTCTATTCCCTTTGGTAAGGGTAACTGAACAATAAAACCATGGACTTCATCATTATTATTTAACTGATTAATATGGTCAAGAAGCTCAATCTCTGAAATATTACCATCTAAATGAATCAGTGTAGATTTAAAACCAACCTCATTACAGTCCCGTACCTTACCCGCTACATATGCGGAAGAAGCTGGATTGTTACCGACAAGGATTGCTGCTAGATGTGGCTTGGAGTATCCTTTTTTAAGTCGAACATTTACCTCTTCTTTAATTAAAGATTTAAAATTATCTGCAGCCACTTTGCCACTCAATCTTTTTGCACTCATCTCATTTGATTCATCATATTCATAAGCTTTTGCTGACCTCCTTTACCTTGCATCATCTTCATCATCTTACTCATATCGTTAAACTGCTTTATGAGCTTATTCACTTCTGAAATTTCTCTTCCACTCCCATTTGCGATTCTTACCCGCCTTTTGCCGTTAAGAACCGAAGGGGTAGATCTCTCGTAAGGAGTCATAGATTGAATCATTGCCTCAATGTGTTTAAATGCATCATCTGGAATATCCATATTTTTTATTGCTTTGCCCACTCCCGGGATCATACCCATAAGATCTTTCATTGAACCCATTTTCTTTATTTGACGAATTTGTTTCAAGAAGTCATCAAAGCCAAAAGAGTTACTAGCAATCTTCTTCGATATTTTTCGAGACTCTTCCTGATCAAAAGACTGCTGAGCTCTTTCAACAAGAGATATCACATCACCCATTCCAAGGATACGATCTGCCATTCGATCTGGATAAAAAACATCCACTGCATCCATCTTCTCTCCAGTACCTATAAACTTAATTGGAACCTTGACCACTGATCGAATGGTTAGGGCTGCCCCACCTCTGGTATCACCATCTAACTTCGTGAGTACAATACCGGTATAGTTTAGGACATCATTAAAGGCTTTGGCTGTATTGACTGCATCTTGACCTGTCATAGAATCAACCACAAATAAAGTCTCATTTGGCCTTATTTCCTTGTGAATAGCAGAGATCTCGTTCATTAATTTCTCATCGATAGCTAGCCTACCCGCAGTGTCTACCAATAAATAATCATAACCCTCTTCTCTCGCCTTTTTTTGAGCCAATGAAGCAATTTTCACAGGATTTTTCTCATCAGGTTGAGAGAAAACCGTCAAATCAATTTGAGAACCTAGGGTATTTAACTGATCTATAGCAGCAGGCCTGTAAACATCGCAAGCTGCAAGAAGAATCTTTTTTTTTCTTTTCTCTTTGAGGAAAAAGCCGAGCTTAGCTGTAAATGTTGTTTTACCAGAACCTTGAAGTCCAGCCATTAATATTGTATTTAATCCATTTTCTGAAGAGATATCTTCAGAATTATCGCCCATAAGTCGAGACATTTCGTCTCTAACTATTTTTATCATCACCTGACCCGGCTCGACTGCTTTGATAACATCTTGACCAAGTGCCCTGTTTTTAATTGAGTCTGTAAAATCCTTTGCAATTTTATAATTAACATCAGCATCCACTAGAGCTCGTCTAATATCCTTTATGGCATCAGCAACATTAATATCGGTAATTCTCGATCTTCCGCTAAGGCGATGTATCGCCTTATCTATTTTTTCACTTAAATTTTCAAACATTATCGATATTATTTATTGAGACAAAGTTAACCCAAACACATAAATGACTGAGATGGGAGGCTAATTATTTTAAATAAAATACACTATAAAAATGAAACTCTAAATCTCTAATCGTCCAATAATATTGTACTTTAGGAGCGACGGTTAGAGATACTCAATTCATAATATAAACTACAACATGCACAAGGCAAAAATATCTGGCATGGGCCATTATTTACCCAAAAAGGTTGTCTCAAACGATGACCTGAGTAAACTAATGGAAACAAGCGATCAATGGATACAGGAGAGAACAGGAATTACCGAGAGAAGGTGGGTTGATCCTGAGAATATGATTAGCTCATCTCAAATGGGATTCCGTGCAGCTGAAATGGCAATAAAAAACTCATCTATTAATAAGACGGAGATTGATCACATTTTGTTTGCAACTATCTCACCAGATTATTACTTTCCTGGAAATGGGGTTCTGATTCAAGAGATGTTAGAAATTGGAAATATCGGGGCGACGGATATAAGAAATGCCTGTAGCGGCTTTATCTACGCACTAAGTGTTGCAAATGCCTACATTCAAACAGGACAGTATAAAAATATTCTTGTGATTGGCTCTGAATTACAAAGCCCGGTGTTAGATAAATCTACAAAAGGGAGAGACCTGAGTGTAATTTTTGGAGATGGGGCTGGAGCTGCCGTAATCTCAAGATCAAATGATGACAGTGAAATATATAGTACTCACTTGCATAGCGAAGGAAAAAACTCCCTCGAACTATCAATGCAAGGCCCTTCAGCAATCCATTGGATGGATGAAATCGAATCTAACAAGGAAAAATCCACTCTTTTCTCACCTCAAATGAATGGTAAATTCATTTTTAAAAATGCCATCGTTCGATTCGAAGAAGTTATCCGAGAGGCTTTAGAGAAAAATTCTATGAAACTTGAAGAAATTGATTGCTTAATTCCTCATCAGGCAAACCTAAGAATTTCTCAATTCATTCAAAAAAAATTAAGACTCAGAGATGATCAAGTTTTTAATAACATACAAAAGTATGGCAATACAACCGGGGCTTCAATTCCGATCGCTCTAAGTGAGGCGATTCAAAGTAATTTTATAAAACCCGGAGACACTATTTGCCTTGCAGCTTTCGGTGCTGGCTTCACATGGGGTTCGACCTTATTAAGGTATTAATTTATCATGTTAAGAGTTTCTTCGATCGAATGTGATCTCAAAAATGATATATCATTATCCTTTCCATCTTTGGAATTACCTAAAGGCAATACCCTTTTAATCAAAGGAAATTCTGGAGCTGGAAAAACTAGCTTTATTCATTCCATAGCCGGTTTAATCCCATTGCTTCGTGGCGAAATTGAGATTAAAAACCACGGTAAAATCATTCAAAACAAAGTGCCCTCCGGTTGGAGAAAAAATGCAGTTACATTTATTCCGCAGCGACCATTATTTTGGCCTTCACTCTCTGTAGCGGACAATCTTAAACTGGCTCAGTGGTCAAAAAACATCTCATCTGAGAATAATTCAGACGTACTTGAAAAATTAGGAATTTTACATGTCTCCAAAAAAGCCGTAAACACCTTAAGCTATGGCCAGCAACAGCGACTCAGCGTAGCAAGAGCCTTGTCCTCAAAAGCTCCACTAATACTAGCTGATGAGCCAACTGCATCTTTAGATGAAGAAAATAGAATTAACGTTTTGAAATTATTTCGAGAGCATCAAAACGAAACTAAATGTTCAATGATAATTTCAACTCACGATAACAATATGGATTCTTATGCTAATCAAATAGTAAATCTAACATAATGAATTCTGCTTACTTTGCTTTTAAAGCTATCTTAAAGCGCAGAAGTTCAACGTTTTTTATTTCTTTAATCTGGGCCTCCGGACTTTTTTCCATTGCTAGTGTTCAAAGATTAGACAAAGGCCTAACTGAAGGGATTATAAATCAGGTGGAAAGTACAGATCTGCTGATAGCGGCTAAAGGCTCACCTACTCAATCAATTTTTGCAAATATATTTCATGTTGATCAGCCAACTGGCAATATAAAACACGAAGAAGCTGAGAGAATTATTAAAGAATATAATTTACAAAATGTCAGAAGAATCGCCTACGGAGATAATTATGAAGGCTTTAGGATTTTAGGTTGCGATAGCTCAACATGGAATCATTTAAATCATAAAAGATTTGAGGGAGATTATCCATCAAGCCCAAATGAGGTATTAATTGGAAGTAAAGTATGTCAATTAACAAGACTAGAAATTGGTGATGAATTTTATGGATCGCATGGGTTAGTTAGTCATTCACATGAAAGTATGAAATATAGAGTTTGTGGCGTAGTAGAATCAAATAATTTAATTTGGAATAGCCTGATATTTTCGAACTTATCAGCAGTATGGAAGGCCCATGAAAAATATGATTCGAATTATACAGCGATTTTAGCAAGAGTTGATAACCCAATTCAGAAATTATTAATTCCTAGAAAAATTCAAGAAATGAATTCAGTTATGGCCATATCTCCGGCACTAGAAATAAATAATATATTGGGCTGGATCAATCAAGGAGTCAAGGTGTTCAGAGGTGTGTCCTCTTTATTTCTAATTACTGCGATTTTCAATATGTTCTTTTTTCTTCAATCACACATAAAAGAGAGGCTCGGTGATTACGCCTTGCTCATATCCTTAGGAGCATCATGGTTTAAAATTGCAAAAATTGTTCTTTGGCAAAATATTTTTATCGGTTTGATAGCCATAATCCTAACCTATACGGGTCTGTTTGCCCTTTGGTTATCATTAGATCACATACATCTATTCGGAGAAATTATTGAAAAAAATTATTTTTGGGACTTTTTGCAGGATGCCTATTGGGTCCTTGGTGTTTTATTTCTCGCTTTTCTCACATCAATTGGACCCTGGGTCTGGTTACAAAGAATACCTTTACATCGTGCGTTGGCTGACTCTTAGACTTTTAATTGGAGTTTTATTTGCTCTTCATGTATCTTCATTTATTAATAAAGAACCTTTGACGATATCATGGAAATCTCTTTCTGAGACGGCATTTTTTGAATATTTTGACGAGACTAAAAATATTTGGACCCTGGAAGGATCATTCCCAAAAGAAATAGTAAAACTCAATGGCTCCAATATTAAAATCACTGGCTATGTCATTCCGCTTGATATTAAACAAGGAAACTATGTTATTTCTGCATATCCATACAGTTCGTGTTACTTTTGTGGTGGCGCAGGACCTGAGAGTATCGTTAATCTTCAGTTAAATGAATTGAAAAATCATATAGAAACTGATGCCATTAAAACTTTCTCAGGAGTTTTAGATCTTCAGTCCCGTCCGAAAAATGGATTTTATTTTACTTTGATTAATGCTAGAATAGAAAATTAAATGAAAATCATCTTACCCCAGGTTATAATAACTGATCCAAAATCCCCTCACAATGGACAAAAAATGGATATAAGAATAAATAATGGAGAGATAAAAGAAATCAGCAGAAGTATAAATAATATAAAAGATTATGATCTTATCGAATTTTCTCGCGGGCGATGGGTCAGTCCAGGATGGGTTGATATAAGATGTAGATCCGGAGAGCCTGGCAATGAGCAACGTGAAACATATTACAGTCTTTCTAAAGCTGCAGCAAACGGAGGCTACACTCATATTGGAATTCAACCCTCAACGAATCCGGTAAGAGATAGCAAAATTCACATTGAGTCCATACTTCAATCTACAAAGAATCTTGATGTAAGTTTTTTACCTCTTGGGGCTTTGAGTAAAGAGTTGAAAGGTGAAAAGCTCTGTGAGATATATGATATGAATATATCAGGAGCAGTTGGTTTTTCTGATGATCAAAATGATATTGAAAATCCACATCTTTTGCAACTGGCTTTGGAGTATTCAAAAGATCTTAATACTGTTATTCACACCTTCTGTTATGAAAAAAGATTATCACCAAATGGTCAAATTAATGAGGGAGAAATAAGCTTATTGAATGGACTGGGGCCGATTTCAAGTATATCGGAAACAACAAGAATAAAACGTGATTTGAGTATTCATGCTTATTCTGGTGGCCGACTTCACATAACAGGCGTTAGCACTTCAGAAGGAGTTAATTTAATTCGTGAAGCAAAAAAGAATCAAATCGGATTAACAGCAGATGTATGCATACTTAATTTGATTGGTAATGATAATGACCTTATTGAATTCAATACTTCCTTAAAAGCTCTCCCTCCTTTAAGGACTAAATCGGATCAAAAATCTTTATGGAAAGGATTAATGGATGGAACCATTGACATTATCGCTAGTGACCATAACCCCTCAGATATTGAATCTAAAAGATGTGAATTTGGAAAAGCTAAATTTGGTACGGCTACGATTGAGAACTCTTTTGGATGGTATCGAGCAAAGAAAGCCAATCAAAAAGCATTAGATAGGTGGATTGAAGCAGTAGCGCATAATCCACGAAAACTTTTTAACCTAAAAGATTGTATAATAGATATTGGGAATGATGTGGATTTGACAATTTTTGCAAATGACGGAAGCCTTACTGAAAGCAAATCTTTAGGTGTAAATGTTCCAAATTGGAATCAGAATGGCCGCGCTATTGGAACCATAAATAATAAAAAGATTATTCAATTATAATTTTCAGGCCATCATAAGCTAGAGAAACTCCATCAGGAAGAATCTCATTAATCTCCGCATTTAAGCCCATTTTATGACTTAAGTGAGTAAAGTAGACCTTCGGTATTTTTGATGACTTCGCAAAAGAAAGAGCTTCATCTAAGGAAAAGTGAGAAATATGATTTTCTTTTCTTAAAGCATTTATAACTAAAACTTTAGATCCTAAAATCTTTTTAAATTCATTTGAAGTCATTCCAGAAACATCGGTTAAATAAACAAAATCATTAATTCTAAACCCTAAAACAGGCCATGTTCCATGCTGAGCTAATATTGGAATCCATGTTTGACCACCAACTATAAAAGTCGATTCATAGGATATATTGGTGATAATAAACCCAGGAGAACCAGGATACTTATTAGATGAGAATGCATAAGAAAACTGTTCTTTCAATCTAGTCTCCACTCTTTTTGTACAAAAAACCGGCATATCCTTTTTAGTCTTAAAATTAAATGGTCTAACATCGTCTAATCCCGATATGTGGTCCATATGCTCATGGGTTAAAACAATAGCGTCTAACTTTTTACATTTAGCCACCAACATTTGCTGTCGAAAATCTGGACCACAATCAATTATAATGTTTTTTTCATTGTAAGATATCAAAACGGAAGTTCGAAGTCGTTTATCCTTTTTTGATAAAGAAAGACATACATCACAATTACAACTAATAACTGGAATACCTTGCGATGTTCCTGTGCCTAAAAATTCAACTTTAAGAGAATTCATAATACTAATTTAAACTACCTTTACAAGTATGGAAGATATGGTATTATCTGCTGCGCAAAAATCACTTCGAGTCAATCTAGATACTAACATATATGGATCCTTTGCAGAAATTGGTGCAGGTCAAGAAACCGTGCGTCAGTTTTTTCGGGCAGGAGGAGCTTCCGGAACGATAGCTAAGGCCATGAGTGCCTATGATAAGGACTTTTCCGATGCTATATATGGACTTGAGGATGATGGGCGGTATGTTACTGAGAGTCGATTGAGAAAAATGATTCATCATGAATACTCATTACTGGAAGACCGACTTCACAGAGAAAAATACCCGAATAAAAGATATTTTGCATTTGCAAACACCGTAGCGACTATAAACTTTACCAAGACATTTAAAGGACATGGTTGGTTAGGAATTAGATATCAAACCGCTGCCGATAAATCTCCAAATGAGGTTATTCTGCATGTAAGACTTCATGAAAACGACCCAAAACACCAGCAAGAAACGATAGGTAATATTGGAGTTAATCTTATATACGGAGCCAATTTTCTTTATGAAGAGCCGAAAGAACTTCTTCACAGCTTATACGATGGGATTGACCGAACCGCTATTGAATTGGACTTAATTAATTTCTCCGGTCCAGATTTTATTGATGTTGATAACCGATTAATGTCATTACAATTGATTAAAAACGGCTTTACTGATGCCGTTATTTTTGGACCAGAAGGGCAAAATCTTCTACCGGCAGAAGTATTATACAAAAAGAATGTATTGGCTATGAGAGGTAGTTTCAGACCAGTTACTAAAGTCAATATGGACATGATCAAAAAAGGTTATCGTCAATTCATTCAATCGAAAAGAGTGGATAAGAATAAATTAGTTGTCCTTTTTGAAATTACGCTAAACAATCTTTTAGCAGACGGTAGCATTGACGAACAAGACTTCTTGGATAGAGCAGAAATTTTATGCAGTATTGGGCAAACTGTTCTTATCTCAAATTATCAAGAATATTATAAATTGGTAGATTATTTCTCTGGATTTACCAAAAAACGGCTAGGTTTAATCATGGGAATCCCAAGCCTTCAAGAGATCTTTGAAGAAAAATATTACAGAGATTTAAATGGTGGAATATTAGAGGCATTCGGTAAGATCTTTTCAAAAGATTTGGTGATCTATGCTTATCCTTTCAGAAAGAATGAAACTTCTGTACCAGCCAGTATAAAAGATGTTGTTATGCATCCAAGGTTTAGACCTGTTTTTGATTATCTATTCTACAACCGAAGAATGAGAGATATTGAAGACTATGACCCAGAAATTCTGAGTATTTGGAGCCGGGAAATTTTGGAGAAAATAAAGAATGGTGAGAATGATTGGGAACAAGCATTACCCACTTACGTAGATACAATAATCAAAAATAAAGGTTTATTTGGATACCCTTCTGGAAAAAGTTAAGGATTTGCGAGCCCTTCTTTATAGACCCTTAACGCTCTTTCTCGGGCAAATTTATGATCGACTATTGGTTTAGCATATTTTTCTGAATTCAGTTCAGGAATCCATTTTTTTACATAAAGATTTTGCCTATCAAATTTTTCAAGCTGACTTGAAGGATTGAAAATTCTAAAATAAGGGGCAGCATCGCATCCACTTCCACTCGCCCATTGCCACCCACCAACATTACTGGCAAGATCAAAATCAAGGAGTTTTTTTGCAAAATATGCCTCACCTAACCTCCAATCGTGCAACAAATGCTTCGTTAAAAAACTGGCAACAACCATCCTTACTCTATTGTGCATGTAGCCTGTGGTATTCAATTCTCTCATTCCGGCATCCACCAGTGGATATCCCGTTTCGCCAATGCACCATGCTTGGAACATGGACTCATCAAAAACCCAGGAAATTTTATCATATTGAGGT
>TARA_Y100000385_G_scaffold287092_1_pt1 | contig 18318 bp, 13 predicted proteins | sample TARA_Y100000385 | Tara Oceans TARA_Y100000385 (sample SAMEA2620980) | marine metagenome | biome: marine biome (ENVO:00000447); feature: surface water layer (ENVO:00002042); material: "saline water (ENVO:00002010), including plankton (ENVO:xxxxxxxx)" | depth 5 m
ACTTTGGTGCATAATATTGAAGGTGAAGATATAGGGGTAGCTTCAATTAGGTTTAAAAATAATGCATTGGGTACAATTTCCGTAGGAACTTTATTTTGTCCAGGGTTTCCAGAAAAAATCGAAATTTATGGAACTAAAGGAAATTTTGTATTTGAAGGAGGAAAGATTGTAAAGCTTGAATTGATTGGTCAAAAAGATCAATTTAAATTTGATATTAATGAACAAAAATCTGGTTCTAGTGATCCGATCGCAATTGGAATTGAATTACACAAAGCAGTTATTTTGGATATGATTAATTCAGTTAAAACTAAAACTTCTCCTTTTATTGATATCAATAAATCTAAACCATCAGTTAAATTAATTAATGATATATACAAATTTTCAGAAAATTATAATTTATGAAAAACATTTTTTTTCAGCTTTTTATTTTTTTAGTAATAATATCATGCCACAACTCAAAAAATGAATTGCCTAATATTATATTTATAATGGCAGATGATCTTGGAAGCGCAGAGCTTGGTTCATATGGTCAGAAAAATATTATTACTCCTAATATTGATAACTTGTCTTTACAAGGAATGTCATTTACTCAGGCATATTCTGGCTCTTCTGTTTGTGCTCCTGCAAGAAGTGTTTTAATGACTGGTTTACATACTGGGCACACAAGAGTTAGAGGTAATTTTGGATTCGGAGGAGTAACTGGTTTAGGAGGAAAAGAGGGAAGGGTACCATTAAAAAAAGAGGATGTAACTTTTGTAGAAATATTGAAAGATAATGGATACAAAACAGGCATGATTGGAAAATGGGGACTTGGAGAACCAAATACAAGTGGAGAGCCAAATAAAAAAGGATTTGACTATTTTTTTGGTTTTTTAAATCAAAGAAGGGCGCATAGTTACTATCCAGATTATTTATGGGAAAACTCAAAAAAATTGTTTCTTGAAAATAATGATGGGAAAGGGAAAGATTATTCTCATAATTTATTTTTAAAAAAAACATTAAGTTTTATAGAAAAAAACAGGAATTCACCTTTTTTCTTATACCTACCTCTCTGTATTCCGCATTCAGATTATGAGATTCCTCAGATATTAGATATTTATAAAGAAAAAAAATGGATGAATAAACAAAAGATTTATGCTTCAATGGTTAGTACAATGGATAATAGCGTTGGAAAAATAATGGAAAAATTAAAGGATTTAGATCTTGATAAAAATACCTATGTTTTTTTTACATCAGATAATGGCGCTGCTCAAATTAATGATGAATGGAAAATATTTAAGAGTAATGGAATTTTAAAAGGAAAAAAAAGAGATCCTTATGAGGGAGGAATCCGTGTTCCTTTAATAGTTAGAAACCCTTCAATGATTAAAAAAAATTCCAAATCAGATATAGTAACTTATTTTCCTGATTTTTTTCCAACAATTTTAGAATTAATTAATATAAATTATACTAATAAAATTGATGGGTTAAGTATAGCTCCCACATTATTAGGGGAAAATCAAAATTTTGATCAGAGATATTTGTATTGGGAGTTTTATGAAAAAAATGGATGGAAAGCCACTCGATTTAAAAACTGGAAAGCAATTAAAAATAATATTCATTTTGGAACAGATCAGCCAATAGAACTTTATAATTTAATTAATGATCCTAGTGAAGAAACTAATTTATCATCAAAATTTCCAGATATTATAAAAAAAGCTGACCAAATTTTTTCAGAAGCTCATTATCCCTCTGAAAATTGGTTTTGGAAATTTCAAAATAGTAAAATAGAAAAAATATATAATCAATAATAACTGAAAAAATGAAAAAAAATTTAATTGTTATTTTATCATTAATTTTTGCCCAATATGTTTTCTCCCAAAATGAAGAGATAACTGAAGTGAAAAATCTTATCGAAAAAGTTTCTTCGTGGCAAAATAAACAAACTGATCATATTAAGAAATATACTTTAACAAATTGGCACTTTTCAGCTTATTATATTGGATTAATGCGGGCATATAAAACAACTGGGAATAAAAAATATTATAATCATTTGTATGATGTTGGAAAGACTCATAATTGGGAAACTCCTTATGACATGTATCATGCTGATAAAATTGCTATTGGCCAATTATATCTAGATTTATTTGATAAAGAAAAAAAACCTGAAATTATCAAAAATTTAAAATGGGTTTTAGATGCTCATATTCTCAGGACTTCACCTGAACCTGATGTTAGATATTTAAATAATCCATATAATAAAGAGTGGTGGACTTGGTGTGATGCCCTTTTTATGGCTCCACCAACTTTTGCTAAAATGTATAAAATAACTGGTGAAAAGAAATATTTAGATTATGCAATTAAACATTGGTTTATTACAACTGATTATCTATGGGATTCTAAAGAAAATCTTATCTATCGAGATGATAGATATTTTAATTTAAAAACTAGTTCTGAGAAAAAAATCTTTTGGAGCAGAGGAAACGGATGGGTTTATGCTGGACTTGTACACATGCTTGAAATTATCCCTGAAGGTCACCCCAAAAGACCTGATTTTATCAGACAGTTCAAGGGTATGTCTAAAAAACTTTTAGATATTCAAGAGAGATCAAGTGATGGCCTTTGGCGTTCAAATTTACTTGATCCTGGTATTTTTGCTTATTTAAATAAAAATGAAGATAAATTAATAGAAACTGAAAAGATTGATATTCCAGAAAATAGCGGTAGCAGTTTTTTTTGTTATGGATTTGCTTGGGGAATAAATAATGGAATTTTGGATAAGGATTTATTTACGAATCCTATGATATCTGCATGGAAAATGTTAAAATCTCATGTTAATAGTGAAGGTAGATTAGGCTTTATTCAGCCTGTTGGAAAAGATCCAAAACCTTATGATAAAAATTCATGGCAAGAATTTGGAACAGGAGCTTTTTTATTAGCAGCATCTGAATACATTAATTTTTTAAATAAGGAGAAAAAAAATATTTCCAAAATACAAAAGGGTAATTTAATTTATAAAAATGATTTAAATAGCAAAGAAAGTATTCATAATTGGTCTATGGAGGGAAGTGCTAAAACTGTTTTTAAAAATGGTTGGATGGAAATGTTTTCTCCCAATGAATCTTCACACCACGTTTTATGGTGTCCTGAAAAACTTCCCTCTAGCTTCATTGCTGAATGGGAGATTCAAAATTTAAATTTAGATGCTGGATTATGTATTGTGTTTTTTGCAGCCAATGGAACAAATGGAGAGGATATATTAGATAATTCACTTAAAAAAAGAAATGGAGTTTTTAATCAATACACCAAAAGCGATTTAAATAATTATCATATTTCTTATTATGCAAATAATCCTAAGAAACCTGACAGACCATTTACGCATTTAAGAAAAAACAAAGGATTTAAAACAGTACAGTTTGGTCAAAAAGGAATTCCTGCTAAATCAAAGAATATTCATAAAATTCAACTTGTAAAATCCAATGGCAGAATTATTATGAATATCGATGGAAACAAATTAATTGATTGGATTGATAATGGAAAAGAATTAGGTCCTATTTTAGGTTCAGGTAAACTAGCTTTTCGTCAAATGCAGTGGACTCATTTTAGATATAAAAATTTTAAAGTTTGGGACTTAATATCAATTAAAGATTTATAAAAAATTTATTTTGATTAGAAAAATTTTATTTATTGTAGTGATAAGCTTGCTGGTTAATTCTTGTAAAGAAAATAAAATAAATTATGAATCTAAATTTGAATTGCCTGACATGGTATATCCAAAATATAGACAATGGTCCTCACCTGTAAATGGAGAAATCGTATTATATAATAGTCCAAGTTTTCAATGGCCTAAATCTGGTAAAAAAAGTATTTATGATATTAAAATATCCAAAGATTCTGAATTCAAGAAAAACCTTATTGAAAAGAATAATATTCCCTATTCATTTTACAATCCACATAAAAAACTAGAAAACGGAAAATGGTTTTGGAAATATAGAACCGCTGGTTCAGCGTGGAGTAAAACGCAATTTTTTTTCGTTAATGAAAAAACTATTGATTTTGTTTCCCCAAAATTAGATTTAATAATTAATAATATTTCAAATGAGCATCCTAGAGTTTGGATTGAAAAGTCTAATTGGGATGAATTCATTATTAATTCAAAAAATAGGAACGAATCAAAAATTATTTTAAGAAAAGCGGATCAAATAATAGGCAAAAGAATTCCAAAAGAGAGCGATGCTATAACTAATAAAAAAGGAAGAAGTGAAAAAGAAACAATTAAAATAGAGAAAAATGCAAGTCAAAAACTAGGATTTGAAATGGGCTATTCATTAGAGGCGCTTATCAGAGCTTATGTATTAACAAAAGACATTAAATATTATATTGAAGCAAAAAAATGGATGATGGAAGCTTCTTCTTGGGATCCAAATGGAATCACGCGAAGAAATGATTTTGGAGACGCTTTGATTATGAGTTCACTTGCTATGGGTTATGATGTGTTTTATGAAATTTTAGATGAAAAAGAAAAAATAATAATTTTAAATCACACAAAAACTAGAGCAAATAATTTTTACACAAATTGGAAAAATTATTTGGAGGATAGAAATTCCTCTATGCATGTGTGGCAACATATCATTCATAGATTATTTAAAACTTCTATAGCTTTAATAAAAGATGTGCCTGATGCTGAAAAATGGCTTGATTATATTTATAATTTATGGATTACTCAGCATCCTAAGATGGGTGAGCAAGATGGAGCTTGGTTTAATGGAACTGGATACGTAAGGATGAACGTAATGACAATGTTAGATATTCCTTTAAAATTAAATGCCTATTCAAATTTTGATTTTTTTGAAGTTCCCTTTTATAAAAATTTCATGAAATGGTTAAGTTATTCATTTCCCCCAGGATCATCTCAAGATGGATTTTGTAATGATGGCTATAAGTATCCAACTCCAAACAATGAGTATTTAGGTTTTTCTGATGCTATTTCCAGAATTTTAAATGATCCATATGCCAAGCTATATAAAAAAAGAATTCAAGGTCATTATAAAACTCTTGATGGACCAATTATTGATCTAAATTATAGACGACCTACTATTCCAAAAAAAATATTTGAAGAAGAGGAATACGGATGGTTTAGATTAAGGTATGGATATAAAATGAAGATATCTGATTTGGACTCTGATTTTAAATTGCCTGATGCAGAAATTTTTCCTCAAGTTGGCGTTGCTTATTTGAATTCAGATATAAATAATATTTCTCAAAATTTAATGTTGTCAATAAAAAGTTCACCATTTGGAGCGCAACTAGCACATACTCATGCCGAGCATAATACTTTTAACATTGCTTACAAGGGAAAAAGAATATTTTACAATACAGGATATAGGCCATGGCAAGGTGCTCCTCATTCATTAGGATGGTATAACCATACCCAGGGTCACAATGGGATTTTAATTAATGGAGAAGGTCAACCTTATGATTCCGGTTCTTATGGTTTCCTTCCTAGATTTATTAGAGGCAATCAGCTCTCTTATGTCTTAGGAGACGGATCTCATGCATATGAATCTCATGAATCAAAAAAAATTGATTTGGGAGTTTCTAAATTTAAAAGACATTATATTTTATTAAAACCTAATATTATTGTTATATATGATGATTTAGAAGCTGATAATCCTTCACATTGGACATGGCTTATTCATAATTATGATGGAATGAAGATTGGTAAAGATAAAAATAGTCTAACTACATTGAACAATGATTTAAATGGAAAACTTAATTTATATGGTTCACAAGAGATATCATTTAACATAACAGACAAATTTTCAGTTGATCCAGTAAATATCCTTAAAACTGTAGATGCTAATGGCAATATTGATAATTTTAAGAACCACTGGCATTTTAAGTCAAAAAATATTGAAAAAACTAAAAAAATGAGATTTTTATCAATTATTCAAGTTTCTGATGAAGATTTTTATTTGCCAATTGAAAATGACATTAAAGATGAATATAAAATTGGTGATTGGAAAATATCAATAAATCTTGACACAAATTTTGAATCTAAATTAGTTATTAAAAATGATGTTTCTAATTTAGAATTCATTTCATCATTAGATGAATCAGATGAATTACAAAGTAATGAAACTTTAGGTATGACGAGATTAATTGAGATTGTCAATAATAAGCCTCTAAAAAAATATTCATTAGATAATATTCCATATAACATAAAAAAATTGATTAAAACATTAAAAAATGAAAAATAATTTTTTAAAATATTTTTATTTATGCTGAATAAAATATATTTTTTTTGTTTATTATTTTTAGTTGCCTGTTCGGATGGTATTAAGTCTGATCATCCTAATATATTAATGATTAGTATTGATGATTTAAATGATTGGGTAGGAATTTACGATGGTCATCCAAATTCTTATACTCCTAATATTGATAAGTTAGGTTCCAATGCAGTAGTTTTTAAAAATGCTTATTCACAATCTCCTCTTTGTGGTCCATCTAGAGCTTCAATTCTTACTGGATTAAGACCAACATCATCTGGTATATATGGCCAAATTAATGATAATCAATTAAGAGATTTTTCTACTAAGAATGATGTTTTTTTAATGCCTGAGTTTTTTAAACAATATGGTTATAAAACTTTTGGAGTTGGAAAAATTTCACATGGCCACATTCCCGAAGGGGCTTTTGACAAGTCTGGTGGAAGAGTAAAAGGTTTTGGACCAAAACCTATAAATGGTGCTTATTTTAACTGGAATAAAAATGGTACAAGTACTGATTGGGGAGCATTTCCTGTTTCTGATTCTTTAATGCCAGATTTTAAATCAGCTAATTGGATTAAAAATCAACTACAAGAAACTCATAAAGATCCTTTTTTTATGGCTGTTGGATTTTTGAGACCTCATGTTCCATGGTATGTTCCTCAAAAATGGTTTGATTTACATCCTATAGATGATATTATACTTCCACCTTATTTAAAAGAAGACTTAGATGATTTACCTGATTTTGCTTTTAATTTTATTTATGGATATTCTATGATGCCCACAACAGAATGGGCAATTAAAAATAAACAATGGAAAAAAATTATTCAATCTTACCTAGCATCAACTTCTTTTGTTGATCATTATGTCGGGGAAGTTATAGATGCTTTAAATAATAGTGCATATAAAGAAAATACTATTATAGTTTTATTTTCAGATCACGGATATAGAATTGGAGAAAAAGGAATTTTTGCCAAACAATCTCTTTGGGATGAAGCAATAAAAGTCCCATTAATAATTAAACCTCCAAATTTCAATAAATCAATTGAAATTAAAAACATAGTTGAGCTTATAGATATATATCCGACTTTGATTGATTTGGCAGATTTGCCTAATTATAAAAAAAATGAAGGAAAAAGTTTAGTTCCATTAATTAAAAATAAAAGTAATTTTAATAAGAGTTATTCATTAACAACATTTGGATGGGGAAACCACAGTATTTCATCAGATAGTTATAAATACATTAAATATAGAGATAGTTCAGAGGAGTTGTATTATTTAATAAATGATCCTAATTCTTGGAAAAATTTAGCTAATAATAAATCATACGATTCTATTAAAATTAGATTTAGAAATTTATTGCCTGAAAGGATTAAAAATGATAATGAATATCCTTTAGTAAATAAATTTTTAGATGATAATTGGTTGAAGTATTAGCAACTAAATATTAAAAAATAAAAATGAAATACATATTAATTATTACTTTATTAATTTTAAATTATTCCTGTAAGAATAATCAAAAATTAGATAAACCAAATATAATTTACATTTTGGCAGATGACTTGGGATATGGAGATTTGTCAATTTATAATAAGAATTCAAAAATTTTTACACCGAATATTGATTCTATTGGAGACGAAGGGATGGTTTTCTATGATATGCATTCTACCTCATCAGTGTGTACTCCAACCAGATATAGTATTTTAACTGGGGAATATGCATGGAGAACTAGGCTTAAATATGGGGTATTGTGGAGTTATGGAGAACCATTAATTAATGAAAATAAAAATACTGTTGCATCTATGCTCAAGAAATATGGATATACAACTAGCGTTATAGGAAAGTGGCATTTAGGATTAGGTTGGGTTACTAAAAATGATATTTCTGAAATAAATTCTGATATCAGAGATTCTGGTTTAATTAGGGATATAAATGAAGATTTAATTGATTTTAGTAAAAATCCTACTTTTGGCCCTCCTCAAAACGGATTTGATTATAGCTTTATTCTTCCATCATCGTTAGACATTCCCCCTTATTTATATCTTGAAAATAATAAATTTTTAAATCCTGTAAATAAATATACTGATGGAAATAAACCAAACATAGATGCTTCAGGAGCTTTTTGGAGACCTGGACCTATGGCAGAGGATTTTGATATTAATCAAGTTTTACCAATATTTTTTGATAAATCAAAAAAATATATTGAAAAAACCCAAAAGGAAGATAAACCTTTCTTTTTATACTTGCCGCTTCCGGGTCCCCACACACCATGGCTTCCTGACAGTAGTTTCAAGGATTCATCTGAAGCAGGAGAATATGGAGATTTTGTAAAAATGATTGATTTTTATGTAGGAAACTTATTGGATCACCTAAAATCATTAAACTTAGAAAAGAATACTATGGTAATATTTACAAGTGACAATGGTCCCTATTGGTGGCCAGAATCGATTTTAAAGTTTAATCATAAGGCTGCACTAGATTTAAAGGGCATGAAAGGAGATATTTATGATGGTGGACATAGAATTCCTTTTATGGTTAAATACCCTGGTGTTGTAAAAGAAAAAAGTACAAATTCAGATGTTAATTCATTGGCAAGTCTTATGAGCACTTTGGGAGAAATGCTTGGAGAAGACCATAATAATATTGGTATTGATAGTTATAGCTTTTATGAAGCTTTGATTAACGTTAATCATAAATCAGAACTTAATCCAATTATTCATCATTCTTCAAAAGGTTTCTTTTCCTTAAGAAAAGGTAAATGGAAATTAATAGAAAATTTAGGATCAGGAGGTTTTTCTAAGCCAGTTTATATTGAAGCAGAAAAAGAAGAAAATATTTATAGTCTTTTTAATATGGAAGATGATATTTCTGAAACTAATAATTTAGCTAATAAATATCCTGAAATAGTTAAAGATTTGATTTTTGAGATGAATTCAATTAAAAATAAATCTTTTAGATGAACCTATACAACATTTAAATGGTTAAAAATCAACCTTTAAAACATCCATCAAATATTACTAAATCAATTTCAATTATTCAGTTTGGAGCAGGAAATTTTATAAGAGGATTTGTAGATTATGCTATTCAAGTACTTAATGAACAATTTAATTTTAATGCCAAAATAACTATTGTTAAACCTACTAATAGTATTTCTAAATATAATTTTATTGCTCAAAATTATAAGTTTCATGTTTTTTTAGAGGGAATTTTTAAGAATAAAAAAATAAGAAAAGTTAAAATTATAGACTGTATTGAAGAAATCGTCAATCCTTATTTAGATTTTAAAAATTATATTAAACTAGCAGAGAAAGAAGATTTAAAATTTATTTTTTCTAACACAACAGAATTAGGCTTAGTGTTTGATCCAACTGATAAATTTAATATGGAGCCGCCTAATTCATTTCCAGCAAAAATGACTCTATTTTTGTATGAGAGATATATAAAATTTAATGGTTGTTTTGAAAAAACATTAACTATTATACCTTGTGAATTAATTAAAGATAATGCTTTTGTTCTCAGAGATTTAATATTAAAATATTGTGAATTATGGGGATTGGATAATAAATTTAAAATTTGGATAAAGAAAAATAATTTTTATAATTCTTTAGTTGATAGAATAGTCCCTGGATTTCCACAAAAAAATTTAAAATATTATAATTCTATAACTAAATTTAATGACAATCATATTGTAGTTTGTGAGCCTTATTTTAAATGGATAATACAAGCTAAAAAGGATTTTTCTAATGAATTTCCTTTAAATCTTGTAAATGATCTTGACGTTAAATTTGTTTCAGATATTTCTAAATTTAGAAATAGAAAAATTAGAATTTTAAATGGACTTCATACATGTTTAGCTCCAGTTTGTTTATTAAATAATATTAATTTGGTTTCAGAATCATTTAAAGATTCTTTTATTACACATTTTATTGAAAAACTTTTATATGATGAAATACTGGTTAGTATTGATGAAGATGATTATAATGAGATAAAAGCTTTCTCTTTAAGTGTAATTGAAAGGTTTAAGAATCCATATATAGACCATTATTATAAGTCCATATTATTAAATTCTATTTCAAAGTTTAAAATAAGAGTTGTTCCAAGTATTAAATCTTTTTTACACATTAAATCTTTTCTTCCTCCAAATCTTATTTTTTCATTAGGTTGTTTGATCTATTATTATGGAAATCATAAAGATGAAATAAATGATAATCAAAAGAATTTATTGCTTTTTAATCAGATTTTTATAAATAAATCAGACAATATAATTACTAATTTAATTTTAAAAAATGATTCTTTATGGGGTATTGATCTTACATTAATAAAAAATTTAGAAACATATGTTTTGTATATTATTAGAGAATTAAAATTAAATAAACCAGAAAAAGTTTATTTTAATTTTATAAAAAAAATTCAAAAAATCTAATATATTTTTTTAAAAAGATAGTTTTAAGATACTCTTTTCAATTATCTTTATTATATTCTTAAATTTATAAAATGACAATAAATTAATATAAAATGAGAAATTTTTTTGTTAAAATAATTGCTTTAAATTTTTATTTTTTCCTTTTAACTAGTTGTTCAAATAATCCTTCATTTAACGTGGAAAGAGATTATTTAGACATGCAAGATGCTATTCTTGGAGCATTTATTAATGTAAAAGATAGTTCTGTAATCCAAATTCCAGACGGACATTATTTGTTTTCTAAGTCCCTAATTTTAGATGGTAAAAAGAATGTAACAATTAGAGGCAATGGTATGGAAAAAACGGTATTGTCATTCAAAGGTCAAACTCAAGGGGCTGAAGGTTTAAGAATAGCAAATTGTGAAAATATTACAATTGAAAATATGACAGTAGAGGATTCAAATGGGGATAATATAAAAGTTACTGATACTGATGGAATTATTTTTAAACAAATTAGATCGGTTTGGACTGGTGAAGTTTCAACAGAAAACGGAGCATATGCTATATATCCAGTTTTATGTAATAATGTTTTAATAGAGGAATCAGAAGCAATTGGAGCTTCAGATGCTGGTATTTATGTTGGACAATCTGATAATGTAATAATAAGAAATAACAAAGCATATTATAATGTTGCTGGAATAGAAAGTGAAAATAGTACAAATGTCGAAATTTATGGAAATGAAGCCTATGAAAATACTGGAGGACTATTGATATTTAATTTACCAGGATTAACAAAAGTAGGTAGTGATGTTAATGTATTTAAAAATCACATATTTAATAATAATCTTAAAAATTTTGGAGTTAAAGGTTCAATTGTTAGTACAGTTCCTAGTGGATCGGGATTAATTATTTTGGCTACTAAAAATGTAAAAATAAATAACAATATAATAGAAAATCATAAAACTGCTAATACATCTATAGTAAGTTATGAGCTTTTTGCTTCAAATAAAAGAAGATCTGATAATGATGCGAAAGAGCTTCCAGGGGGCGTAAGACGTATCTTATCAAGATATAAAGAGGATGATTCTTATGATCCTTTTTCAGGAAAAGTTTATATATATGATAATACTTTTAATAATAATATGTTCCCAGATTTAAGATCTGAATATGGAAAATTATGGGCATTAAAAAATAGTTTTTCAATTCCTGATATTGTTTTTGATGGAATTTATCCCAACAATTATTTAGAAATGAATGAGGAAATAAAATCTAATTATAAGATATGTATTAATGAAAACCAAACTATTGATTTTGCTGTAATGGATGCTTCTAATGATTTTAAAAACTTTTCCAATGATATTAGCAATTACAATTGTGAAATAAATGAATAGATTTAAAATCATATTAATTTTTTTGCTTTTTAGCAGTTGTAATCAAAAATCTTCTAAAAATATTCCTCCCAACGCTAAAAAAGTTTCTTCATCAATTAATTTTTCATCACAAAAATCTTCCGACATTGCACTTTTAAAATTATCTGAATATAAATTTTTTAAAGGTCCTATTTCTGATTTAAAACCCAATGATAATGTATATTCTTACAAACTAAATTCAGCTCTATTTTCTGATTACGCTTTTAAAGAACGTTTTATATATGTTCCAGAAAATTTGAATATAATTTATCAATCTGAAAATACATTTGATTTTCCTGATGGTAGTATTATAATAAAAAACTTTTTTTATCCAAAAGATTTCAATGATTCAAAAGGTGAAAGAAGAATTTTAGAAACGCGTCTACTGATTAAAAATTCTTCAGAATGGATTGGCCTCCCATACATTTGGAATAAAGATCAAACTGATGCTAATTTACAGGTTTTAGGTGGAGAAACTAATGTTAGTTGGAAGCATTATGATGGTACTACTAAATCAACAAATTATATTATTCCTAACATTAATCAATGTAAAAGCTGTCACTTGTCTGATCAAAAGATAATTCCAATTGGAGTTACTGCACGCCAATTAAACAGGTTAAATATTTATAATAACAAAATGCAAAATCAATTAGAATATTTACATAGCATTAATATTATAGAAAATTTACCTAATAAAGTAAAACTTCCTAAAATGGCTGATTGGAGTTCCGATTCTTTCTCTGTTAAAGAAAGAGCTATTGCTTATATGGACATCAATTGTGCTCATTGTCATAATCCAAAAGGTCCAGCAAAAAATTCTGGCTTAAATCTTTCTTATTATGCAAAAACTGATTATGAGAGAGGTATTTATAAACCTCCTATTGCCGCAGGAAAAGGTTCAGGCGATTTAAAATATGATATAGTTCCTGGTGATTCAGAAAATTCTATAATTGCATACAGAATGTTAAGTCATGACCCAGGTATAATGATGCCCGAAATTGGAAGAACAATGGTTCATAAAGAGGGTATTCAGTTGATTAATGATTATATTGATAATCTTATTTTAAAAAAATAAGAAAAAAATAAAATTTAAATGGAGAGTAATTGGATTGCTATTATAATAATTATAATTACTTTTTTTTTAATCCGTTACATAGAAAAAAGTAAAACCCCCCTTTTATTAAATTTTTCAAAATGGATTCCGCCTATTTTATTAGCATTTATTTTTCCTGCCATTATTGTTTATTTATTTGGATTTAATTTTGATGACTCGCCAATTTTTTCCTGGAATACAAAATATCTTTATCCTATTACAATTTTTACTATAATGTCATCTATGTCTTTAAGTGACCTGAAAATTGTTGGATTTAAACCTTTAATTTTATTTTTAATTTCTTCTTTTATTATAACAATTATCCCTGTTGTTCTGATTTTATTAATTGTTTATAATCCATTTGATTATCAATCTCTTATAATTGAAAATTCATTATGGAAAGGACTTATTCCTGTTATTGGGAGTTGGATTGGTGGAAGTTCAAGTATGCTAATTTTAAAAGAGTTTGTATTAATTAACGAAGAGTTATTTCTTTCGATATTAGTAATAGATACAATTATTCAGAATATAGTTATGATTTTTCTTTTTCAATCAATTAAACAAACTGATTATATTGATAAAAAGTTTAATTTAGACAAACTTGATTTAATTAGTTTAGGTGAAAATAATTTAGTTTCAAAAAATTTAACTTTTACTCTATTTTTTTCTTTTTCTATTCCCCTAACTTTTATTTACTTAGACATGGATTTTTTGTTTAATGTTTTAGCTTTATCAGTATTAGGGTTATTTTTTGGCAACTTCTTTAAACGCTGGTCTAATAAAATCAATTTAAAAATTGGTTCGATAGGAATAATTTTGATAATGTCAATTATTGGATTAAAATTAACTTTTGATAGCTTTGAATTGCCTTTTGAATTTGTAATATTTATTGTTTTTTGGATGCTAATTAACATGATTTTAATTACACTTTCTGGGTTTATATTAAAAACTTCCTTTGCTTGGACTCCAATTGCATTAATGGCAAATATTGGTGGAATTTCAACATGTCCTGCGCTTGCTTCTGCTTACAATAAAAAATTAATGCCACATGCAATTGTCCTAGCAATTCTTAGTATGGCTACAGGAACATTTTGGGGGATATTATCTTTTAGTCTAATAAACTTTATTATTTAATTTTAACAAATTTAATTTTTCTCTTTTTTCTATTCTAACTTAAACAAGATTTAAATTATATGCGTGTAGGCAAACATAAATCTTATAAAAAGTATATTAAATCAAATTTTTTTATAAAATTTATATAAATTAGATATATAATTAAATAACAATTAATGAATAAAAATATTAAAGTTAGATACGCTGCTTCACCAAGAGAAGTAAAGGGTATGAATACTAATGAATTAAGAAATGAGTTCTTAATTTCAGATATTTTTGATGATAATATTATTAAATGGGTATACTCTCATTATGACCGTTATATGACAGGTGGTGTTTCTCCAAATTCCAATGATATTTTTTTAGATATAGTGGATCCCATTAAATCAAATTTTTTTTTAGAAAGAAGAGAATTAGGTATAATTAATGTTGGACAAAAAGGATCAGTATTAGTTGATGGAAAAAAGTATATTTTAGATTATAAAGAAGCTTTATATGTAGGTAGAGGAGTTAAAAATGTATATTTTAACTCGCATGATAATAAAAATCCCGCCAAGTTTTATTTAAATTCTACTTTAGCTCATAAATCATATCCAACTAAAAAGATTTCACGTGAAGAAGCAGAGATTGTTGAAATGGGAAGTTTTGAAACAGCAAATGTTAGAACTATTAGAAAATTAATAGTCAATAGTATTATCAAAACCTGTCAACTTCAAATGGGAATTACTGAGCTTAAACCAGGTAGTATCTGGAATACTATGCCTGCTCACTATCATGATAGAAGAATGGAAGTCTATTTCTATTTTGAAATTCCAGAAAATAATGCAGTGTGTCATTTTATGGGGAAACCAAATGAAACTAGACATATTTGGCTTCAAAATGATCAAGCAATTATTTCTCCTCCATGGTCAATTCATTCTGGTTCAGGAACCTGTAATTATACTTTTATATGGGGAATGGCTGGTGAAAATTTAGATTATGGAGATATGGATCATTGTAAAATTATTGATCTTAAATAACATCTATGTCTACAGAACTTTTTAATCTAAAAGGTAAAGTTGCACTAATAACTGGATCTACTCATGGATTAGGTATGGCAATGGCTATGGGAATTGGAAATGCTGGAGCAAAAATTATAGTTAATGGAAATAGTTCAAAAGAAAAACTAGAAAGAGCAGTAAAATATTATATTTCAAAAGGATTAGATGCATACGGATATTTATTTGATGTTTCTGATGAAAAATCTGTTATAAAAAATATAGATGATATAGAAAAAAATGTTGGACCTATAGATATTCTTGTAAATAATGCTGGAATTATTAAAAGAACATTAATTAAGGATATGTTAGTTAAAGATTTTGAAGAAGTCATTAAAATTGATTTAGTAGCACCTTTTATTGTTTCAAAACATGTTGTAAAAAAAATGATTTTAAGAAAATCAGGAAAAATTATAAATATTTGTTCTTTATTAAGTGAATTTGGAAGAAATTCAGTAAGTGCTTACTCATCTGCTAAAGGGGGATTAAAAATTTTAACTAAGAATATGGCTACTGAGTGGGCAAAATATAATATACAAGTTAATGGTATAGGTCCAGGTTATTTTGCGACTGATCAAACAAAACCTATTAGAGAAAATGGCCACCCTCTTAATGATTTTATTATAAATAGAACTCCTTCTGCAAAATGGGGTAATCCTGAAGATTTACAAGGTGCAGCTATATTTTTAAGTTCAAAAGCAAGTGATTTTGTTAATGGTCATATACTATATGTAGATGGGGGGATTTTAGCTACAATTGGGAAACCTCAAAATGAAATTTAATTTTATTTTGCCAAAATCTTGGGGTTTTGATCCATTTAATTATATATTTTAATGCAAAATAAAAAACAATTTATTTAGAAATTTCTATGAGACAATTTCTTAAGATAAAATTTCTACTTTTTTTTGTAATTTTTTTAGAAATACAAAATTCCAATGCTCAACAAATTGAATCTAATAAAATTGATTTTTTTCTTTGTATTGGACAATCCAATATGGCAGGAAGAGGTGTTTTAGCTATTTCAGACTCAATAACAACAACTCAATTGCTTTTATTCAATGCAAAAAATAAATGGGAAATTGCAAAAAACCCTATGAATAAATATTCAAATATTAGAAAATCAATTAGAATCCAACAAATGAGTCCATCATGGTCATTTGGAAAAAAATTAACATCTTATTTTAAAAAAGTTGGTTTAGTTGTAAATGCTAGAGGTGGAACAAAAATTGAACAATGGCACAATGATAGTATCTTATATAAAAAAACTATATCTAGAACTAAAAAAGCTCAAATCATTGGGAATATAAAAGGGGTAATTTGGCATCAAGGTGAGGGAAATAGAAAGAATTGGAAGACTTATTCTAATAAATTAATAAATCTTATTAAAAATATTAGAAAAGATTTGAATAAAAATGATTTGCCATTTATTGTAGGAGAAATTGGGAACTGGAGAATTACAACAAAACAAAATTCTGACTCAATTAATAACGTTTTAAGAAATATTAAAAATAAAATAAATAACGTTGATTATGTATCGGTATCAGACTTATCACACAAAGGAGATTCTGTCCACTTTGATAGATCATCACAATTAGTTTTAGGAGAACGTTATGCTTTAAAATATTTAGAAATGAATTTAGATAATTAAAATGATTATGTCATGTTCATTAATTTAAAAAAACATATACTTCTTCTTCTTTTTACTTTAATTTCATTTTCAAATTTTAGTCAATATCAATTTGAGAAATTAAATTTAAGAATGCACAAATTTGTTAAAGAAAATGAATTAGCTGGAATTCAAACATTGATAATTAAGGATGATAAAATCATAAATTTTGACACTTATGGTTACTCAAATATTAAAGAAAATAAAAAATTGTTATCTAATAGTATTTTTAGAATCGCATCAATGACCAAATGTATTGTCTCAGTAGGATTAATGAAGTTATATGATAAGGGATTATTTAGTTTAGAAGATCCAATTGAGAAATTTCTACCAGAATTTAAAAATATGCATGTCCTTATAAATAAAAATACTTTTATTAAAGCTGAAAATTCTATAAGAATTATTGATATTCTCAGACACACTACTGGAATTGGAAAAACAAGTCCATATCTCAATGCAAAATTAGAAGAACTTAAAAAAATACCATCTATTGACTTGCAGATGGAAATCAATAGATTAAGCAAAATCCCATTAAGTAATGAGCCAGGAACTGTATGGAGATATAGTCCAGCTACTAATATTGCCGGTTTATTAATTGAAAAGATTTCTGGAAAAAGTCTAGATATTTTTTTAAAAGATGAAATTTTTGATCCTCTCGAAATGAAAGATACTTTTTTTCAAGTTCCAAAAGATAAAATAGATAGATTTACAACTGGTTACACAATTAATAATCAACAGGAATTAATTGATATAGACAACCCTCTAAACTCTACATATACTAAAAGAGTTACCTTTTTTATAGCATCTGGAGGCTTAGTTTCTTCAATACTGGATTATTCAAATTTTTGTAAGATGTTATTAAATAATGGAGAATATAATGGAATTAAAATTCTTCAAAAAAGTACTGTACAACTTATGACCACTAATCAATTAAATGGAATTAAAAATGTAAAAGAAAATGACAATAATCCAAAACCAAATAATTCTTTAGGTTTTGGTTTAGGTTTTAATGTTTTAACTGATATAAGCAAATATCCTATTGCTGGAAATGAAGGAAGTTATGGTTGGCATGGAAGTTGGGGATCTTATTTTAAAATTGATCCAAAAGAAAATTTGATAATGATTTTAATGACTCAAATGAAACCATGGAAGTATTATAATAAAGAAATTTTTGAATCTCTGGTTTATGATGCAATAAAAAACCCCCCTTCAAAGAATAATTAAAAACTAAAAACTAAACACTAAACTAAAAGGATAATACATGAGTGCAAGCTTGAAAAATAAAAACCCTAATCACTTGTTTACAAAGTAGTTAGGGTTTTAAATGGTGGAGTCGGAGGGAATCGAACC
>TARA_Y100000385_G_scaffold291915_1_pt1 | contig 18315 bp, 16 predicted proteins | sample TARA_Y100000385 | Tara Oceans TARA_Y100000385 (sample SAMEA2620980) | marine metagenome | biome: marine biome (ENVO:00000447); feature: surface water layer (ENVO:00002042); material: "saline water (ENVO:00002010), including plankton (ENVO:xxxxxxxx)" | depth 5 m
GTTGGATATTAGACGATGGAGAGTTCTATGCGGAGTGTATCTCTATGCCCGAAACACCATTATGTTCAGGGATTCTAATTCTCCTTAATAAAGGATGGAATATGATTGGTTTTTTATGCGACTAAAATAAAAATCTAGTTTTGTCTTTTTCTGCAATAAAAGATAAAATTGTGATCAACAAAGATGCTGAAGGAAATACTTACCTTCCAAGCTAAGGCTCTAATGAGATTAGTGGCTTTCAGTGAGGTTACGGCTATCCTATCAAAGTGACTAAAGAGGATCGGTAACTACAATCTTCGCAAATAAAAAGCACCATATTAAGTGTATTATTCTTTAATTCCCTCCAGCTTGAGTAAAAATGAATGTTCCAGTGCAAGTTCTTTAAGGCTTTTGTATCTTCCCGAAGCACCTCCATGACCTACATCCATATTACAATTCATTAATAATAGATTTTGGTTAGTCCGGTTCGCTCTAAGTTTGGCAATCCACTTTGCAGGTTCCCAATACTGAACTTGACTATCCCAATACCCCGTAGTAATCAACAAGTTGGGGTAGTCAATTTTTCTAATATTATCGTAGGGAGAATATGATTTTATATAATCGTAATAAACTTTATCCTTAGGATTTCCCCACTCGTCAAACTCTCCAGTTGTAAGTGGGATAGATTCATCCCACATTGTATTAATGACATCTACAAAAGGAACGCCCGCAATCACACCATTCCATAGGTTAGGCTCCATATTAACTATGGCTCCCATCAATAAGCCTCCTGCGCTTCCCCCTTGGGCATATAAATGTGAAGAACTTGTATAGTTTTCTTTCACCAGAAATTTTCCGCAATCTATAAAATCATTAAATGTGTTTTTCTTTTGCAACAGTTTTCCGTTTTCGTACCAGTCTCTTCCCATTTCTTGACCACCTCGCACATGAGCTATAGCAAAAGCAAACCCTCGATCCAACAAGCTTAACCTACTCGAACTAAAGTAAGGGTTCATATTTGCACCGTAAGATCCGTATCCATATAAAAGTATGGGCGCTGATCCGTCTTTATTAAAACCTTTTTTATAAACTATTGAGATAGGTACACTGGTTTTCCCATCTCGACTTAGGGCATATAACCTTTCTGATTGATAATTTTCTGACATAAAATCACCACCCAAAACTTCTTGTTGTTTCAATAAAACTCGATTTTTGCTAGAAAGATTATAATCATATATAGAATTAGGGGTAGTCAAAGAAGAGTACGAAAATCGAAATATATCGGTATCAAATTCGAGATTAGTACTAGAGTAAAGCGAATATGTCGAATCATTGAAACTAATATAGTGTTCTGATCCACTCAGCCAATTTATAACGCGCATCTGGGTCAAGCCATTTTCTCTTTCATTTAGAACCAAAAAGTTTTTAAAGATTTCTAATCCACTTAAAAAAACATCTTCTCGGGGGGGGATCAGTTCTTCCCAATTTTCTTTTGATGGAGAAGAAACGGGAGTTTTCATGAGTTTATAATTCTTTGCATCTTGGTTAGTTCGAATATAAAAATCATCTGCATAATGGCTTACTGAATATTCTAAACCTCTTTCTCTTGGCTGAATTACAGCCCATTTTCCATTAGGTTGATCAGCATCCAAAAACCAAATTTCAGAAGATAAAGTTTGATACGATACAATAAAAAGATATTGAGTACTTTTAGATTTATATACATAACAGCTAAAAGTCTCATCTTTTTCTTCAAAGACAAGGGCGTCTTCGGAAGAGTCGGTTCCAATTACATGTTTGAATATTTTATTAGACCGAAGAGTGACCTCATCCTGCTTTACATAAAAAATAGTTTTATTATCATTAGCCCATGTAATCCCCCCACTAGTATTGTCAATTCTATCAGAGAGTATTTCACCTGTTGTTAAATCTTTAAACTGAATCCGGTATTCTCTTCTTGAGACCAAATCAGTACTGTATGCCATGAGATTATTGTTTGTACTTATGGACCAATCGCCTAGAGAGAAATAACTCTGACCCTGGGCAAGATTTGGCAGGTCTAAAATCAATTCTTCATCACTTAACTCTTGATTTATTTTTCTGAAATAACGTCTATAATCTTCACCCTCTTCAAACTTTGAATAATAAGTATAACCGTTGTCCGAATAAGGGACGGATTCATCGTCTTGTTTCATTCTTGATACATATTCATCAAAAAGGCTCTTCTGAAGCCCTTCTGTATCTGACATATTCGCCTCTGAATAGTTATTCTCTTCTACCAAATAGTCTATAACATCTTGTGTTTGATCATCAGGGGTTGTCGATTCTTTTTGTTGATCGGACAAACGCATCCAAAAATAGTTATCTGTAATACTGTCGGAATGATAATTAAGAATCGTTGGGGTTTTTTTCGCTAAAGGCTCCTTCATGTTTTTTTTATGACCAGTTTGGCATCCAGAAATAACAATTAAAAATATGCTTGAAAAGAATAATTTTTTCATAGTGAAATGGGGTTGTATTATTCAATATCAAAATTAATAAAATATAAAAGAGAGTGCTAAAAATTTATCTTTAACTTTTATTTTTTTAAAACAGGAAATTAATTAAAAGAAAAAAACATTCATCTTAAAAAAGATTTGTTTTGTACGAGATTATCATAATTTTTTTTGTTTTTTTCTCTTTCCATATTTCGAGAAAACAAACCTAATTTATAATAATCAAAGAGAATTATGCTGATAAAACCTTGAGAAAGAAAATACTTGATAAGTGGTGATAAAATGGTGAATATTATGTTATTGATATTTCGAAACTTATAAAGTTTATAGTATGATCTCAAGATGGTCACGTCATTGATCAATTCTTTATCGAAATGAGTTGTTTTAAGGATCTGTATTAAGTTTGAGATGGCCTTTTCCGATTGCAAAATAAAATTAGCGTTTGATTCTAGATCAGAATTCAGAACCGGATTGTGTATGTGACAAATAGAAGTTTTTATTTTCTTAAGTTCAAAACCAAATAGTGTGTCTTCGTGCCCATAACCCTTTATGCGCTCGTCAAAAGAAACTTTTTTAAAAAGGTCACGTTGAATCAAAAAGTTATTGGTCATGAAAGACCTGTTTGGGTTCTCATTTCTCTGTTGAGGAGTTTTACTTTCTTTGGCATTGGCATATTTCCACCTAAGCAAACGACCTCTCTCGGGAGGCTTTGTCTGTTGGACTCTTCCACCACAGACCAACTGCTTTTTTCCATGTTTAATTAGCGTAATATAATTCTTCAAAAAATCAGGAGAAGTAATCAACGAATCACAATCCAAAAAAAGAAGATACTTAAATTGAGTGTGGTCCAGAAATTTATTTCTGATGGCGGCTCTACCAATATTTTTTTCTAATTTTATGTATGTGTATTCCCCGCAAATATTTTCATTTGCTTCCTTAATTTCCGAATTAGACCCGTCGTCAATTAAAATAATTTCTGTGGCTTGGGAGAGATTCCTAGCCTGAGAAGACAGATCTCTAACAAGCTCTCCCACCTTAAAATTATAAATAGGTATACAAATAGAAATCATACGTATAGTTTACTATTTTCTATATTCTGGCGTGAACTTACGAATTAAATGGTTCCGAAACAGATTACACTCTTAAATATAAACGAATCTTCAAGAAGAACGAAACTAAACATCCTCAAAAAAAGAAGCTAGAATATTTTTGTCTATATGGAATCATGTGTCGAAATCAAGCAGATTCAAGGGGTGGAGTTTAACTGACTTAAAATTTTAATTTTGATTCTGCTAATCAAATTAAGTCTGGGAAACTTTTTAGGTGCGATTAAAAAAAACCTATAAAAATTTGTGTTCGGATCGTAAAATTTCAAAACGAGCAAATAAATCTTCTTTGTACCAATTTCTCTGTTTAGTTTTTCGAACGATTTCAGAGTGAGTGCCCTTATCATATGCAAATTTCTTGACCGAATCGATGTTATCCCAGACACTAAAAGTCGCTTGTTGAATAAATGGCCACTCGCCCACTCCTTTGAACCATTCTACCCCCTTTGCCTCTTTTATTGCACGGGATGCTTTGGGAACAGATTTCCAAAACTCTAGAAGTCTGGAACGATTGAGAGTGGCCCTTGTAAGTATTCCTATTTTATTATCTTTATTTACCTCCTGAAGGCTTGAAGTGAAAGGGACCTTCCCGTCCCATTTGCCATGACTTTTAATCGTCTTCAAAAAAAAATCTTTTCTCGAAAATGCTTTCTGGGAAATTGATGTTGAATGATCACTTTTATTAATGAAATTTAATGCGTCAGATTCTTTATCCCAAACGCAGAGAATCGAGTACGTTGAAAAGTCCGGGAACAAACTAAAGCCGTCTCCCGCTCCTGTTCCTAGAAGCTTGAAAAACAAAATACCCGGAGAGTTCTTTAGAACTGAAGATGCGAGACCCATTTGAGTAAAGGCCCAATATTTGTTTTTCTTGTATTTGAAAAAAGAGATTGTTGTCATCATTTAGAATACAAAAATAACTAATTAGAAAGTAGGTCACATATATTATTAATATAATATGTAAGTTAAATTATCAGTCAGATTGTTTTTAAACCTTTTTGAATAGATCGGACACCAATTATTGAAATCTTTATATTATGGGAAAGATAGAATATTCAAATAAGATTTAAAATTATAAATTGGACGATAGTAAATTTAATGGAACAATATTAAAGGTTTTGAAAACGAAAAATAATATTTTATGAAATACTGGGAATTATTAGGACTTGGGAGTGAACCAAAAGGGACTGGAAAGATCATGTCCATATGTATGTTTATCGTAATTATAAACGGTTACTTTCTAGAAGGGTTCATTGACCATTATATACAAGATATTATAGTTTTTACCTGTATTGGTGTATTTTTAATTCTACTTGTGTACAATTTATTTAAAAAATAAAGAGTTCAGAAGTCTATATAAGTACTTGTTAATCAACAAGTTACACTACTCAACTGTAACAGCCTTAGCTAAATTCCTTGGCTGATCAACGTGACAACCTCTCATCACCGCGATATGGTAAGAAATTAATTGGAGTGGAATGGTGGTAATTAAGGGACTTAAAAGCTCATCAACCTCTGGCACCTCAATCACGTGATCTGCTATATTTCGAATAACTGTATCTCCATGGTTTACTACAGCTATTATTTTTCCTTCTCTAGATTTTATTTCTTGTATGTTGCTAACCACCTTGTCATAAAACTCGTTTTTAATCGCAACAACGACTGTCGGCATTTGTTCATCAATCAATGCTATGGGGCCGTGCTTCATTTCTGCTGCCGGATAACCTTCTGCGTGGATATATGAGATTTCTTTTAACTTCAAGGCTCCCTCTAGAGCAACGGGGAAATTAATTCCTCTTCCCAGAAATAGACAGTTAGGAGCATCCTTGTAAATGCTGGCAATATATTTCGCCTTGTCATTCAACTTAAGAGTCTCGGATACTTTATCTGGAATACCTTGTAACTCATTGATTAACCTTCTAAATACCTGCTCTTTAATAGTTCCCTTCTTTCGACCCAAAAGAAGTGCAATCAGTGTGAATACCGTCACTTGAGCTGAAAATGATTTGGTTGAAGCAACACCTATTTCTGGTCCAGCATGGGTGTAAGTTCCTTCATGTGACTCTCTAGCGATACTAGACCCAACTACGTTACATATACCATAAATAGTCGCTCCTTTTTTCTTTGCCAGCTGAAGGGCAGATAGGCTGTCAGCAGTTTCTCCCGATTGGGATACAGCTATCACTATGTCTCTTTCTGTAATTATCGGATTTCGGTATCGAAACTCAGAGGCATACTCGACTTCAACAGGTATTCTAGCCAACTCTTCAATTAAATACTCGCCAACCATTCCGGCATGCCAAGATGTTCCACATGCAATAATAATTATGCGGTCTGCACTTAAAAACTTATGCTCATAAGAAGAAAATCCACTAATCTTAATAATTCCTTCTCTGGCTAGAAGCCTACCTCGAAGTGTGTCAAAAATTGATTTCGGTTGCTCGTTGATCTCCTTGAGCATAAAATGATCATAGCCCTGTTTTTCGATAGCAGACAATTCCAATTCCAACTCTTCTATGTAAGGTGTCTTCAATTTATTTTTAATGCTTCTAATTTCTATACCATCTTTTAATGACAGGGTTGCAACTTCTTCTCCTTCTAAATAAACAACTTTATTTGTATACTCAATAAATGGAGTCGCGTCAGAGGCAACAAAATACTCCCCCTCTCCGATTCCAATAACCAAAGGGCTGCCTTTCTTGGCTAGAATAATCTTATCGTAGTTACCTTCCTCAATAACAGCAATGGCATAAGCCCCAACAACTTGATTTAATGCAATTCGAACCGCTTCACCCAAGTTTACCGCTTCTTGTACCATCACATCCTCTATAAGGTTAACTAGAACTTCAGTGTCTGTGTCACTCTTAAAAGTATATCCTCGCTGAATTAGACCTTCTTTGATGGAAGCATAATTTTCGATTATTCCATTGTGAATAATGGCAATTTTCTTTGATTGTGAATAATGAGGGTGAGAATTTTTATCATTAGGGACTCCGTGAGTGGCCCAACGAGTGTGACCAATTCCTAAATTCGCGTTTTCGATATTTTCAGGAACAGACCGCTCCATTTCGACAACCTTTCCTTGTTTCTTGTAAATTTTTATTCCTGAAGGATGAAGTAGAGATATTCCCGCACTATCATAACCTCTGTACTCTAATCTTTTTAATCCGCTTACGAGTATTGGATAAGCCTCTTTTTCTCCGATGTAACCAACAATTCCACACATAAATTCTTAATATTTAGAAACAACCAATTTCAACTGCATTCTAGCCCCTTCAAGCTCTCCATTTATTAACATAACTCGCTCTGGCTGAGTAACAGAGGTGGGCACATAAAGAGCCAAACGGCTTGTGTAGTCTTCTCTAATCACTTTCTGAATATAACGGGCGATATTAAAGGTATATGTATTATTAATCTCGTTTATGGTGCCATCAAAATAAGTAGAGCCTTGAATATTTTGATCCTCATTGAGTACTTCGAGCTTTCCTTCGGAATTTACTCCGGCAAGTCCAAGTCGAACAGGTAAAGTATATATTTCATCATTTTCGGTTGTCAAGTAGGGCAGAACAAGTTCTGCTTTATGGATGACAAAATTAGAATCCTTGAGAGCCGATAAATTTGGGAGATCTATATAAGTTCTGAGTCCAACCCCCCCTTGAACATAGCTAAAAGAAATGTTTTCTTCTCCAAAAAGTAGTTCTATATCTGACGAATGGTTTTGTGACCAGTGGGTCATTTTGTCTGCATTGTTGTCGATCTCAAAATCGTAAATCAAAGAACTTGCTTCATCTGTATGATAATAGAGGGAGAGTTTGCTGTTTTCGCTAGCACTTATTTCTAGAAGAAGCCCTCTGGTCATTGTGGATTCACAGGAAATAAAAAGCCCTTTAAAAAAAGATTGAAAGGTTTCGTTATCTACAAAGTTTTCAGGGTCAGCTTCTAGAAAATACTGTCCTAACTCAATGGACATAGAAATTCTAATTTGACCGTTTGCGGCGGGAACGAAATAGAAATCTTTCTCCCCTATCTTTTCCGTATAATGGTCGAATTCCTGAAAAGAAAAAATAGACAGCGTGCTGTCCTGACCTTCCGAATCAGAAGTAGAAGTTTCTATTGACTCTAACATTTCCATAACACGAATCTGTATAGGAGAAAGAGTGTCTCCATAATATCCAGTGACATCTAAAGTCAGAACTAGAGAGTCTACCTGTGCTGAAGGTCCAAAATTCACATTAGAACTCGGCAAACTTAATTCTGTATAAACTTGTGCTTCTGTCTGGCCATAAATTTCAGAATTGATAGATCCAAGAAAAAAGGTGGGGCGATTCAAGGTAGACAATGAATCTTCTTTTACAAGAGATAATTCAAGAGGTTGTTCGTCAAAAGAAAAGAGTGTAAGTTCTTCTTGAACAACTAGCTGGGATCCGAGTTCGTTCCAATCTTTTTTACAGGCAGAAACGAATACTACCGAAACAATCAAGAGGAAATTTTTCATTGATATTTCATGTTTTTGAATTTTGGTGTTCTTATTAAACCTAAAAAAGGCTTTCATAAAAAGGCTTATATTTCTCTTTATAATCTGGTTCGGAATACTCTAACGTAGGAAGATTGGATAATTTTATCATTTCTAAAGTCTCGCCGTCTAGCTCCTCACTTCCTTTGATAATTGCATCGGAGTGAAAAATTGCAGTTTCTACAAGCTTTCTTGAATTGGCTTGGTCAAATCCTGAAACCTCTTCCTTAGTATAGCCATCAAACATTAATTTTTCTGAAAGCTTTTCACTCAATTTACCCTCAAAAGAGTTTCCGTAAAAAGAAAAAACTACTTTGGTGTTCTCAAAAAGAGGATCATCGTGGTAAAACTTTTTTAAATACATTGGCAAAAAGCTAGCCATCCAACCATTACAGTGAATAACGTCTGGAGACCAACCTAACTTTTTTACCGACTCTATCACTCCGCGACAAAAAAACAAGGACCTTTCGTCGTTGTCTGCATAAAAAACTCCTTTTTTATCTTGCGTAGTAAATTTTCTTTTAAAATATTCCTCATTATCTATAAAATAAACCTGCATTCGCGCCTGCGGAATTGAAGCAACTTTTATAATAAGTGGTTGGTCTATGTCATTAACAATTAGGTTCATCCCAGAAAGCCTAATCACCTCGTGAAGCTGATGTCTTCTTTCATTAATACAGCCAAACTTGGGCATAAACAATCTAACTTCAATTCCCGATTCATTCATTGCTTGAGGCAAAAGTCTTGATATTTTAGATAAATCGTTTTCGGGTAGATATGGTGATATTTCTTGTGATACGTATAAAATTCTTTTCTTAGTCATAATTCAGCATTTATTAAAAGCCTAACAATAAAAGTGCTTGCAAAATTACAAAAAAATATCGGATTTATTAGGTTTTTCAGTAGCTTTAGCCAGTATTTAGTAAAGTTTTAAAAAATGAACGTCCTTCGCACCCTTTTTGAGTTGCACTTGTATTTGTCCGGCTTGCCGGAAGATACTAGTATTGGTTTTGTTCCTACGATGGGGGCACTCCATCCTGGACATAAAAGTCTCGTTTGCAGGTCTTTAAAAGAAACCAATCTCTGTATTTGTTCTATTTTTGTCAATCCTAAACAATTTGAAAACGAAAAAGACTTACAGGGTTACCCCAACTCAATATCTCAAGACATTATTCTATTAGAAGAATGTGGTTGCCAAGTTCTGTTTCTTCCCGATATTAATGAAATATATCCGCAAAACTTTAAGGCAAGAGTATTTGAATTTGGTGGCTTAGACAAGGTTATGGAGGGTGCTTCTCGCCCAGGACATTTTGACGGAGTAGCCAATGTAGTCTCAAGACTTTTTGACTTGGTTGAACCAAGCCGAGCCTATTTTGGTCAAAAAGATGCTCAACAGTTGTGCATCATTCAATCTCTAAAAAAACAAGCGTTTCCGAACATAGAAATTGTCCCCTGCGACACACTTAGGGAATCTGATGGGCTTGCGATAAGTTCGAGAAATACACGCTTATCTCCTAGCTATAGAAAAGCTGCGCCTAGGATTTATGCACGCCTTTTGCAAGTAAAAAAACATGCTAATGACATGTCTATTTCGCAAGTAAAAGAATGGATGCGCCAGAAATATATATATGATCCGGATCTATGTTTAGACTATTTTGAAATTTCACACCCTGAGAGTCTTGAACCCTCCGCAGAATGGAATTGCTGCAAGGAACACTTAGCTTGCGTGGCTGTTTATGCTGGAGAAATTAGGCTAATTGATAACATTCGAATTAGGATCAATTAATTTAAAAGGAAACCTCTATATGCACAACATTTTATTACCTTTGAGTCATGCAAATACAGGTAGTAAAATCTAAAATTCACCGCATAAAAATCACCCAAGCTGATTTACATTATATTGGGAGTATTACCATTGACGAAGCGCTAATGGAGGCTGCAAATATTTATGAAGGCGAAAAGGTTCAAATCGTAAACATAAACAACGGAGAGCGCCTTGAAACGTATGCAATCAAGGGCGTTCGTGGCTCAGGAGAGGTTTGTATGAATGGTCCTGCCGCCAGAAAAGTTCAAGTTGGAGATATTGTAATAATTATTTGTTACGGCTCAATATCTTTAGAAGAAATGCAATCATTTCAACCCAGGATTGTTTTCCCCAACGAAAATACAAACGCCTTAAATTAGCATGAAAGAGAAACTTCTTTCCTCTATGAAATACCTGCTTTTTTTAAGCTTTGGTATTCTCCTTCTTTATTTTGTCTTCAAAGATCAGGATCTAAATAAATTGGCTAATGACCTCAAAAGTGCGGACTATAAATACTTGCTAGCCTCCATGGTTTTTGGTTATTTAGCCTACGTTTTCAGAGGGCTCAGGTGGTTAATTCTTATTAAAAGCATGAAGTATACAACTTCAATTTCTCTGGCCATACATTCCATAGCTGCTGGCTACTTCGCAAACGTACTCTTTCCTCGCGCAGGAGAAATTGTTCGCTGCACGAGCCTATATAGGGTGGCGAGAATTCCTGTCAACAAACTTTTTGGCACCATCTTGTTAGAGCGAGCCATAGATTTAATCATGCTTTCACTGTGCATAGGTGTTTCTTTATTTTTAAAGTTTGACGCATTGTCTTCTTTTATTGAAAACAGCCTCATGAATAAATCCGGGAGTAGTTCTAGTCATATCTTTCTCTTTTTTATTCTGACCCTGCTCGTTTTTATTGCTCTTTTGTTTCTCTTCAAAGAAAGAATCAAACAAAGTCCTACAATGATCAAGATTATCTCTTTGTGGCAAGGAGTCAAAGAAGGCTTTCAAACGGCTTTTCACATGAAACAAAAAGGGCTTTTCATCTTGTATACCATATTGATATGGCTCATGTACCTTCTAATGACCTATGTCTGTTTCTTTAGTTTTTCTGATACCTCAGAGTTGAGTGTAGTTGATGGCTTGTACATTACTGTGGTTGGAGGGCTGGGTATGATTGTTCCTGTTCAAGGAGGTTTGGGGCCATACCATGCAGCTGTAACGCTAGGTGTGGTAAGTATAGGTCTCTCTGAAATGACTGGAGTTACACTTGCTGTTTTAATCCACTCCACACAATCAATCATGATTTTACTGGCAGGGATTATTGCTACAATTGTTTTATCTTTCGGTAAACGAAATGTGGACACTGATGAAGCAGTTAAACCTTATTAAATCTAAAATTTTTACACCAGAGGCTCTGGGTATACAAATTAAAAAATGGCGTTTGTCCGGAGAAACAATTGTCTTTACCAATGGGTGTTTTGACCTAATTCACCTTGGCCATATTGATTATTTAGCACGAGCTAAAGACTTAGGGGGCAAATTAATTGTAGGCCTCAATTCCGACCGATCTGTTTCTAAACTTAAAGGCTCTAAAAGGCCCATCCAAAACCAGGAGTCTCGATCTACATTGTTAGCCTCCATGCAATTTATAGACGCACTTGTTTTGTTTAATGATGAAACGCCAATTCAACTAATTAACTCGATTAGCCCTGATATTTTAGTTAAAGGAGGAGATTATATAATTAAGGAAATCGTCGGGCATGATTGGGTCACTCGCTCTGGAGGTGAGGTGGTCACTCTTAAGTTTGTCTCCGGGCACTCCAGCTCAAAAATAATTGAACAAATAATTAAAACCAATGGCTAAAACAAAGGTGAAAACAGCCTTCTTTTGTCAAAGTTGTGGAACCTCACACTCTAAGTGGCAGGGTCAATGCCTTGCCTGTAAAGAGTGGAACACTATAGTCGAGGAAGTTGTTCAAAAAGATTCTTTAGACCTTTGGGCAAAAAAAGAGAGTAAGAAGAAAGTTCGCGCCCTCAAGGTTTCTGATATCTCCTTGGACCAAGAGCATCGGATAAAAACCCAGAACAAAGAACTGGATCGTGTGTTAGGCGGGGGGGTTGTCCCTGGAGCGGTTATTCTTTTAGGTGGAGAACCAGGTATCGGAAAATCAACCTTGATGCTTCAACTAGCTTTGGGTTTAAAGAACTGCAAGACGCTCTATGTTTCAGGAGAAGAAAGTGACAAACAAATTAAAATGAGAGCTGAAAGGTTGGGAGAAAGTACTTCAGATTGTTACATTCTCACCGAAACCTCTACCCAAAATATATTTAAACATATAGAAACACTGATGCCTAGATTGTTGGTAATCGATTCTATTCAAACTCTGCACACCCAGTCTATTGATTCTTCTCCAGGATCTGTTTCACAAATCAGAGAGTCTGCAGCAGAGCTGCTGAAGTTTGCAAAGGAAACAGGTACGCCTGTTGTCTTAATTGGACACATCACAAAAGACGGAGGTATAGCTGGCCCAAAAATTTTAGAACACATGGTCGATGTTGTACTTCAATTTGAGGGTGATAGAAACCATACATACAGAATACTCAGGGCACAAAAGAACCGTTTTGGCTCTACATCTGAATTAGGCATCTATGAGATGGCTAATCAAGGGCTTCGTGAGGTCCCCAACCCTTCTGAAATTCTCCTTTCTCAAAAAGACGAGGTCCTTAGCGGAACCTGCATAGCCGCTACCATTGAGGGTATGAGGCCTATGCTTATTGAAGTTCAGGCACTTGTGAGTACTGCCGTATATGGAACTCCCCAAAGAAGCGCAACAGGCTTTGATCTTCGAAGGCTTAGCATGCTTTTAGCTGTATTAGAGAAACGTTGTGGGTTCAGGCTAGGGGCAAAAGACGTGTTTTTGAATATTACAGGAGGAATCAAGGTAGACGACCCCTCCATAGACCTTTGCGTTGTTGCCTCTATTCTTTCATCAAATGAAGATCTCGCTATATCAGATAAAGTATGTTTTTCTGGTGAAGTTGGACTTTCGGGGGAAATTAGACCTGCAACTAGAATGGGGCAGCGTATTTTAGAGGCGGAAAAACTTGGGTTTGAGCAAATATTTATTTCTCGCTACAACAAAATTAATAAAGAAAATTTTGGCATTAAAATCATGGAATTTGGAAAAGTAGAAGAGGTTTATCAGATGTTGTTCAACTAATCGTTCAGAAAATTCATTCTCAGGAAAATAAAAGGGCAGATATAAACACTATCCAAATATATTAGCCTCTACATAATATAAAAAACAAATAGGGCATTTCCGTTATTGCTTTTTTAATCAAAACGTTTGGGGTTCGAGGGGTAAAAAAAACTTAATTCAGTGCGTTTTTATCTCTAGTTACTCACACTTTGTTTTACAACAGAAATGAAGCGCCTCATATGCCTCTGAGTCTGCCATTATGGAGTCTGCTGAATAACCCAATTGACTAATCAAAAAACGAATGCGCCCTAAGGAGGTCTTCCCTTTATGAAACTTTACCCCTAAGATCCCCGTTTTGAGGTCCATCTCAGCATATTTGATTCCCTTTTCAAAGGCAAGAGTCTTATTGATGATTAAATCTTCGCACATTTCACAAACTGCACTAGTTTGAATGCTTGCTGAATCTATTTTCTTTTGAGCCAAAAGGCTCAAAGAAAACATCGAAAAAGCAACTATTATTAAATTCTTCATTTTCTTTATTTAATTGTTCAATCTTAACTTAATTCCTGAATACCATATTCTTCCCATGACAGGGCCCCAAATCATTGCCGCATCAAAATCTGAACTGAAGGGGTTTTGGATGCCTCTAATAGGATTGGGTTGCATATAATTAAGCGCATTTTCTACACCGATATACCATTCAAATTTAGGAAATTTACGAGTTGCCTGCCCAGAAAGCAAATTAAAGTTCGGCGACCAAAAACCTTCTACTAAAGCCTCTTCGGACCCTTGGCTTGGGACTCGACTAGGCCCTAGGTTTTGTAAAGCCAAGTGTGCGTCCCATAGGCCCTGCCAAGAAGTGTATGAAACTTGAACAAGGCTTCTATGTTTTGAAACAAATGGCGCGTTTAAAACAGTCTTCGATTCTTGATTTAAAGTATTAAGATCATTTCTATAAGTTAACTTCGTCTCGTTCCACTTCTGTGCAAATTTAATCTCCCATCCCTCAGAGGGTTCAATACTTAGGTCTACCTGAAGACTAAGGGATGAAGAAGATCCTTCTAAGTTATATATTTTTATCTTTTGAGTTTGCTCAACGTCAACTACCACTTGGTCGGAGAAATTCGTGTGATAGAGATCCATATTGAAGGTCGTTTCCTTCTTTAAAAGCTGAAAAGTGTACGCAAGGTTAAACCCGTAATTCCAAGCTTTTTCTACTTCCAAATCTGCATAATCTTCTTGCATGTCTAATAATCGTGAGCTGAAAAAATAAGAAATGTTTTCGGCTAAAATATTGGCTTGTCGGTGGGCTTTTCCAGCTGAGGCTCTAATAACCATTGTTTCTAAGGGGTTATATCGCATGTGTATTCTTGGGCTCCACCAAAGCCCCCACCTCCATGAACGGTCTAATCGCAAGCCTAGGGTGCTCGAAAACCCTTCCCCAACATTAATTTGTGTTTCCGAAAAAGCTCCAAAAGTTTGGTCGAGTCTCTCGTACAGACCCTCTTCTTCGCCACCCAACAAAAGACTTTCTTTATAATTATCCCCATAGTAGCTTAAGCCTGCCTTCAAAATCTGATCAGAAGATCCAATAAGGGTCTGATAGATGGCGTTAAAGTAGATGCTGTATTGGGCTCCCGAATAAAATGAATTTCCAAAAGTCGTTTCTTGGTTGTGATACCTTAACGAGCTTATAAGAGCTAGACTAGTCCCCTTCTTCTCAAAAATAAAACCTGTCTTAGAGTGAAACTCTCCTTGCTCTGTATTCAGATCAACCTCGTATGGGTTGAATATTTCAAATATCTCAGTTTGTGGGTCGTCTCCCGAAATTTGCCCAGAGTGCCGGCCTTCACTTAAGTAGCGAAAACCGAAAAGGATATGGCGATTTTCAAAACCTGTATACTCCCAGCGATTTAAAAGTGTTAGTCGGCTCATTTCTGGATTGTCAGCAAAGCCGTCTCCATTCATATCTATTGACTTACCTCTGCTTGAGTAGTGTCCCAGTAACGCGGTTTTCCAACCGGACTTTAGTGGGGCGGATAAAACAAAGTTGTTTTCAATCAAACCGGAACTATTAACATATGAATTCCAAAAAAGCTTGTCGGCTGACTGAGGCTTATATATCTCCACATTAACCTGACCACTCAAAGACTCAAAACCACTTACAACAGAGCCGGTCCCTTTAGCTATCTGAATAGACTCAATCCAAGAGCCCGGCAAATAGTTTAGACCATATGAGGCCGAAAGACCTCTCAATAACGGCATGTTTTCAAACAAAACTTGTGTATATACACCATCTAAACCAAGCATCTGAATTTGTTTTGCTCCAGTAATCGCGTCGGTGAAACCAACATCTACAGATGCGCTTGTCTCAAAACATTCAGATAAATTACAACAGGCGGCTTTTTCAAGCTCTGCCCTAGAAACCCACTCTACATTTTCAATTTTCACTAGTGATTTCGCTGTGCTTTTTTGACGATCATAAAGACGAATCTCTTCCAGAGTATCTGGCTCTAGGATAAACTCTAAGGATTGAGCTTTGAACAAATTAATAGTATCACTTTTGTAGCCAACGAAGCTGGCTGATATTGAATGGGGAAATTCGTAATGCGTGGAAATAAAAAACGCTCCATTACCGTCGGTTACGGCTCCTTTCTGATCTTTCAAACAAAAGACGTGCGCACCATGAAGTGGTGCTAAGCTTCCCGAAGCTAATCGTTCATAAACATATCCTGATATTTTATGACTCTCTTGCGCAAAGAGGGCTTGGCCACAGGAAATACAAAGAAAAAAGATAAAATTACTTTTCATTTTCTGAATTTTTTAAATGACTTTTTTTAACACTTTTCTTAAAAAAATCACAGTAAAAAAATTTGAAGCTGACTTCTTCGTAACACTTGATGAAACCGACTGAGGGTGAAAACAATTCGGGGTTTAAATAAGCAGTAAGCTGAAAGAAAAGAACATGAAAAATTCCGTTTGCTCGGATAAAAAGACAATGATTGGTAATCTATAGATGAAAAAAATGCCTCAAAAACAAACTGAACAAAGGAACTATAGTTCAGATCACAGGAATTCTCTCCACCTTCTGAACAGCAGCTAGGCTCTTCTATTGACTGACAACAACAAGAATAATCTTGAGCGAATGAACAACTAAACTGTAAGCTCGAATGTAAACAAACTTCCCGATGATAAGTGAACCCAGTGCTGATCAAAAAAATAATCAAGGCAATAAGGCTTGAAATGTATCTCATAGTTTGTCCTTTTGATAATTGCATTTAATACAAATATACAACAGTATTATTTGTTCTAGGTCTATACGGTTAAAACTAGTTAGTGGTTAGTATAAAAACTTGTTAAAAGGATACCGGCGAGAATGTATTTCTTTAACTAGATCATATGTAAGCACCTTGAATGAGTCCCAGTTCATTTTTTTATGGGCAGAAATAAAAATGCAATTCTGGTTCATCTGAGACATCCAGGTTTTCTTCCAGTCAGCCAGAGATTTGTTTTCTGAAGTTTTTGGGGTCAGATCATCCTCATCTTTCTGCACATAAGTAAAGATGTCTATTTTGTTAAATACCATTAGGGTGGGTTTGTCTGATGCTTGAATTTCGTAAAGTATTTTATTGACCGAAGCCACTTGTTCTTCAAAATGGTCGTGAGAAATATCTACCACATGAATTAAAAAGTCGGCTTCTCTGACCTCATCAAGTGTAGATTTGAACGATTCTACTAGTTGTGTAGGGAGTTTTCTTATAAAACCTACAGTGTCAGATAAAAGAAAGGGGAGGTTTTCAATAACAACCTTTCTAACGGTGGTGTCTAAAGTGGCAAAAAGCTTGTTTTCTGCAAATACTTGTGACTTACTTAGAGCATTCATTATGGTAGACTTACCTACATTTGTATACCCAACAAGGGAAACGCGAATCATCTTTCCGCGGTTCTGTCTTTGGGTGGCCATTTGCTTATCTATAGTTTTGAGTTTCCTCTTCAACAAAGATATTCGCTCTCTAATGATTCGTCGGTCTGTCTCTATTTCGGTTTCTCCCGGTCCCTTCATTCCAATTCCGCCCTTTTGCTTCTGTAAATGGGTCCACATACGAGTTAGTCTCGGAAGCAAATATTCATATTGAGCCAATTCAACTTGTGTACAAGCGTGAGCAGTCTTTGCTCTTCCAGCAAAAATATCAAGAATTAAATTTGTGCGGTCCAATATTTTTCGTTCACCAAAAACAGCCTCTATATTTCTAAGCTGAGAGGGGCTTAGCTCATCGTCAAAAACAATGATATCAATGTCCTCATCCTTAACAAAGGCGGCTATTTCATTAAGTTTTCCGGAACCTATGAAGGTTTTTGGGTTGGGTTTTGAGACTTTTTGAGTATACCGCATAACAGGCTCTGCTCCTGCAGTTTGTGTGAGAAATGCCAACTCATCTAAATATTCTTTCGATTTATTTTCGTTCTGAGTTTGAGTAATTACACCCACCAAAACAGCCTTTTCGCCTGTGGCTTTAATTTGTACTTTCTGAGACATATAATTTGTTAAAGCCAAACATGTGGGGCGGTTCTATTCGTTTCGATTCTATTTCTAATTCAAAGGTAAACAATCAATAGGTGGTATCTTTCATGGAAGCTGACAAATTGATCCAAAACAAAAAAATAGTTAGATAATAGCACGCAACAAGTGCTGAGTTTAGTCTTTTTTTATTTTAAAACTGCCGTAGAGCTATAAATTTTTTAGGGTAAGTGAAAAACAAAACTTAGAAATTATTCAGACGTGAAAACATTTATTTTCTATGTTTGTACCTAAACTCTTTAGCCAGAACAAAGCAATTGTTAGTAAAATAAAGCCCATTGGTAGAAATGTGTTAAATTCACAACTTGTAAATACACTATCTATGAAAAATGTTTCCCAAATCTGGCTCCTTTTAATTGCCCTCCCTTTTTTAACGGGCATCCAAGCGCAAGAAAACTTTCCTGTTAATGGCGTAGTATCTAAGCATCACAGTATTCATGCTTTTATTAATGCCACCATTCATATAGACGCAACAAACTCTATTAAGCGAGGCGTCATGCTTGTGAAAGATAATCGCATACTGTCTGTTGGAGAAAATGAAGTAATTCCTATAAATGCTACCATTCACAATCTTGAGGGAGCGCACGTTTACCCTTCTTTTATAGACCCTTACACTAGCTACGGTCTGGCTCCATTAAG
>TARA_Y100000385_G_scaffold176425_1_pt1 | contig 18248 bp, 19 predicted proteins | sample TARA_Y100000385 | Tara Oceans TARA_Y100000385 (sample SAMEA2620980) | marine metagenome | biome: marine biome (ENVO:00000447); feature: surface water layer (ENVO:00002042); material: "saline water (ENVO:00002010), including plankton (ENVO:xxxxxxxx)" | depth 5 m
TATCTTTTATCTTTTATCTTTTATCTTTTATCTTTTATCTTTTATTATTATAATAATTCTAACTTTACTACAACATATGCAATACTTTATAATATCATAAAAAACCAGCAAAGTAAAGAAAATTATAATGGAAAATATTAATATTAATATTAAGAAATTGGCAAATAAATATGATATTATTGCCAAAAAATCCTTAGGTCAGAATTTTATTTTTGACCTTAATTTGACTGATAAAATTGCTCGGCAAGCCAATATTAATAAGGATGACAATATTATTGAGATAGGATCTGGTGCTGGCTCTTTAACTTTTTCTATTTTAAAAAAAAATCCAAAAAAATTAATTATAATTGAAAAAGATCAAAGATGTATTGCCCTTTTACAAGAATTAAAAAAATATTTTTCTAACAAAATTACAACTGAAATTGAAATTATTGAGGCAGATTTTCTAAAAATTAATTTAGATAAAATATTTGATAAAAAATATAAAATTATTTCTAATTTACCTTATAATATTGCAACTAAAATTCTTTTTTTATTACTTGGACATTATCAAAAAATTGATTTGATGATTTTAATGTTTCAAAAGGAAGTTTGTCAAAGGATAGTGGCTCAAAATAATAGTAAAAAATATGGTAGAGTTGCTGTTATGGTTAATTTTTTATGTTTTACTAAATATTTATTTGATATTGGGGCTGAAAATTTTACCCCTGCCCCAAGGGTCGAGTCTGGCTTAGTGTTAATTGAACCTAGGGATAGGCCAATTTTTGATATTGATTTAAAATTACTTGAGAAGGTTGCAGGAGTAGCTTTTAACCAGAGAAGGAAGATGCTTAGATCTAGTTTAAAGTCATTATCTGGATATTCTGAGGAGTGGGCTCAAAATTCTGGTGTTGATTTTAGCTTGAGAGCTGAAAATTTAAGTTTAGAGGATTTTGCTCAATTGGTAAAAAATTATTGAAAAATTTGCACATTTTTTTAATATTGAAATATATAAATTAACAATGAAAAACCATTTTGAAATATTTAACATTAATCCAAGATTGGATTTAAATATGGATTTTATTGAAGAAAAATATTTGGAATTACAATTAAAATCACATCCAGATTTAATGATTAATAAATCACCAGAAGAGCAACAAAAAGCAGCAAATGACAGTAGTAATATTAATAATGCTTATGAAATTTTGAAAGATCCTTTAAAAAGAGCAATTTATTTTCTTGAAATTAATAATATTTTTATTGATTCTATCAAGCCTGACAATATGCTATTAATGGAAATTATGGAAATAAAGGAAGAGTTTGAAATGGCAGATAAAAAGAAGAGGGAAGTTATAAAAAAAGATTTAAAAAATAAAATTGATCTACTTTATCAAGAAATAACTGCCCTAACCAATAAAAATAATATTGCCAAAGCAGGTGAAAAAATAGTTTTATTAAAATATTTAAGTAAATTATGAGATTTTTACATTTTATTATATTAGCTATCATATTATCATCTTGTAACAAATCTGCAGTTGAAATTATTACTCTTAACCCAAATATTCAGTTGGTTTCACAGGGGGATAAAAAAATTTGGGATGTTTTTGATAGAAAAATCAATATCTTAATCATTGATGATAGAGTTAACAAATTTAAATTAGAGGAGAATTTACAACATTATCAAAAGGATAGGATTATCTATCTTGACAAAGGAAAGGTAGTCTATTTGGATGAGGTTATTGGCTATAAAAAATACAATAAGGATAAAACTACCTATTTAGCCCTGGATCAGGATATTATGCCTGTATTTCGTACAGAATTAGCCAAAGGTTTGCAAGATAAGGGTTTTCAAATAGTTGAAGATAATTATGATAGAATCTTAACAATAATTTTGGAAGATTTTCATTATATTACTTATAAAAAGGGATTTATTACTGATAGTAAACTATACTTGAAATTAAAGGTTAAATCAGGCTCATATGATAAATTATATGAAATTAGCATTGATGGTAAGCATTTTTTAAATTCTTCAATAGAAAATGATAAAAAAATTATCAATGACGCCTTAAAGGAAGCAATTTTGTCTATTTTAAATAATAAAAAATTAATATTAAGATTGCAGGGGTAAGTTTTCTGCATTAAATTAATTAACCTTGTAAAATGATAAAAAAAATCATCAAAACATTACTTATATTAGGTTTTTTAGCTTTTATTGCCGTATTGTCTGGAATATTTTATATTTTTAATAAATATAATAAGGATTTACCAGACCATCAACAATTAAAAGCATATTACCCCTCTATTTCTACTAGAATTTATGCCAAAGATGGCAGTTTGGTTGAAGAATATTCTAAGGAAAAAAGAATATTTATTCCTATTGAAATTATCCCTAAGAGAGTTATAAACGCCTTTCTTTCTGCAGAAGATAGTAATTTTTATCAACATATTGGTATAGATGTAGTAGCAATTGCTAGGGCTGCAATTAGTAATGCTATTTCTGTCTCTCAAAGTGGCCAAATATCTGGTGGTGCGTCTACCATTACTCAACAAGTTGTTAAGAATTTTCTTTTATCTAGTGAAAGAAGTATTGAAAGAAAAATAAAAGAAGCAATTTTGGCCATTAGAATGAGTAAATATTTTTCAAAGGATGAGGTTTTAGAATTATATCTTAATCAAATTTATCTTGGTTCTGGATCTTATGGCGTTGTTGCTGCTTCTCAAATATATTTTAACAAAGCGATTTCTGACTTAACTATTGAAGAAGCAGCCCTTTTAGCTGCATTACCAAAGGCTCCTTCAAAATTAGATCCCTATAAAAATAAAAAAGGAGCTAGAGATAGAAGAAATTGGGTTATTGAAAGAATGTTTGCTGAAAAATATATTAGTAAAAAAGAGTTGGAAGCAGCAAAAAAAACTGATATAATTTTAGACAAGTCAAGTGTTAAAAGAACAAAGGCTCATGCTTTTTCAGATTTACTAAAAAAGGAGTTAACTAATATGTATGGTTCTGACAGTCTATTTGAAGATGGTATTGTGGTACGCACTACGCTAGAACCAAGATTACAAAAAATAGCTGCCTACTCAATTGCGCGTGGCTTTGAAGAATATGACAAAAGACATGGATATCGCGGCGCCCTAGGCAATATAAAAATAACTGATGATTGGAAAGATAATTTAATTAAATTTGAAATTATAAAATATGATAATGAAAAGAATAAAATAGCAAAATTATATCCAAATAATTGGCGTAAAGCTATTATTTTAGATATTAAAAAGAATGAAATTGAAATTGGATTTGAGGAAGAAGAAATAGAAAACGGTAAAATATTTTTAGAAGACATTATGTGGGCTAAAAAATTTATTACTGTTGACGAAGTTGGTCCTATCTTAAACAAAATGTCGGATATATTTAAAAAGGGAGATGTGATTTTGGTAGAAAATCGTAAAAAGGATGGAAGATACATTTTACAGCAAATTCCAAAAATCAATGGTGGCTTAATAGCAATGAATCCACATAATGGAAATGTTTTAGCTATGATGGGTGGTTACATTGACGCTCTTAATCAATTTAATAGGGTTTTCCAAGCTAAAAGGCAACCTGGATCTATTTTAAAAACCTTTGGCTATTTAACAGCTTTAGAAAATGGTTTTAACCCAGCAAGTATAATCATGGATGAGGAAATTGTTTTAGATCAGGGTCCGGATGTTCCTCCCTATAGACCTAAAAATTATTCAGGCAAGTTCTTTGGACCCGTTACCCTAAGAAGAGGTTTAGAAAAGTCAATCAATGTTACAACTGTTAGATTAGCCAGTGAAATTGGTATTGATAAGGTGGCTGATACAATTACTAAATTTGGTATTAATAATAACCCAAAGCCCATATATTCTTTAGTTTTAGGGTCAACAGAAACTAATTTAATTAAATTAGTATCGGCTTATTCTTCAATTGCTTCAGGTGGTAAAAAAGTAACTCCAAATTTGATTGATAAAATACAGGATAGACATGGTAAGACTATATTCAAAAAGGATAGTAGAACTTGTTCAAAATGCCTCATTGACAAGGAAATAAATCTTGATAATCCAATTATATTTCCAATATTAGAAGATGATCGAGAAGATATAACCTCGCCAGAAGTGGCCTATCAAACAATATCAATATTAAGAGGAGTAGTAGAAAGAGGAACGGCAATTAGAGCAAAATGGTTAAAAAAGAATTTGGCAGGGAAAACTGGAACAACCAATAGTTCATTTGATTCATGGTTTGTGGGTTTTTCACCAAATTTAGTTGTTGGTGTCTATGCTGGATTTGATAGTCCGTCAACCCTTGGTAAGAAGGAAACTGGATCAAGTATTGCATTACCAATATTTATTAAATTTATGTATAAAGCTCTAAAAAATGAGCCAGCAAAACCATTTCCTATACCAGAAAATATAAAATTTATTAAAATTAACAAACTAACTGGATCATATCCTGGACCATTGACACAAAAAAAAGATATAATATTTGAGGCTTTCAAAGAAGGTGACAAAATGAAGAATCAAAATGAAGAAGATTTTTCTAAAAATGAAATGAATTTCTACTAATATTTAATGAGTGATATTAATAAAATTAAAAGGAATAAAAAAAATATAATAATCCTATTTAGATTTTGTATTATATCACTAATTATATCTAGCTCTATTTTCTTATTTTATATTATTGATGGAAAAAACATTACTATGAATATTGTTAAGCAAAAAGATATTCATAAAAAAAGTTCAAAATTGATGAACAACCCTAAGATTCGTTTTGAAAATGATAATGGTAATTTTTATGATATAAAAGGTAAAGCTGCAAAATATAATAGTGACGGCACTATTATAGCACATCAAGTGACGGCTATTAGTAATAGTGGTATAATAACTTCTGATAGGCTGGATATTACTAATGATGGTAATGTAATTATATTTACAGGAAATAGTAATTTAGAATTTTATAGTACTAGTAAATTTAAGAAATAATGAATAATATTATAGTAAGAATATTAATAATCATTCTATTATCATCCTGCTCTACTACCGGACCAAAAAACAATAATACCAACAATCTCACAATTAATTGGAATTCTAAGTCTGGTATTAAAATGCTAGATAGGTCAGTTTACAAACAGGATTTTTATCAATTAGCAAATTTCTTTCAACCCCAAATAAATCCACTATATTGCGGAATAGCAAGTGCGGTAATAGTTCTTAATGCTATTAATTTTGACAACAATATTAGTAGTCAAAAGGAGTTAGAAGTAGAAAAACCTGAGATATTTGGTGGTGGTATTATTAAATTTAAATCGCATTCGCAATTAACTCTTCTAAACCACGAAACTGAACTTATAAAGAAAGAGGAAGTTATTTCACTAAAAAATATTAATGATCATAAAGATAAAATTGACCCTGGATTAACATTGGATCAATTGCAAGATATTTTAGAATTGTATAATCTTGATGTAAAAAAATATCATGCACAAAAATATTCTAAACAAGAGGTAAATTTTTTTCGTAAAAAGGTAAAAAATATTACTAAAGAACAAGAAAAATATATATTAGTTAATTTTAACGGCAAAAGTCTTGGTCTTGAAACAGGTGGACATATATCTCCCTTAGCCGCCTATGATGAAAAAAGTGATTCTGTATTAATAATGGATGTTGCTGGGCATAAAAATGGATGGTATTGGGTAAAAATTACTGATTTATTAAAATCAATGAATAGTATGGATGGAGATAATTACAGAGGATATCTAGTGGTAAGGTAATTTTTATTAAATAATTACTTTCTTGAGTCCTAGCTAATTACTTTCTAAATAAAAATAATAGTTAGGACTGATTGGGTGAATTAAAAATTTTTAAATTCTAATGTCTTGCTATTTTTTGATTCTTTGCGCTTTTTATCCTTAAGTTCAATTTTTGGATTAGTATTATTTACAACATTATCTGCAGAAATCTTAACTTTGTCAACATTTTTCATTGAAGGAACATTGTACATTGTTTCCAAAAGAACCTCTTCAAAAATTGCCCTTAACCCTCTAGCGCCAGTTTTATATTTAAAGGCTTTTTCAGCAAAAGACTTAATTGCCTCATCAGAAAAATCTAACTCTATACCATCAAGTTTAAATAATTTTTGATACTCCTTAACAATAGAATTTTTAGGTTCAGTTAAGATTTTAACTAAATCAGATTCGTCAAGATTATTAAGTGGAGCTATAATTGGTAATCTACCTATCAATTCAGGTATGATACCAAAATCAATTATATCTTGTACTTTAGCATCCTTAAAAATGTCCTTACAAACTTTAGCTTCTGATTTTATATCAGCATTAAAGCCTATAGTGGTGCCTTGTTGTCTTTTTTCGATAATTTTTTCTAACCCATAAAAAGAACCGCCACAAATAAATAGTATATTTTGAGTATCAATTTGGACATAATCTCCAGTTCCATTTTTTTTACCAGGTGTGGTTGGTATAGAAGCAATAGTACCCTCAATAATTTTTAAAAGACCTTGTTGCACACCTTCACCCGAAATATCCTTTGGAGAAGAGCCTTGACTACTCTTTTTAGTAATTTTGTCAATCTCATCTAAATAAACAATACCTCTTTGTGTTTTTGCAATATCATAATTAGCATCTTGAAATAATCTTGAAATAATATTTTCAATATCATCCCCCACATATCCCGCCTCTGTTAGAGAAGTGGCGTCTGCCATTGTAAAAGGAACATCTAATATTTTAGCCAAAGTTCTAGCAAGTAAGGTTTTACCGCAGCCAGTAGGACCAATTAATAAAATGTTAGATTTATTGATCTCGCTATCTTTTTGATTATTATCACTATTAATTAAATCAATCCTTTTATAATGATTATAAACCGCAACTGATAATACTTTTTTGGCAAGATCCTGTCCAATAATATAATCATTTAAAATTTTAATTATATCTTTTGGTATAATTTTTTTTCCAGATTTTTCAGAATAAAGTTTTTTACTATTTTCCTGAATAATTTCATTACACAAAGTAACACACTCGTCGCAAATAAATACGCTTGGTCCAGCTATTAATTTAACAACATTTTTTTGACTTTTGCCACAAAATGAACAGCTCAAATGCTGATCATCACTAGTATTTTTATCTTTTACCATATTTAAAGTATAATTATTAAAATTAAGATGGTTGTTATTATTTTCTACGAGAGGTAATATTGTCAATAAGTCCAAATTTTAACGCGTCTTCTGGAGACATAAAATTATCTCTTTCCATAGATTTTTCAATTACGCTTAGTTTTTGTCCTGTATGCTCTACATAAATATTATTTAATCTTTTCTTTAGTGACAAAGTTTCCTTAGCGTGAATTTCAATATCAGTAGCTTGACCTCTAAAACCACCAGAAGGTTGATGTATCATAACTCTAGAATTAGGTAAACAATATCTTTTACCTTTTGCTCCAGCCATTAGCAAAAGAGATCCCATGGATGCAGCTTGACCCATACAAAGAGTAGAAACGTCAGATTTTATATATTGCATTGTGTCATATATAGCTAAACCAGAAGTAACAACACCACCAGGAGAGTTAATATATAAATAGATATCTTTTTCTGGATTTTCTGATTCTAAAAATAATAATTGTGAAACTATTAAAGTTGAAATATTATCTTCAACTTGGCCGCTGAGAAATATAATTCTCTCCTTTAAGAGCCTAGAGTAAATATCAAATGACCTTTCTCCTTTTGAAGTTTGTTCAATAACTATTGGTACTAGATTTGACATATTTAATTTTAATATTTAAATTAATATTATATAATCCTATTTTATCACTTTTAAAATAACTTAACTTCAGTAAAATTGCCTTAAGAATGGTAAACAGTTTAGTTATGTTATAACAAAATTAATTATTTACAATTTAATTATTAAAAAATGCAACAAGAAAATTCAAAAAATTCCGAACAGGAGGATTCTAATATTAGTGAAGAGCAGAATATAATTTTTAATGAGGAAAATAAAAATAATGAAGTAGATGATTTAAATCAAAAAATCTCTGATTTGGAAATAGTAGTTGAAGATCTTAATAAAAAATTATTACTCAAGACAGCTGATGCCGAAAATTTAAGAAGGAGACATAAGGAAGAAATTGAAAAATCTAATAAATATGCAATTTCTAACTTTGCTTCTGATATTACAATAGTTTCTGAGCAACTGTTTTTAGCTGAAGAAAATATGCCTAAGGAAGAAATTTCTAAAAATGAAAAAATTCAAAACTTTACAGATGCCGTTATTATGACAAAGAATGAATTATTAAAAACTTTAGAAAAATATCAAATAAATAGAATATATCCTTTAAATCAAAAATTTGACCATCATCTGCACGAGGCAATATCTCGTATTGAAGATGAAGGAGAGGAGAATATAGTAAAACAAGTTGTGCAAGCAGGGTACAAAATATCTGATAGACTAATTAAATCAGCTTTAGTTACTGTATCAACTAAAAAACAATAGATGTTAGAATTAAAATTGGAGCAAGCATTAGAAGAAGTTGCCAATGTAATTCATTGTAGAATTGATCAATTATTAAGAATTAATGAAAAAACTTATTCTACAAAACTAGTAGAAGCAATGAGGTATCTTTCTCTTGTTAAAGGAAAAAATATTAGACCATTTTTAACAATAGTTATTTCAGAGATTTTTGGTGTAAAAAACCAATATGTCATTGATATTGCAACTGCCATTGAGATCATACACACTTATTCATTAATACATGATGATTTACCAGCCATGGACAATGACAATTTTAGAAGAAATCAATTAAGTTGTCATAAAAAATATAATGAAGCAACGGCAATTTTAGCAGGAGATGCATTATTAACATTTGCTTTTGAGATATTATCTAATATTGAAGATCACACAAACCCGTATATCAAATTAAAATTGATTAATATGATTGCTAAAAATATTGGTTTTCAAGGTATAGCAGGTGGGCAGATGCTAGATCTAGAAGCAAATAATAAATCAACTTCAAGTGACATTGCAAAAATTCATTTATTAAAAACTAGTAAATTATTTATATCATCTGTTGAAGCTGCCTCAATAATAAGTAATCGTTGTGAAATACAGAAGAAATACTTACTTTTTTTTGCAAAAGATTTGGGTTTGTTATTTCAAATTAAAGATGATATTAATGACCACCTTTCTGACAAGAAAAAAAATTTCAATCCAACAAGTATAGTTGAAAAAATTGGGCTTGAAAAAGCAAAGCAACAAGTAGAATTAATTTATAATCAATCTTTGTCGCATTTATCTCATTTTGGGCAGGAAGTTAGGCTATTAAGAGAATTATTATACTTTATAATGAATAAAGTTTAAAATATGCTGTCATAGCTCAGCGGTAGAGCACTTCATTGGTAATGAAGAGGTCCCGGGTTCAAGTCCCGGTGACAGCACCAGTATTATAGCATTCTTAACTTTAAAACATTTTTTTAAGGTAATTTAGTATTATATCTCTTCTAAACTAGCTTGAGCAGCAGATAATCTTGCAATTGGAACACGATAAGGAGAACAAGAAACATAATCTAGACCAACATGATGGCAGAAATTTACTGACTTTGGATCGCCGCCATGTTCACCACAAATACCCAATTTAATATTATGTCGGGTTTTCTTGCCACCTTCTACGGCAATTTTAATCAATTTACCCACACCATTTTGATCTAAAACAGCAAAAGGGTCTTTTTCAATAATATCTTGCGCTTTGTATTCAGGTAAAAAATTACCTGCATCATCTCTAGAAATTCCAAAAGTAGTTTGGGTTAAATCATTTGTGCCAAAGCTAAAAAATTCTGCTTCTTTTGCAATTTCATCAGCTACAATTGCTGCCCTAGGTAACTCAATCATAGTTCCAACCATGTAATCCAATTCGTCAGAATAGTTATTTTTTACCTCTTCATAAGTATCATTAATAACTTTTTTTAGAATTTTTAATTCTTTAGGAATACTAACTAACGGTACCATGATTTCAATTATAACTTTCTTACCTTTTGCCTTAGAATTAAAAGCAGCTTCAAAAATCGCCCTTACTTGCATTTGATAAATTTCTGGATAAGAAATACCTAATCTACAACCTCTATGTCCCAACATTGGATTTTCTTCACTAAGTCTATTGATTCTTGATTTAATGTAATCTTTTGAAACATGTAAAATATCAGCCATTTTAGCTATATCACTATCTTCATGAGGTAAAAACTCATGTAAAGGTGGGTCAAGTAGGCGAATATTAACAGGAAGACCATCCATAATTTCAAAAATCTCTTCGAAATCTTGCCTTTGCATTGGGAGGAGCTTCTCAATTGATTGTAACCTACCCTCTTTTGTTTCAGATAAAATCATTTGACGCACAGAATCCACACGATCCTCATTAAAAAACATATGTTCAGTACGGCATAGACCAATACCTTCAGCTCCGAATTCTCTAGCTATTTTACAATCTTTGGCAGTTTCAGCATTAGTTCTTATTTTTAATCTTCTAATTTCATCAACCCAAGACATTACTATTTTAAAATATTCTGATAATTCTGGATCAATCGTTGGTACCGTTCCAAGAATTACATCACCAGTTGAACCATTAATTGTAATAATATCGCCTTCTTTGATTTTGGCTTTACCAATAATAACCTCTTTAGAATTATAGTTAATTTCAACGTCAGAAGCACCACAAACACAAGGGGTGCCCATTCCTCGAGCAACAACAGCAGCGTGGGAAGTCATGCCGCCACGAGAAGTTAAAATTGCCTTAGCAACAGCCATACCTTTGATATCTTCAGGGCTAGTTTCAGATCTAACTAAAATAACATTACCAGCTTTTGATTTATCCTCAGCATCTTTGGAAGAAAATACCACAACACCAGATGCAGCACCAGGTGACGCTGGTAAAGCTTTGGTCAAAATTTCTACATCAGCCTTATCATCTATTCTTGGGTGTAATAATTGATCAAGAGATTCTGGAGAAATTCTTTTAACAGCTTCCTTTTTATTAATTAATCCCTCAGATACCATATCCACAGCAATTTTTAAAGCCGCAGTAACACTTCTTTTTCCTGACCTAGTTTGAAGCATCCACAATTTATTATTTTGAATGGTAAATTCAATATCTTGCATATCACGATAATGCAACTCTAGCTTTTTATAGATATTTACCAAATCATGATAAGCTCTAGGCATAGACTCTTCCATTGAAGGTAAGTTCGAGTCGGCTTTAATTCTAGCTGCTTTTGTTATATTTTGTGGCGTTCTAATGCCCGCAACAACATCTTCACCTTGAGCATTGATAAGATATTCACCATAAAATTCCTTATCACCAGTTGAAGGGTCACGCGTAAAGGCTACACCAGTTGCACAATCTTCGCCCATATTACCAAAAACCATAGATTGAATATTAACAGCAGTACCCCACTCAACTGGAATGTCATTTAATTCACGATAAGTAACAGCGCGATTATTCATCCAGGAAGAAAAAACAGCTTCAATCCCCCCCCATAATTGCTCTTTAACATCTTGAGGAAATTCTTTACCTGTCTCCTCTATAACTTTTTCTTTAAAAAGTGAGATTATTTCTTCCAAATGATTTTCAGTTAATTCAGTATCTAAAAATACCTCATATTCTGATTTCTTTTCATCCAAAATGGATTCAAAATTATAATGCTCTACCCCCAAAACCACATCAGAATACATTTGAATGAAACGGCGATAAGAATCTAAGGCAAATCTTTTATTATTACTATTATTAGCAAGACCAATTAAAGTTTGATCATTAAGACCAAGATTAAGAATAGTATCCATCATACCGGGCATAGAAGCTCTAGCACCAGAACGAACAGAAAATAAAAGCGGGTTGTTGCTATCGCCAAAATTAGCACCTATATTTTTTTCAATTTTAGCAATTGATTGGTTAATTTGAGATTCTAACTCTTTGGGAAAATTACGATTATTTTTGTAATAAGAATCGCAAACCTGTGTTGTAACAGTAAAACCAGGAGGAACGGGCAAGCCTAAATTTGACATTTCTGCCAAATTTGCACCCTTACCACCAAGAAGATTTTTCATTGAAGCATCACCCTCCGATTTACCATCTCCAAAATTATAAACTAACTTATTTTCACTCATTTTTAAACAGTTAAAACTCTTTGATTTTATATAAGTATATTGTAAATTACCACCTAATAACTACAGAACCCCAAGTTAATCCAGCCCCCAAAGCATTCATAACTATAATATCACCTTTCTTTAATTCATTATTTTGCAAATAATCATCCAAAGCCAAAGGAATTGAAGCAGCAGATGTATTAGCATGTTTATCAACCGCTATTATCGACTGGTCATCTTTTAATTTTAATTTTTTAGCTACGGATTTTAAAATTCTAATATTGGCCTGATGCGATACCACATAATCTACATCTTCCAAAGTAAGATTGGCAATTTCTAAACTTTTTATTATTGAGTCAGACATTTTTTCAACAGCATGTTTAAAAACCTCTTTACCAGACATTGTAATTTTTCCTGCGCTTTGATTTAATGAAACACCTCCATTAGTTTGTAATATCTCCCTTAAGCTACCATCAGAATATAAACAAGAAGACAAAATCCCAGATTCATCATTACTTTTAGACAGGATAAATGCACCCGCACCATCACCAAATAAAACGCAACTATTTCTATCTTTCCAATCTAAAATTTTTGATAATGTTTCAGAGCCAATGACTAAAATATTTTCATATTGACCAGATTTAATAAAATTATTAGCTATGTCTAAAGCATAAACAAAACCAGTGCATACAGCTTGTATATCAAAAGCAAATGCATTATTTGCGCCTAACTTTTCTTGTATAATTGTAGCTGTTGAGGGAAATGTTCTATCTGGAGTTGTAGTAGCTACAATAATAGCATCGATATCTAAAACATTAAAATTTATCTTATCAATAGCATTTTTTGCAGCTAAATAACCAAGATCGGAGGTTAATTGATTTTCAACAATATGTCTTTTTTTAATACCAGTTCTACTTTTTACCCACTCGTCAGACGTATCAACAAATTTTGCTAGATCAGAATTAGTTAGAACTTTTTCTGGTAAATATGAACCAACAGATGTAATTTTACTAGTTATATTATTCATAAAGCGCCGCCAATATCGTCAATATAATCCCTTTGTAAATAAGAGGAGGATTCAATTTCTCTCACAATTTTATCATTGATATTATCATCAATTAATGAAATAGCAACATTAATAGCATTAGAAAAGGATTTAGCATCAGCCCCGCCGTGGCTTTTAACAACAATACCATTTAATCCTATTAGCATGGCGCCATTATAGGTATTGGGATCTATCTCTTTTAAAACTTTTTTTAATGATCTACTAGCTAATAAATAGCCCATTTTGGCTAAAATTGACGATCTAAATCCTTTTTTAAGGGTATTAGAAATTAATTTTGCAGCACCTTCGATTGATTTTAAAGAAATATTACCTGTAAAACCATCTGTCACAACCACATCAACAACTCCTCTAGTAATATCATCGCCCTCAACATAGCCATAAAAATGTTCAGCAATATCACTTTCTTTTAGCAAAGTAGCTGCACTACGAACCATATCACTACCTTTTAAATCTTCTGAACCAACATTTAAAATGCCTATTTTAGGATTTTCAACTTTATATGCAGCTTTAGCAAAAACATAACCCATAACTGCAAATTGATACAATATTTCAGAGCTACAATCAACATTAGCGCCCATATCAAGCATTATAGTATTTTTGCCTTTTATATTTGGAATTGAAGTGACAATTGCGGGGCGGTCAATATCTGGCAAAGCTCTTAATATTACTTTTGAAATTGCCATTAAAGCACCAGTATTACCAGCGGAAACAATGGCATCACTTTGCCCTGATTTAACTGAATTAATAGCTAATCTCATGCTAGATTTACCACCTTTACGAAGGGCAATAGAAGGCTTTTCATCGGAGGATATGTAGCTGTCAGTATGTATTAACTTACACCTTTTTTTAAGTGAGGTATTTTTATCTAATAATGGTTTGATTTTTTGTTCATCACCATATATCAAAAATTCAATGTCGGACCTAGATGAAGATATAAAATCAGCACCCCTAATAATAGAGTAAGGAGCATAATCACCACCCATAGCATCTAGTGAAATTATTTTATTTCTAGTCACAATTTTGAGTTAGATTAATAGATTATTATTTTTTATTCTCTACTTTTTTATTTTCTACTTTTTTATTTTCTTCAGATTCGTTACTTTTTACTTTCTTCTCTTCAACTACTTTTTTACCATTGTAATAGCCACTAGGTGAAACATGATGAGCAACCTTATCTTCACCAGTCACAGAATCAACTGTAATATTTGGAAAAGTAAGTTTTTTTGCACCATTTCCAGCTCTACGGTTACCCCTCTTGGACTTTGATATTTTCTGCTTTGGAACTGCCATAATATTTACTATTTAATTTTTAATTAAAAAGAAAAATCATAAAATATCCATTTAAGAAATCAATATTGAATATTGTTTAATATTTTTATTAAAAAAATCTTAAATGACAGATGTTGTAATTTAAAAAAACTAATTTTATAAATTGTATTTTAGCTTCTTCTTAATTTGTTCCAATAATTAATTCTTTTACTTATCTGTCTTTCAAAACCTCTTTCATTGGGATTGTAATATTGTGGTCTAGTTTTTTCTTCTTTTAGCATTTCTTCTGGAAAATATTCTTGTCCAGAAAAACAATTTTTAGTATCATGATCATAGATATAACCATCTTTATATCCCATTTCTTTCAACATTTTTGTTGGAGCATTTAAAATATTTTTTGGCGGTGATTGATGATTATATTTTTTAGCATCATTTCTTGCCTTCTTGTAGGCAATGTAGCAAGAGTTTGACTTTGGTGCTGTAGCGCAATAAATAACTGCATTAGCTATAGCATAATCTCCCTCTTCTTTTCCTAAAAAATGATATGAATCTTTGGCTGCTAAGGCCTGAATCAAAGCATTAGGATCTGCCATACCAATATCTTCACTAGCAAATCTAACAACTCTTCGTAGAATATAATTTGGATCTTCACCAGCTTCTAACATCCTGGCTAAATAATAAAGAGAAGTATCCACATCTGAACCCCTCATAGACTTATGTAAAGCGCTTATTAAACCATAGTGATTATCGTTATTTTTATCATAAATTGCTACCCTCTTTTGTAAAATATTTGATAAATCCTTAATATCTAAAATCTTATCGGAATCTAATAAAAATAACTCCTCACATAAATTTAATAAATATCTACTATCATTTGTAGATATTTCTATTAATTTTTTCCTAGCTTCATTACCTAGAGGGAGTTTTTTATTATAGTAACTTTCTGACTTTTGAATAATTAACTCTAAATCATCTTCTAATAATGGCTTTAATTCTACCACTTTACAACGAGATAAAAGAGCAGAATTTAATTCAAATGAAGGATTTTCCGTTGTAGCGCCAATTAATATGATTGTTCCGTCTTCAATATATGGTAAAAATAAATCCTGCTGCGCTCTATTAAAGCGATGAATTTCATCTATAATTAAAATTGTATTTTTTTTCTCTTTTTCCTTTCTATTTAATGCATCGCTAAACATCCTCCTAAGATCCGATACAGTAGTATTGGTTGCAGATAAAATATTTGAATGATAATTAGGTAATTGAGCTAAAATTTTAGCAATAGAAGTTTTACCACAACCAGCCCTACCCCATAATATTAATGAGGGTAATTTTTGCGTTTTAAAGATTCTAGTTAGAATTCCATCAAAACCCAGTAAATGATGCTGGCCAATAACTTCATCGATTGATTTTGGTCTTAATAAATCAGCTAGGGGTTGGTACATGCAGGAGTCCAATTTTAATGTAATAAACTGGATTTAGTACCATATTAATTATTAATTAAAATGGTATCATAGGTTGGCGAGAAGAAAGCCCGCCAACAATGGATTATATATTATCAGAAATATGCTTTACTGCCGTGCCAACAGTGTCAATTTTTTCAGCAGCATCATCAGGAATTTCAATACCAAATTCTTCTTCAAAAGCCATAACAAGCTCAACTTGATCCAAACTATCAGCCCCTAAATCATCAACAAAAGCAGCCGTTTCAACAATCTTATCTTCTTCAACACCAAGATGATCGATTATAATCTTTTTAACTTTATCAAAAATTTCTTTATTGTCAGACATATTTTACTAATTAATATTTAATATTTATATATATACACACACACCAAAAGGCAGTGTGAACAATTTAAATATTTGCTACTTATAATGCAACAGAAAAATAAATTTTTATTTATTTACTCTTTCAACATAGGTTAAATCCTCCATTCTAACGATAATTTTATCTTCTGCAGTAATAAATTGAGGGACCATAATCTTCACACCATTGCTTAAAATAGCTGGTTTAAAAGAAGAAGTGGCTGTCTGACCCTTAACAACAGCCTCAGTCTCAGAAATAGACATAGAGATATGCTCAGGAAGACTTATATTAATTGGATTATCATTACAATATCCAACAGTAATTTCCATAGAATCTTGTAAAAAAGGTAATTGATCATTAAGCAAATCTTGGGATAAATTAAAAGATTCAAATGTCTCCATATCCATAGCAACTAGGTCATTGCCTTCCATATATTGATATTGAAATTTTTTACTTTCCAGATGAGCTTTTTCTATAGTTTGGGTAGAAATAAATCTAATATTATTTTTAGTGCCATTAATAATATCCTTCATTTCAACCTGAACATAAGCACCTCCTTTTCCTGGCTTAACATGATTTCTCTTTAAAACTTGCCATAAGTTATTTTGATATTCAATTACATTACCAACACGAATGGAATTTGCATTTATTTTCATATTATTTAAATATATTTATTAAAGAGAATTATTTTAATGTTGTTATGCCATTATGCAATTTTAAATGAGCAATAATATCAAAAGGAAATTTTAATTTATTTTTTTAAAAAAACTAGCTTTATGAAAAAAATACTCGGTATAGACCCGGCTTTGCGAAAAACTGGCTGGGCAATAATAGAAAAAAATAATAATACATTAAATTTTGTAGCTTCAGGTACAATAAAAACTAATAATAAGGATAAGATGTCAGATAGGTTGCTAGATTTACATTATCAATTATCAAAAATTATTGAGCAATATCGCCCAACAGATGCATCAATAGAGGAGACATTTATTAATAATAACTCTCTATCATCTTTAAAATTAGGACAAGCTAGGGGAGCAATCATAGTAACATGTGCAATATTTGACCTAAAAATATTTGAATATGCATCCACAACTATAAAAAAGGCAATATCTGGTATTGGAAGAGCCGATAAGCAGCAAATTGCCACTATGGTAAAATATATATTACCAAAAGCAAAGTTTAATAATGCAGATGAGTCAGATGCGATAGCTATAGCAATTTGTCACAATAATCACTATTATTAAATATCTAGATTAGATGTGTAGAGTAAAAATGATATAAAATAAAAAAGGTGATAATTAAATAATAATTACCACCTAAAAAATTTTACAGTTAATGAGTACATTAAGCGTCAGACTCTTGTTTTATGAATTTACGAGATTTTAATTTGATTTCATCCAATTTACCAGACTTCTTCAATTTACTAATTACTTGCTTTTTTAATCTTAAGCCAGAATTAGTCAATTTGTTAGAACGGCAATTAACAATAAAATTATCAAAACCACAATTTTTATTGATAGTTCTAATTGCTTTGGTAGAAAGACTAGAAAACTTAACTTTAACACCCAAAACCTCACTATCAAAAGAAGAGGATTTTAAATTAGGATAGAATTTTCTTTTGGTTTTTCTATTAGAGTGAGAGACATTATTCCCACTCATGATAGTTTTTTCAACTAATAAATCACAAATTTTACTCATAAAAACCTAAATTTATTTTGATACATTAGAACATAGAGACGTAGCACTTTGATCACCAGAAATTACAGCAATGATTGACGGCGCTCCAAAAAACACAGCAATACCAGCAGCAACCGAGATCATCAAACCCCAAGAAACTTTACCAGTAAAGAAGCCAATACCAACTGAAATCACACCAACAGCAGCAAACGCCTTACCAGCGGTACCAGTAGCAATTTGATAAACCCTGCAAACAGCATCAACCAGCTTATTGTTGTCAACATCTTCAACAGTCCAC
>TARA_Y100000385_G_scaffold60625_2_pt1 | contig 18187 bp, 12 predicted proteins | sample TARA_Y100000385 | Tara Oceans TARA_Y100000385 (sample SAMEA2620980) | marine metagenome | biome: marine biome (ENVO:00000447); feature: surface water layer (ENVO:00002042); material: "saline water (ENVO:00002010), including plankton (ENVO:xxxxxxxx)" | depth 5 m
ATCGCAGTTAAAATAGACAATGGTGGAACTGGTTATACGTCTGCTCCAACTATTACATTTACCGGAAACGGTACAAAGGTGCCATTAGCTACTGCGACTGTTTTTAACGGTTCGGTTGTTAAAGTAGAAATGGATGATTCTGGGTCAGGTAAAGCTTTTGGTAAAAATTACGATTATGCCTCAGTAATATTCTCCGGAGGTGGCGGAAGTGGTGCACATGCTCGAGCAGTGATTTCTACTCCAAAAGGAATCGGAGGAGATCCAAGAGACGATCTTAGATCATCGGCCTTAATGTTCAATACTAAGCTTATTGGCGATGAAACAAATGCATTGATTACTAGTAATGATTATAGACAAATCGGTCTCATAAAAGATCCTAAAGTTGGTCCACTATTAACTGACTCTGATTTTGAGGGTACTGCTGGTAATGTCTTGAACAAACTTAAGTTTGGTTCTATAGCTCAGGTATTTAGCGAGGATAAAATTATATTAGGATCTAGCTCAGCAGCTAAAGCATATATTGATAATGCAGATTCTAGTTATGTATGGTACCACCAGACTGACTCAACTGGGTTTACTTCATTTATTGAAGGCGAAACTATTACTGAAACCGATGGTAACGGCGAGGGCATCTTAGATTCTGCCGCTGTCGACGGTGACACACTCGCATATATACAAGGAACAGTCAGTCCTTTGTCAGGCGAATTGTTATACATCGACAATAGAGCTGCGATCGAGCGAGATCCTGCGCAAACCGAAGATATTAAAGTTATCATCCAACTGTAGAGTATTTAATAAATGGCGACAAATTTCACAGAAAAAGTCTTTAGCGACACGTATAAGGACGACTATAAAGATAGTAACAACTACCACAGAATTATGTTTAATTCTGGTCGTGCTCTACAGGCTCGGGAGTTAACTCAATCCCAAACTATTGCGCACAAAGAACTGGAGAGATTTGCCAGAAACATATTTAAAGAAGGCTCGTCAGTAAATCCTGGCGGACCAAGTATCAATACGCGATATGAGTTTATTAAATTAGATACATCGATTAACCAACTACCAGCAAATTTAACTACCGTGGTTGGAGATGAGTTCGCCGGACAAAACTCGGCATTTAAATTTAAGATATTGGAAATAGTAGCTGCAACTGCTACGGATCCTGCTACTTTATATGTTACGTATACAGATACGCTTGCTGCGGCCTCATTTGAATCTTCTAATACGGTTTCTGCAGGTGAAGATATTGTTGGTACTGTTTCAGGCGTTACACTTACCGTACAAACTACCAATACCACTGCAAACCCGGCAACAGGATTTGGTACACGCTTTTCTGTAGACCGCGGTGACTTTTTTACACAGGGACATTTTGTTTTCTGCGAGCGCCAATCAAAGATTATAAGTAAATACGATCAACTTCCTACATGTACAGTAGGATTTAAAGTTACCCAAGATATTGTCACAGCTTCAGATTCAGAACTCTTGTATGACAACCAGGGTGCTACTCCTAATACATCTGCCCCGGGTGCTGACAGATATCGCATTCGTATGATATTAGCATTAGATACTGAAGTTGACTCGGATGAAAACTTTGTATATTATTGTAGAGTGCGAAACGGTGTAGTATTTGACGCAGTAACTGGAAATGATGCTTACGCAAAAATTGAAGATAGATTGGCTACACGAACTAAAGACATCAATGGTGATTTCTTTATAAATCCATTTATTATAAATTACGAACCTGACTCTGATGATGACATTTTACAAGCCGTAATATCTTCTGGCCTTGCCTATGTTAATGGTTATAGAGTAGAAAAAACCTTTCCAACACGTCTCAGAGTTCCAAAGGCCAGAGATACTATTATCAAAAATAACGAAGTGGTTGCAGCCTCATATGGCAACTATATTACTGTTACAGATTTAGTTGGTCTTCCAAACGTTAATGTGTTTCAACAAAGGAATCTTAGGTCAGCTGTAACCCACGGCGGATCTACTATTGGTACATGTAGAATTCGCTCTGTTGAAGAAGACGGAGCATATTACCGTTATTATATTTTTGACATTTCAATGAATGCTGGTCAATCTTTTGCTGACGTAAGGTCAATCGGCGGTAACTCATTTGACTATGCCAACCTAGTATTAGAAGGCGGCAGCGCAGTTCTAAATGACGTAGGTGGTAATAATCTATTCTTTGCATTACCTAATCCAAGACCTAAAACATTATCTGATATATCGCTAGAGGTATATCGTTCTTTTAATGCTTCGCTTGACCCGAGTGGTGCTGCTACTCTTACTCTTACTGCTACCGGAGAAACCTTTGGTAGTGTAAACGACTGGGTAGTTTCTGTCGATTCCGATGGGGCAATTATTTCTCCTACGATTAGTGGGGCTGGAACTCAGGCTGCTACAATTAGTGGTGGTCCAACAAACTCAAATATTGAAATTATTGCTAAGGTTAATAAATCATCAGGTAGTGTTCGTACTAAAACTCTAGTCGAAACTACGATTACAAAACAAGTAGAATCTGACGGTACTGGTACTGCATTCATTAAACTAGATAAACCAGATCTGTTTAAACTAGATCGATTGCGCGATTCTGATTCTGACGGCGCTGATAGGATAAGCGACTTTATTATCGATAACGGACAAAGAGATAACTGGTATGGTCCAGCAAAACTAATTCTTAAGGGTGATAAAGCCGCTCCAAGTGGAAATGTTTTTGCTCGGTTTAGATATTTTACGCATGGCGCATCAGGCGATTTCTTTGCTGTTAACTCTTATACCGGTCAGGTAAATTTTTCAGATATTCCATCTCATACGTTAAACGACGGTTCGATTATTCCTTTAACTGACGTGCTTGATTTTAGACCACGTAAAACTGATAGAGATTCGGACTTTACTGGTGGTACTGCTCGTATTAACGAAATACCTACAAACACAGATCTTATTACACTTGATGCTGAATATTATCTTCCACGATTTGATAAAATAGTAATTGATCAAGATGGCAATATTAAGGTAATACAAGGTAACTCAGCACTTGAGCCACAGTTTCCTGAAATTCCAAATGGTGACTTGCTACTAACAGATGTTAAGCTAGAGAGCTTTACTAAAAGCGATTCTGACTTGGGTCTTGCTCCTCACGAAACAAAACTATATAACATGGACGACATTGGTAGCATTTCATCTAAATTAGATGCGCTATATGACTTGACAGCACTATCACTTATTGAAACTGGTCTATCTAATTTTGCAGTGTTTGACTCAACTGGAAATGATAGAACTAAATCTGGATTCTTAGTTGACGGATTTAAAGATCAACTTGGTTCTAGCTTTAATAATATTGAATATAGAGCATCCATCGATCCGCAAAACGAAATACTTAGACCGACGTTTAGCGAAGAAGCCATTCGCTTAATTTACGATTCTGATCTTTCTACTAATACTATTCTTAAAGGTGATAACGTCTATAAGAAATTTAATCATGTAGAATATATTGATCAGCCACAAGTATCTGGTGTTATGAACATTAACCCATTTGCAGTTATAACAAACCTAGGAGCGCTTGAACTTTCTCCTTCATCAGACGAATGGAGAGAAACAAGGCAAGCTGCTGATGTTGTAACAGGCGGTGGTACAGTAAACTCATTTAGCGGAAATCAAAATCAGCTGTTTAATAACTCGCAATGGAATTGGGCTGGATCGAATGTCGGTTCATCTAGGTCGACTGTTATTGGATCAAGCACATCTTCCAATGTAAGTGTTGTTCAATCGAACCCAAACCTTAATATTACCGGTAGGGGTGGCAACTGGAGAGGTGCTTGGAATAGAACTAGTACCGTAGTAACAAATACTACTACAACAACAAGCGCTACTGCTAGAGTAAGCTCATTCTCTACAATACGAAGTGTTGTAGGAAATAGAGTTATTGATGTTGCAATGATACCGTTTATGAGATCTCGTAGAGTTAGTTTTAAGTGCCAAGGCATGAAACCTAACACTAGAGTATTTCCATTCTTTGATGGCGTTAGCGTAGATAACTGGGTAAAATCAGATACGTTTACCAGAATTGCTACAACTAATAATGAAGTTGGCAATAGGTATAATAGAAACACCGGACACCCTGATGGAGCTACTTCTCTATTTACAGATGCTGAGGGCGTTGTAGAAGGTGAATTCTTTATTCAAAGCGGAGTATTTAGAACTGGTACAAGAGAGCTTAAACTTCTTGATATTTCCGTCGATAATGAAAATGATGCAACATCTGTAGCAGTAGCTGCATTTGCTTCAACCGGAGTATTAGAAACACGGCAGCGCACCATTCAAACTACTCGTGTTAGAAATATTGTAACTGGTACTACAAATAGCAGCTCTTCTTCAAGTAGATCGACGCAAACTGCTGCCGATATTACGCTTTGGAATGTGGTAACTGGAGAACGTCGTGTTAACGGTACTGTTGTTACTCCACCAAGAACAGTACGTCAGATAGATCCGCTTGCACAATCGTTCTTTATACCTGATCAAGATGGCGTTTTTCTAAGTAAGGTTGAAATTTTCTTCCAAACTAAAGATGATAGTATTCCAGTACAATTACAAATACGACCAATGATTCAAGGTCACCCAGCTTCTACTGATGTTGTTCCTGGTTCAGTTGTGTTTAAATCGCCATCTTCTATATCTACAAGCGCTAATGCATCTGTTGCAACTACGTTTGAATTTGATGAGCCGGTATTCCTAATGCCATATGAAGAATACGCTATAGTTCTTATTGCAGAGACAGACAACTATAATGTCTATGTAGCAGAAACTGAGCAGTTTGTTTTAGGTTCTACCGAAAAACGAATTACTTCACAGCCTACTCTTGGTTCTTTGTTTAAATCACAAAATGCTACTACATGGTCTGCGGATCAAACAAGAGATATGATGTTTAAACTATTTAGGGCGGACTTTAGTACTGCAGCTTCAAGTGCTGTTTTACGAAATGCAAATATTCCTAATAGACTACTAGACACGGATCCTATCGTAACCGAAGCTGGTAACACACGTATGATCATGTCGCACGATGATCACGGGATGCAGGTAGGAGATACTGTTAAAATCTTAGGATTAGATTCTTCGCGAACATACGCTGGAATAAATGCCACATCTATTATCGGTAATAGAGTTATTGATAGCGCTGATAATAATACATTTACGTTTGATGCTGATTCTGCTGCTGGTACATCAGTATCACTTGGCGGATTGCTTATGTCTAGTTCTCAGAACTATTCGTTTGAAAGTGTATTTCCATATATTGAAACTAACATTCCACAATCTACTGCAATTCAGGTAAGCGGTAGATTTACTTCAGGCAAATCGATTGCTGGAAATGAAACTCCGTATAGTAAAGATACTACATATGTAAATCTTGTACTAAAAGAAAATAACTTTCTTAGTGCTCCAGCCCTAGTAGCCAACTCTACTTTAGAAACTGCTAATTTGCCTGTAGGAGAAAAATCAACCGATATTAAAGTTGATATGCAATCTTCTTCACAATTCGTTAGTCCTGTACTTGATATGCAAAGAGCATCGTTGTGGTTAACACATAACAAAATCGATAATCAAGATTCTGCCGGATCAAGCTTAACTAATATTAATACTCCTATTAATTTTGTTGCTGAGACAGATAAAACTGGTGGTACTTCACTATCTAAACACATAACACGACCAGTTACTCTTGCAGCTAGCGCGCTAGGATTAAAAATTATCCTTGCTGCTAACAGATCTTCTGTTGCAGATTTTGACGTATATTATAAAGTTATCAGTGACGATGCTACGTTCGATGAAGTAAATTGGGTAGAAATAAAAAGACAAGTTAATCTACCTACTGATGAGAATCCTAACATTTTCAGGGACTATGAATATTTAGTCGGTGGACCTGGAGGATTAGCAGTTCCGTTTAACAGATTTATAATTAAAATTGTTATGAGATCTTCCAATAACGCTAAAGTTCCACAGTTTAAAGATTTACGGGTTATAGCGCTGGCAGTATAATGAGAAAAGAATATAAAAAGGTAGAAGGGTCCGAAAATCTTTATAGAGATCCTTCTACAAATGCAATAATAAATACTGATTTAGATGGCATTGCACGAGCTAGATTATTAAAAGCCGAACGAAAGAAAAAAGCTTTAGAATTTGAACAGGTTAAAGAAGACGTAGAAGAAATGAAGCAAGGTATGTCAGACATAAAATCTTTGCTACAACAATTGGTGGACAAAAATGGCTAGAACCTTTGTAGATTTAAATGACCTTGTCAACACGTGGCGGGAAAAAACAAACGAGCTAAGTTACAAAATTGGTGACTTGACTAATCTTGCCACCGGTGGTGATTCAGATCTCGTTCAAGCCATTAATGAATTACATACTGAAGTGACTAGCAACACAGTTTCACTTGCTGGCTTAAACTTATTAGATTCTGCCGGAGTTCTAGCACTTGTTGGTGGAACGTTTCCAGTAAATACTTCGGATCTTGCTGACTCATCTGTTACTTTAGATAAAATAGCAAACGACGCAATTGGACAAGATCAGCTTTTGACCGTACAAGGTTTAGCAATCTATGATTCTGCAGGAACGCTCTTAAAGCAGTTGTATGGCGCAGGAGCTTAAAAATGGCTGTAATCAGGCCCCTAAAATTAAGTGCATCAGGGGACTTAATCGAAATGAGTTCTGGAGAAGTCCAGCTTCTTATTAATGAAGCTATACGACTTTATGGAACTGCTCCTGGTATTGAACTATTATATGATCAAGGTCCAGATGACGGCACGGGTTTTCAACAGAAGCTTGGTGTTATAGTAGAAAATCGATTGCAGGCCAGTCCTCTTGCAACAGGAAGTAGCCCGTGGCCAACCCCTGCAGCTTCAACATATGTTGCAACGTCGTATGATGCTATGTTGTTGAATATGACATGGAGAACACCTTTTCCATATAAAAACAGAGCTGGCAGCTCGTATGTCAATCAATCATATCCGATATATTATCACGCTGATGGTATAGTAAAAGCTGCGAGTTGGGTAGATATAAGAGATACAATCATCGCGCCAGCACTTACAAGTCTTGCATCATCCGCTATTACTCCAGCTGCAGCCGCAGGAACATATTTCGTTTCTACCAATACATCAGAAACAGATGCTACTTTAGTATCGCCTAATCCGATTGCTAAAGACACGCAAGCAGATATAGCTGACTTTGCTACCGGCAGTTTGCCTGAAACACAAGATCAGCCAGATAATTCTAAAACTGTTGATTACTATCTTCACAGAGTTAATGTTCCTGTAGAAGTGCCTTTTACTGTTCCAGCAGTTACTTTAGATCCTGAACATAGTATTAATACTATGAGCCGTAGTGTATATCAGGATATGATTCTACATCTAATGCAATGGTTTGCTGTGTGGGGAGCTAGCTATAATTTAGCTTTACGATACCAAACTGGAACCTTAGCATACTTATCGGGTATTGGTTATAATACTAGAGGATCTGGTATGACTGATACATATACTAGCACTTACACACGAAGATATGAACAGCCAAATTCAAGTACATATTATTCTCAAAATGTACCATCTGGAACTCCTACGGTTCAGACTACTAAATATTTAGGAGTCGGCTTATCATAATGAAAGGTTTATTATGGCACTTTTTTCTAATAAGATTGAAACTGCAAAGTTTGTAGATCATCAGGAAAAAACAATTGAAGTATTGTATAAACAAACTCCTGAATCAGTAACACTTTCCACTTACATTTTAGAATTAAATTATAATAGTCAAGATTTTTTAGATCTCTTGGAAGAGCTTAGTATTGAGCAACTTCAAGATAATACTAACACGTATTATGATACTGTAATTAAATCTAAATCAGAGGATATTGAGTCCAAAGCTCATAAATTATTCATGGAATGGGTTAACGCTGCTCAAAAAGATTTAGACAAGCAAGATAAAGAGCGGTATGATTTATTTGAAAAATATAAAGAAGAACAGCTAATTATCTTACAATCTGAAATTGATGAACAAGTAGAACGCAGAGTTTCTGAAGGATACGAAGGGATTCAGGCAGTTATAGATAAGGAATACTCTAACGTTCAAGCCGAAGTAGATAGGCAAGTTAAAGAAGGTGTACAACAAGGATACGAAGGAATTCAAGCTGTTATCGATAAAGAATATTCTAACGTTCAGGCTGAAGTAGATAGGCAAGTTAAAGAAGGATATGAAGGTATTCAGGCGGCTATCGATGAGCAGTACGCAGCAGTTGAAGTATATAAAGAAGCACAATTACAAATATTACAAAATGAAGTTGATGAACAAGTAGAACGTAGAGTTTCTGAAGGGTTTAAAGGTATTGATGAATATCGCGACACACAGTTAAAAATTCTACAATCAGAATTAGATGCTCAGGTTGAGGACAGATATAAACAGGCTGATGCGTATAGACAAGAACAAATAGGTATATTACAATCAGAATTAGATAAAGAGTTTCAAAAGCGCTATGCTGAAGTAGAAGATTATAAAAGTGAAGAAATAAAAAATATAAAACAAAACTTTATGGATAAGTTTAAATTAGGCTCTAATTCTACTGGAGAAAAAATTAATCCTGAAAATGTTGCTAAATACTTAGTAACTAATAAAGAAGATGAAGATACTGTCTTTAAAACTAAATTAGTGATTTTTAATTTGCCTGAGGTAAAAAATCATAAAGATCGTAAACTAAAAATGAAAGTTAGAAAAGCAAAAAGTATACCTGAATTATTTGCAGCATATTATGACATACAATATAATCACAGTTAAATTTGGAAACAAATATACATCTGATTTTGTTAATAAACTATATAGGGACATTGGCTATTTTTCTAGAGGATATTATATTTCTGGCAGGTTTAAATTTTACTGCTACACCGATAATCCGGAAGGATTAATACCTGGCATTGAGGTAATTGATGCCAAGTACGATCCTACATTAAAAGGCGTTTGGAATAAATTACGACTTTTTGATTCTTCTATGCCTTTTAAATCCGGCCATAATATTTACGTAGACCTAGACACCTATGTGTCTGATTGTATATTTACTAGATTAGCAGATCATGATTGGAACACGCTACACGTGTGTGGCGCGCCATGGAAAAATGATAAACAAAGATATGGAAGATTGTCTAACTATGATGTAACTATACATAGTTCTGTTATGTCGTGGAAAGCCAATACTAATCATGAAATATGGGAATATTTCAATAGTGGCTTCCGCGATTATTTCATGAGAAAATATTCAGGAGGGATAGATAGATTTCTTGCTCATGAAGATATTAATATGAAAATGTTTGAAAGTAATTTCGTACGGTCTATGAAATACAATACAGAAATAAAAGACGCTGCTATTGTGTCATTTGAGGAAATAGATGTACAACTCGGAGATCTTATACAGAACTATAAAGCTAGGTGAAGAAATTTATAATGAATCTATGTATGGAATCGATGACCTATATAGAATTAAAGATCTATCACATTCTGTAGATCATAATCATTGGTTTGGCAAACAACATCTTGCGGAAAAGTTCTATGAATTATATAACCATGACGCCGGTAAATTATTAGTACTTGGCGGATGGTATGGTATGATGGCTTATCAATTACGTAAGCAATGGCCTGATAAACAAATGAATATAGAATCTACTGATATGGATCCTATGTGTGAAGAGTATGGTTACAAATTATTTTATGATTATGATATTGCATTCTCCACCCTCAACATAAATGACTCTTTTATTATACCACAATATACAGGGATTGTAAACACCTCTTGTGAGCATATGGAGCAAAAAGATTTAAATAATATAATTAAATCTAAAGATTCTGACTGTTGGGTTGCATTTCAATCTAATAATTACGTAGATCTAGATTCTCATGTCAATTGTTATCCTACAGCCGAGATGTTTGCAGAAAGTTTAGGTCTCGATTGGGTTGCTGATATTGATACAATTGACTTAGGGGATTTTAAGAGGTTTACCGTCATTGGAAAATAAAGTAGTATTCAGTATTTTTATCGATATTCCGGAAGATCGTTTAGATAATCCTGGATGGTACGATCAAGGTAAACAAGTTGTAACAGATAAAAGTAAAGTAACTAAACTTGCTTTACTTAATAATGCCGAACTTGTAACCGAACGCCAAAAACAATATGCAAACGACATTGGTGCTGACTATATATTATTTCAATATGATAGTACATATAAAAAGTTCTTTAATGATATAAAAAATAGGTTTACAGAGATCAGTGAATATGATATAGTAAACTTCTATAAGCATAGTGTTATGCGAGACTTAGCGGACCAGTACGAGTACGTCTGCTACTTAGATTTTGATGTTGTGCCAAATACTACTGACTGTATATTTCAATCTCATAATGTAGATAAGATGATGGCTGTCGCTGAATCTAATAGATTGGCCATCCGCGGACAGCTCTTGCACCCAGACCTATATAATCTTTGCATACGAAATCCTGCTACAAAATATTGGAACACGCACGCTCTTCTTATGGAAGAAGGTTATGACCCTGAGAATGATGTTTTTAATACTGGAATTATGGCAGCATCGTCAGAGGTAATTAAACAGCTAGACTATTTTAAAGACTTTGACTATATTATAAAACTTATGAGTGACGTGAAGCACGATGAGTTTTCAATGTATCCTAAAAATATTCAGAGAGTATTTAATTACGACAACGAAACTGTGTTTTCATACTGGGTCAAATCTAGAGAGATACAAATACAGTACCTAGAAAAAGAATGGCATTGGTTAGTTGATGAATTAGTATCTGATCCCAGCCATATAGATCCAAAGGGAAAATTATATCATTTTATAAACAAGAAAATGGAGTGGATTAAAGATATAAATAGAAACAAAGTAACTTAAGAGTGTTTGTACAATGGCGCAATACGAAGAATTATCAATAGATAAGGGTACTGATATTACTCTCCAACTTGAGTTGGAAGATACAAGCGGCAATCCAAAAAATCTAACGAATCACACTGTTGCAGGTAAAGTCAAAAAAACATACAATACACCTGACAATGAAGCAACATCTTTTACTGCCGAATTAGTAGCACCTGCTACTAGCGGGGTTGTAAATCTTTCATTGACGAATACTCAGACAGGCGCATTTAAAGCCGGGCGATACGTATATGATGTAGAAATTTCTTTCGTAGATAGCGATGCACAAACAGTGATAGAAAGAATTCTTGAAGGCACAATCACAGTCACGCCATCCGTGACATAGCTTTAAGGAATTCCGCATGAAGGTTGTTGTTGGTCAAAACACGATCGTTAAAAAAATTACAGTTGGAACTCCATTACGAGTGGGGTCTGCCGCAAATGGGTCACTTACAGGTCTAGACGATGTAAATGGTTCAATTAATCTTGCGCATGACACGATACTTCAATACGATTCTGCCTCAGGTAAATTTAAACACGTATCGCCTGCTGCTCTTGCATCTGACGGTTTAACAGTTGCAACGTCTGGCATGGGTTCATTGTCAGAAAGCGGTGGTACGCTTACATATGTTGGTCCAAGTGCTGATAGCATTACAACTCTCTTTAACGCAACATATGACAGTAATTCTTTTGGAACATTAACACAAACTGGCGGAACTACGCATCTCGTAGGTCCAACTGCAGCACAAATACGTGGACTGTTTAGTGGTGCTAATAGTTTAAACTATAATCAGGCTACTGGCGAATTTAGTGTAACTGTACCTAGTACTTCTGCTGGATTTGATTCTGATTTAGCATTAAAGACTACTGATGACTTAGCTGAAGGCTCTAACCTTTACTATACCGACTCCCGCGGCCGGGCAGCTATTACAGTTAGTGATGTAGGTGGATTTGGTTCCCTTACGTATAATTCAGCTTCAGGACAAATAGTATATACTGGTCCATCTGAAACCGAAACGCGAAGTGTTCTAAGTGTTGGCGATAATCTTGCATACGATTCGGCAACAGGTAAGATTACATTTACAGGAAACTTGGGTGGCGATTTTGGAGCTGGAGATGCTCAAGCAGCATTAACTGTTTCAAGTACTGGCGATTACGGATCGCTATCATATAATTCATCTACCGGGCTATTTACTCATGTTGGAGTAAATGATTCCGATATCCGCGGTGCTATATCAGCAGCTGGCGATCTAAATTATAATCAATCGACCGGCATAATAAGTTTTACAGAGAAAACAGATGCTCAAATACGAGCGTTGTTTAATGTATCAGGTGATCTTGGTTACGATACTGCGACTGGCGTATTTAGTGTGGATCTTGGTAGCGTCGATGTTACTGACTCAGCTGTAACACGAGCATTATTCTCTGTTACAAATGACGCTGGTGATTACGGGTCGCTTGCCTACGACGCGGGTACAGGTCAATTCGCATTTACAAAAGTTACTGACTCTGATATAAGAGGAACACTATCTGCTGCTGGTGACCTTAGTTATAATCAAACTACTGGTCAGTTTAGCTATAATAAAAGAACAGACGCAGATATCAGATCCTTATTTAGTGGGTCTAACGACGTAACATATGATCCTAATACTGGTGTCATTGATGTAAACGTAGGACCACACTATGGAGATAGCGATGCTCGTAATGTTTTCTCTGTTAATTTTGTCGGTGATACTGCTTTCGATTCTAGCCCATATGGTGGGGCTTCTTATAATGCTAGTACCGGTTTACTTACTATTAGTGGTACTACTGATTCGAACATTCGGAACTCCTTAACTGTACAAGACTCTGGTGGTTTAGGATCTCTTACATATAATACTAAACAAGGTAGAATAGTATATACTGGTCCTGGTGTTAGTGATGTCTCCAGCCTTCTTTCAGCTACTACTGATTCTCTTTCAATGGGTAAACTTACCCTTGATTCGAGTAAAGGCCAATTCACTCTCAAATTAGAAGATGATAGTGTCCGCGCTCTCTTTAGCGTAGTGTCCGATCAAGAAGGTGGAACAAATCTTACATATAACCAGGAAACTGGTGTATTTACCCATAGTGGACCAAGTACTTTAGATTTAAGATCGCAGCTTAGTATCGTTGATGCTGGTGGAGATGGTTCGTTTACATATTTCGAATCAGGTGGCATATTTACATATACAGGTCCAAGCCCTGCCGAAGTAAGAGCACACTTTGAAGCTGGTCTTGGAATTGATTATAATGAAGCTACCGGCACATTTAGATTAGATAGTTCTGCTAATATTGTTACAGGTAGCATTGTTACCGGCAAGTTGACTGTAACAGATTCAGCTGATATTAGCAGAGCCAGAATCGTAGATAGATTAAATGTTGGCACCATTAGATCGTTAACTGACAGTGGCGATATTGATATTATAGCTGGAGATGATGTAGAGATCGTCGCCGGCGATAAAATTAATTTACTTGCAAGCAACTTAAGTACTTCAGCAAATATACTTCGTCTTTTATCTGACGATAGTAATATTAATAATATTAATGGTGGAGGACTTTTACTTGGTAATGGATCTAATCAAAAAAGTATTTTACATCAGCAATTTGGTATTTACGATCAGTTTGTAATAGGTGCAAATACAGGACTACATGTTCCTGGCTATATGACTGGCCGGACTATTGATTCTATTAACAAGCGTATAGATGAACTACCTGACTCAGCTCAGATGAAAGGTATTTTGTCAGCTGGTCCTGGTTTATCATATGACAATACTAACGGAATATATCGCATTATATCTTCTGGCGTAACAGCTGGAACTTATGGTGATGCGACAAATGTTTCTCAGCTTACAGTAGACTCATTAGGAATTGTTACTGGAGCAGTTGATGTTCCTATATCAACAGTCAATAATTTTACATATGATTCTGCCACCGGCAATCTTAAGATTACAACTGCCACTGATAGTTTTAATGTTGGAATTACATTAGATCCTTTTACTACAAACAATCTTGTAGAAGGTCCTAATAATTTATATTACACCCGTGCACGATTTGATAGTGCATTAGATGATAGTACGTCTGAAACAAGAATACGTCAATATTTTAGAACCGATCTTGCGTCTGATTCATCTCGTCAACAAGTAAGAAAATATATTAATGTTGGCGCAAGCTTAACATACGATTCTGCAACTGGTAAGTTAACAACTAATCAGGCGCTTGACTCAAATAGTAACGTACGCTTTAATAATATTGTTCAGACCGGGCAGTTACAAGGTCCAGCAGAGTTCATAATCGATCCAGCAGCTGTTGGTGATAATACTGGTACAGTTAAGATTCTTGGTAACCTTCAAGTCGAAGGTATACAAACGATTATTAATTCTACTACAGTTTCTGTCAATGACAAAAACATTGTATTGGGTGACTCAGCCGCCGACTCATCTGCTCTACACGGAGCAGGAATTACGCTAGGCGGAACAAATATTGTAGACAAACCATCGTTTACATATTCTCATGCCGGCGAAAGATTTGTATTTAATCGTAACATTCAGGCTGACAGTTTTTACGGTGATGTAACAGGCAATGTAACAGGCGACGTAGTTGGTAATCTTACTGGCAATGTAACTGGCCAAGTATCTGATATATCAAATCATAATACTGATAGCCTTGCTGAAGGTTCTACAAATCTTTACTTTACAACGCAACGAGCAAGAAACTCAATTTCAGTTGTCGATACTGGCGGAGACGGAAGTTTAGCATACGATTCCGCGGCTGGTCAATTTACATACACCGGCCCTAGTCCTGCAGAAACAAGGCAACACTTAAATGTACTTGATGCTGGCGGTGATGGTAGTTTTACTTACGATAGTGCTATAGGTAAATTTACATATACCGGTCCTTCACCTACAGAAGCACGTGCTCACTTTCAAGTTAATGACACCGGAGGAGATGGATCACTTGCATATGACTCGGCAACTGGCACATTTACATATACTGGTCCATCTGAAGCTGAATTTTATCAACATATAAAAAATAATGCTGATAGCTTTGGAGATCTTACTTTTGATTCTAGCTATGGTACAAATGGCGGATTTGCTCTACATACAAGACATATATTAAGACAGAGAGAAGTTTATGCAGATTCGATGGTTAATAATCAAGAATATTTCTTAATGTATAGTGGTACAACTGGAGGAAATCTTGTGAAAGTTAGAGGCGATACTATGGCTTCAAAATTCGGTGGTGGCGGTGGTGGTGCCGGCGGAGGACTTTTAGGTTATATTAATATGTAATGTAATATTTGTATAAATAAGGTAAAAGAAGTAGGAATTATGGCAGCAACATTTTCAACCAGCTATGTCAAAAACGTAGGAAGCACAGAGGCTACTCTGTATACCGCCCCACCAGGGCTTACTGGTAGACACCTAGTTGTAAGTTTAGTTGCTACAAATATATTTGGATCTGCAATACCTATAAGCGCAAAGTTGGTACAAGGATCTGACTCAGTTTATATTGCATATAATAAAAGAGTTTTAGCAAATGATACAGTTGATTTGCTTATAAATAACTCAAAGATAATGATTCAAAATGGCGATGTAATAAAAGTTTCTGCGCCTGTTGATGATGCGTTCAGTATTATTATGACAGTAGTAGAGGAAGTTGAAACATGAGTTACGGTCACGATAATGAAGGCGGCATATATACCGGTACTTCTTATTCTGATAAAACCTTTTATGGTTTTAGATTGGATAGTATCGGAGATTTAACTTGTACGATTATTCGTTCAGATGATAGCGACGTTGTTGAGCTACCATCAAAAGTTTCGGCCTCATACTTTGATTCTAACGTGGATTCTTTAGGAGTAACATTTGCTGACCCTGACGAGTATAGAGCACACTTTTGGTCAATGGACGCAATAACATTTAGATTTAATCAAAATAACGGCCACCTTGAAATGGTTGTATACTAATGATTCGGAGTAAATAATCGATGGCAACAGTAATAGATCTCGGTAAATTAAGATTTGAGTATCGTGGCGAGTGGACGAATGCTACTACGTACGAGGCTAATGACGTTGTCAAGTATGGCGGCAATCTTTACGTTTACAAATATGGTTTAAAAACTTCAGGCAACATTCCACAAACGGCTTCCTTGTATTGGGACCTGATGGTAGAAGGCTTTAAGTTTGAAGGTGCGTATGATTCAGATGCTACATATAATATAGGTGATGGATTCTCCTATGGTGGTGTCGTTTATATCACAACAGCAAATAGTATAAGTGGAACACGTCCGCCAGATGCTGGATATTCTACATTTACAGATGGTTTGCAGTATGAAGGCGCATGGAGTATTGCAACTCAGTATCAAAAGTCAGATATTGTTAAGTATGGTCCAAAGTCATACATTGCTACACAAGATCCTCCAATCGGGTCAGTTCCATTGCAATCTGCGTATTGGCAAGTATTTTCTGACGGAATATCCTTTGACGATGCCTACGATAGCAATTTAGCATATAAGCCTGGCCAAGTAGTTAAATGGGGTCCAAACTCTTATATAGCTCAGGCAGATGTTGCAGCAGGAGATTCTCCTAATGTTGCTGGCAATTGGAATTCTATTATTCAGGGACAAGAATGGAGAGATTCGTATACTCCTTCTACTAAATATTACAAGAATGAAATTACTACGTGGGGTGCACAAACTTATCGAGGCCTTCGCGATAACATATTTAATTCACAACCCGATAATAACCCAACGGACTGGCAATTAATAGGTGAAGGATTTTCTCCAAAAGGCGCATGGCAATCTGCAACACAATATTATAAAAATGATGCTGTTGAATATGGTAATAACTTCTATAGAGCTATACAAACTACCTTAAATAATATACCAGACACATCTTCAGCGCAATGGGAAGAATTAACTTCTGGCGTAAATACTCGTGGAAATTGGGCATCTACTACAGTATATTATAATGGTGATATTGTTATTGAAGGTAACAAGTCATACATTAAAAACGGTACTACTCACACGTCTGCTGCTACGTTTACGCTTGATGCTTCCAATTGGACGCAATTAACAAACGGTCTAAACTATAGAGCTGGCGGATATGATAGCAGTACTAATTATTTAATTAACGATGTTGTACAATATAGTACTAGTTCTTATATAGCTCTTCAGGATTTTGCTGCCTCTGGAAACTTTGGTAACGAACTAACAGCTGGTAAATGGGAATTACTCGCTGCTGGTGGCGGTTCGGTTCTTCCTTCTCTTGCAACAAGCGATAAAGGTAAATTTTTAGGATCTACAGATGGTGTTGCTTATAGCTGGCAATATCCTGGTAAAGCTGATAAAGTTTACTATGTTGCTGAAAACGGTAACGCAGATTCTGATTTAGGTCAAACGGTCGATACAGCTTGGGGATCTTTAAAATTCGCATTAGAAAATGTGACTGGTCCAGCTACTATCTTTATTAAAGACGGTAAATATCGCGAAAACCTACCTATGACAATTCCTGCTAACATTACGCTTAAGGGTGATGGTCAAAGGAACACTGAAATTCATCCAGCTGCTGGTGACTCGCAAGAAACTATGTTCTTTGTAAATAGTGGAGTTCTTGTTGAAGAACTTAAATTTACAGGGCTTACTGGCTTTGCACTAGATTCGGCTAATCCTCACGATATTGAAGACGCTACAATTGGTGGAGTTTACTTTAGACTTGACCCAAATGCGGTTATTCTAAAATCTCCATATATTAAAGAATCAACGGCATTCTCAACGGGTGGTGTTGGAGCTATTATCGATGGGGGCCTTAATGGCAACGCGGCAAACCAAGGTTCTATGGTTTTCCACACATTTACGCAAGTTCATAACGGTGGTGCTGGTTTCCATGTTCGCAAAAATGGTAAATCAGAAATCGTTTCTTGCTTTACATATTATTGTGATTTTGGCCTTGTAACATCTAGCGGTGGTAAGATTAGAGCACTTAACTGTAATAACTCTTATGGTACTTACGGTGCGGTTGCTGAAGGATTTGATTCCAACGAAGTTGCAATTACAGGTAAAATTAGAGGTACGTCACTTCATTACGACGGTAATACGATAACTGGTGGTACTGAATTCTCTGTAGGATCACAGATCGTTGGTGAGACAAGCAATGAAACAATAGATAGAGCGACTCGTGCTGCTAACGTTTCCTTCCATTCTCCCAATCACGGCC
>TARA_Y100000385_G_scaffold279496_1_pt1 | contig 18147 bp, 24 predicted proteins | sample TARA_Y100000385 | Tara Oceans TARA_Y100000385 (sample SAMEA2620980) | marine metagenome | biome: marine biome (ENVO:00000447); feature: surface water layer (ENVO:00002042); material: "saline water (ENVO:00002010), including plankton (ENVO:xxxxxxxx)" | depth 5 m
ATGTGAATTAACTACTCTATGTTTTGTGCTTTTAAAGTAATCATTTGTCCATCTCTGAAGTAGATCACCAATATTCACAACTACACCATCGACATTATATGGCACTGGATGCCATTCGCCTTTTAAATCTTGTACTTGCAATCCTGGAACATCGTTTATTTGCCAAAGTAGTGTAATGGTTCCGTAGTCACTATGTTCACCAATTCTCATTTGTCTGTCTGTTATTTCTCCTTCATATGCGGGATAATGAATAACCCTCGTAGTATTAAATGGCTGCATATGAGCATCTACAAGTGTAGATCCACATTTTAAAATTTCATCAAATCTGCTCAATATTCTAAGTGTGAGTTTATCAGCTACATCAATGCTCTGCATTGCAGTTGCTTTAAATCCTGGCAATTCTTTGGGCCAGAGATATTCACTCATTCTTGTGTTATTGTAATTAAAACTTTCTTTAATATCTTTCGGTGCAGTAGGATCGACATTTTCATCTCCTACCATACTATAGCCTAGATTAGTGTCTCCTTCATATGGATACTTTTTCTTTATTTCGTCAGGCAAATTAAAGAACGCTTTCATTTCACTGAACCAGCTAATCATATCAGATTTTTCAGATTTTGTCAAGCAATTAGTAAATACCGCAAAACCTACAGATGTATATGCATCTTCAATATGTTGATTTGCGTATGGAGAATTAAAATCAATTACAGGTATCATTGTTATTTCCTTTGGCTCTGGGGGCAGGAGTCGAACCTGCACGAATAAATATACATTTACGTTAGTATATATTCACGGTATAAACAGTACCGCGTGTCTACCAATTCCACCACCCCAGATTAGTTTACAGCTTGTCTAGGGCTGCAATCATGCGTGTCATCCCGATGCCGCCACCAACTCTTGGAAAGAAATCAAATTCAAGAAACTTTTCAAGTTCCGCTTCAACTCTATCATCTCCAAATAAACTCTTAATAAGTCCTGCGTACTCTCCATCAGAAATTGTATGAAATGTATCTCTCATTTGTTCTTTATCAGTACTGCGTTCGGCACTACCAATTGTTTCCATACCACCAAGAATAACATCAATCTTTCGGCTAGTACCATCTTCGTTACGACTCATATTCCAAAACGGACTCGTCATTTCTGGAAAATCTGTAATCATACAAGGACCAAATGATGATTGCATTGCTAATTCGTGTTGTGCATCTAGTTCTGTTTTGGCACTTACTCCATAATGTTGCTGCCATTCATTATACGTTTTTTCTGTGATAGTTCCAAAACCTAAAAAATCACAAAGTTCATATTCCATACGTTTCAAATCATTAATGTCGCCGGGCATTTCAAATTCAAACATTGGAAAGATTGTATCGTGACGACCAGGAATTGCGTTAGGCTCTTGTCGATATGACGTTGAGACACAAAAAAACCCCTTTGAATCGGGGCTGGTAAGTAATTCATGTTCTAGCCACATCTGACCAGTTTGAGGTAATGGCCAAACTTGGCCTTCATAATTATAACTTGCTACGTTTTCAGGATCTTCACAAGCGGCTAAGATACTCAATCTATTTTGCGTATGTACTTCCTCAAAGCCTTTAGTCAAAAAAAAGTCCCTCAATAGGGACACTGCGTTAGTAAATTTACGTGGGTTTATTAGTTGCGTCATTCTCTTTTTTTTCTCCTCAAAAAAAGGAGCCCTAAGGCTCCTAAACTCATTAGATGTATTTAGCAAAGTTATTCTTGAAATTAGAAGGCCTCAGACATTATTTCACTTCGATAGTCGTTTTGTGGCTTTAAATGATTTTTAACTTTAGATATTGCTTCATTAGAATTATTAGCATTGCCAATAACTTCTTGGATTTCATCGTCGGCGTAACATTCAATAAGAATATCCCAACCATCTTGCTCATAATTATTTAAAGCATATTCTTTCACAGTTTTTACAAATTGCATTATAAGATTCCCTATTATTTGGCAAAAGAAGTTTCAGTAACAATCATGCGCCGTCCCAGATTTTGCATCACGCAGTTCTCAGTATAAACTTTTGTCGCACCATCTTCAAACATAACATCTATTAGAGTTTCGCCGTCAGCATCTTGATGGATTGATGTAATCTCTCCTACAGCAACTTCTGTGGCGTACTTTCTTATAAATCCCATTCCAACTTCAAACATTTCGATTTCTCTCTTTCTCTCTTGATACAAAAAGACACTAGCAGATGATTCTACTAGTGTCAATACTTAATTTAAAATATTTGAAAAATTAATTTGGAAATCTTGCGGTAATTCCTTCGACGTAATAATCCATGCTGTTCAACTCGCCGTCTGTAGCTACCTTTCCAGCTTGAATACGAATTTCGCCTGATTGATCTTTGATTGGTCCAGTGAAAGCGAAATATTCACCGTCACTAATCTGTTGCATAATATCAGCCGCAATGCTACGAACTTCATCTGGCATATTTGTAAATGGTGCCATCATAACAACACCTTCGTTCATATGTCCAAAATAGTCCTCACTTTCCCAATTACCATCAATTACTGCTTGCACTTTACGAATATAGTAAGGTGACCAGTTATCGATAGTTGCGGTCAGTTGTGCTTTAGGTGCAAACTTAATTTGATCTGAAGCCTGACCAAAACCAAACTTACCTTGTTGCTCTGCGGCCTGCATAGGAGCCGGTGAATCAGTATGTTGTGCAACCATATCACAACCTTGTGCCATTAGAACTTTAGCTGCATCTGATTCTTTTCCAGGATTATACCAAGTATTTACCCAAACAATGTCCATTTCAACATCAGGGTTCATACTACGCGCACCCATGAAATATGTGTTAATCTCACGGATAACTTCTGGAATTGGATATGCACCAATATAACAAATCTTGTTTGATTTAGTCATTAAACCAGCAATCACGCCTTGAACGTGTCTAGCTTGATATAAACGTAAGCCATAACTCGACATATTCTTTGCTTGCTTATATCCAGTTGCATGTTCGAATTTAACATGAGGATAACGTTTAGCCATTTTTAATGTAGCTTCCATATATCCAAATGATGTTGTAAAAATAATATCCGCACCTTGTAAGACCATAGTGTTGATTACACGCTCGGCATCTGGTCCTTCACTTACACTTTCTACAAAAAATGTTTCGACTTGATCACCAAAATGATCTTGTACATCTTGTCTACCAATGTCATGGCGATACGTCCAGCCATGATCACCAGTTGGTCCGACATATACGAACCCTACTTTAACTTTATCCCCAGCCCATGCGCTTGTCGCTAACATAGCCGCTGCTACGATTGTTAAAAGTTTTTTCATTTCTAGATTGACCTTTCTAAGTTGTTGTAGTTGATTGTAGTCTTTGAATGTTAGTATAATATGTTCGGCTAACGCCTAAGTTATCTACTAACTGCTTACACATTATAGCATCATTTGGCCATAGACCATGATTGAAGCATAATGATATTAGTTTTTCTGCCGCTTCTGGCTTGATTATATATGCAGAGTTTCCTGCAATACCTTGAGGGATATTATAATCGTCTACAGATGGAACAGGTTGTATTTCGTTTTTGTTCTTTTGAATTAATCTATGAAATTCTGCTGATTTTCTTGTTGCCCCCCTCGGCTCATTAATACCTATTATATCATACTTTGAATCTAATAGAAGTTGGTAGTTTAACTTTTTTCTAAAAATTGCATCGTGTTCTAGAATTAGTATCGGTTCTTTTTTTTCAAAACATTCTGTCCATAGACGAAAATGAGACACGGCTGCAGCCATACGTTTAGTCTTTACTACTGTTGGATATGCACTCTTTATTAAACCCGTAGCTAAGTCTGTAACTTTGCCTTCCCATGGATAATTCCAAAATAGATCCCAACGCAACATTTCTTCGCCCACTTTTATGTGATCTGTCGCTTCAAACTTTTCGATATTAAAATCATTGCCGAGTTTCTTTGAACTGAGCCAAAGAGCATCAAACCCTTGTTCTGAAATTTTGTTACCTTTAAGAGTTATCGCATATGATTTCATTTAATTTACCTTATAATAATCTTTGTACCAGTGTACAAAGTTTTCAACGCCCTCAGCAATAGAAACTTTGGGATTATAACCTAAAGATTTTAATTTATCTGTATTACTCCAAGTTTCTTTCGCATCTGCTGGATGCATAGGTGCCATTTTTATTTTTGCTTTTTTATTTAAGTTCTTTTCAATTTCGTGGATAAAATCCATAAGTTGAACTTTTTCACCTCTTCCAATATTATATATGTTCTTTCCTGATTGTTCTAGTAAAATTGTTACTCCACTTACAATATCGTCAATATATGTGAAGTCACGTACCATGTCGCCATTATTAAATACTGAAATCTCATTACCAGCAAGAATATTCTTTGTGAAATCGAAAAGTGCCATATCTGGTCTACCCCAAGGTCCATAAACAGTAAAGAACCTCATACCGATAGAATTTTTAATATTACTCATTTGAAATTGAGATTCATTCACGACTTTAGAATATCCATAAGGATGCTTTTGATTATATAGCTTTGTGTTTTCATCCCACGGAACAGGATTACCATTCATCACGGATGATGTAGAAGCATAAAGTACTTTATTAACATTCCAATTCTCACACGCTTCAATAAGATTTTGTGTTCCAATTATGTTATTGTTAATGTATAGCTTAGGAAACTCTAATGAATATCTAACTCCTGCATATGCTGCTAAATGTACAACAGCATCAACATTATTAAGCTTGTTATACCAATCAGATTTAAATGTAGTTGATGTTAAATCGCCATAAGAAACTTCAATTCCTAGGTCTTCTAGCTTTGCAGTACGTGATCTTTTAAGAGAAACATCATAATAATGATTATAACTATCAATACCTAGTACATGGTGGCCTTGAGAAAAAAGCTTTCTTGCAAGATGATAACCTATGAATCCTGCTATACCTGTGATGAATATTTTCATTTCTGACTATCGCCCTTACTAATTCTATAGTTATCTTCAACAGAGTCTGGCGTAGAAACTTCAATAATAGTTCCTGGTTTTATACACCTCAATCTGTGAGGAAATAATGGTGCATTTCTCCAAGTATCTCCTTCTTTTAAAGCTTGAGTATGTTCTGATGCGTCTTTAGTGTCTATCCAATCAACGTTAAAAATACCAGAATGTATATACCAAGTTTCATCTTTATCTGAATGAAAATGCATGGAGAACTGAGAATTAGCTTTCTCAAATACTAAAAGTTTTCCGCAATACAGATCATTTGTAGCAAAGATTGTTTCGTGTCCCCAACCCTTTTCAACTTTACCTTTAAGTCTCATTTTATTTCCTCTTTATGGTTGCATGTCCGCATTTTCCTAGCATATAGTGTTCATATAATCGCCAATCTTTATTATCATTTAAAAATTTTTCGATAACTCTCCACAGTTGAAATTGCGTACCATTGAAAGGATTTCCCAACTTAGTATCGTGAAACGTGATATATTTAGATACGAATTTTGAATGTAAATCTAATTCGGCTTGCAAGTGAGTTGGTGTGTGTAAACTATCTATATGAAGTAATTCAACTTCTCGTATAGCATTTGCGGATGTTGAGCTACATTCTATTAATTCCCATTGTATGTTATTTTTTTTAGCATATTCCTGAAATATGCGTCTAAGCTTTTTATTAAATCTTGACAAATCAAGATCAACGCCATAAATTTTTTTTATATTTTGTCCCATAAAAAGTGCCATTGTTCTGCCTTGCCAAACACCTAATTCAGATACAGTTTCTACTTGGTTTCCCAATTCGATCAAATGTTTATATCTTGCAGTATCATGTATTCCGAAATCCGTTGCGGTATATATTTCTTCATTTAAAATAAAATCACGCAATGTTTCTACACATTCAAATCGATCATAATTACCTTCTCTCATAAAATATTTCCTTTAATGTAGGAGCATAGACTCCAAAATGTTTTACTGATTCCGCTGCAGCTTTCATTGCAAATTCTATAGAATCTGGAATACATTGATATATAGTGTACCCATAACATAGAGCAGCTAAGAAAGTATCTCCTGCACCGCAAACATCATGCACATTTACTTTTGGAGGATAATATACTTCATCATTCCAAACCACCTTTTTACCACCATAAGTAACTATCATATCTGAACATTTGCTAATAAGTTTTGAATATTCATTGTCATTAATTTTTAGAATACAACCCTCAAGTCTTGAAAGATTATTTTTCTTCGTGTCCACAAAAATAGGACACTCGCACCTGTCGCGTATAGATTCAATCATTTCATATGATATAAAACCTTTATTGTAATCTGAGATAACTACCATATCATAATTTTCAAAATCTATAGTTCCAATAGCGACATTAGGAATATCAATGTCTTGTCCAACACGAATATCAACTCTCATAACTTGCTGCATAGATTTCTCATCAATATACCTATGCTTTTCATCACATAGTTTGGTCATAGAATTTGGGTTGAGACCAAGATTTTGCATATTCTTCAGTACATTATGCGTCATACCTTGTTTTGTTTCTGTACGCAATTCGTCAAATATTGGTACTGGTGCTTCTGGACTTATTCTATTAATTTGACCGTAATGATAAATATCATCACATGCGTCTCCTATTAACATAATTTTCCAAAGTTTTGGTGGTTGAATTTTCGTCTTTTCTTTCATAAAAAATTATTTCTCCACTGTATTCACTTCCAACAATAATTTTATCTTGCCAATCAGATCCTATTACTCTCACATCAGGTTTAAATGTTTTAAATAAATTAATTAATTCTGCATCACTTCCAAAACACTGAACCTCATCTACAGCTTTTAAATTTCTAATTATAGTCATTCTAGTCTTTAAGTTATTTACAGGTCTATCTTTACCTTTATTATATGCTATTCTCTCATCTGTGTCAAGTGCAACTAATAAGTAATCTCCTAGAGATTTTGCATAATTAATTAGATCGATATGTCCTACATGAAGTATATCATATGCACCATTAACCATTATATGTTTCATAATATCTTTACTGTTCTTACCTGCCCGCCGCCAGTAACGGGATCAATGGAATTTGATAATTCATAATTTAATTTATATTTTTCTAAAACTCTGTTAGCGCCGAACCTATCAATAAATGATTTCATTTTCTGAAACTAAAAACTTTAGAGGACATTTCATTTCCCATAAAAAAATTATCTTCTATTAGTCCTACATCTGTGCATAATTCTATCAACTCATTTTCAGAAACTTGTAGAGGATCGGATCGTCTTGAATTGTTGTGACCCGCCGCAAATGCAAATTCAATATATAAGCGTCCATTAGTGGATATTTGATTTTTCCAAGTATTTAAACAATTTGTTGGCTCAGACGCATGATCGAAAGAATTAGAATATACGATATCGCATTTATTAATCCATTCTTCTTTAGGTTTTTGAAAGTCGTGCTGGACTGTCATCGGAAATTGTTTTGCTGTATGAGAAATTTCTGTGCCTATTACTTCAGCTTTGGGCAAAAATGTTTTGAAATATTGCTGTTCTCTTCCATTCCTAGTACCATGACATAGCACCATCTTAGCACCAGGCACATACGAACATATAGTTTCAACCGTTTGTTTTCTTACCCAAACAAGATCGATTTTTTTCACATTAGCGTGAGTTTGTGCTGCTACATAATCGTCATAATCTTTGTACTTATATAATATCATTTTATTTTTTCCATAATTTTCTTTGAGGAAATCTTCCGCCATCTGTATGAAATATAGTAGCGGGATGATTTAGAGGTCCATATATACTGCCATATAATTGTTGAATTTCGCTTAACACTTGCTCAACTCCTCCACGTTCTCCATTTTCTGGAACTTTTATATATTTCACAGCATCGTTTATATATTTTTTTGTATTTATAATATGGGGTCCATTAGCAATACTTGGAGTAATGCAGTACTTAATATCATTGCATATTTTTTCATCTAATGTGTGGTCCCAAGCTTTTACTATAGTCTCTCTCTTATTGAACCTCATCTGCAATAAATCATCTTGTTTCATTACGCTACATATCTCTTTCAAGCTGTGATGTATGTGTTCTGAATAAAATTTCCAATCATGCTCTAAAATAAACATAAATTCACTTTTAGATGTATTTACAGCATTTACATAGCCGTCAGCAAAACATGTAGTTCGTGTTACATTGTCGAACATTTTTTCCAAATTCAAATGGTATTTATCCGCAGCTTTTTTATTGGGCTTTGGATCATACCACACATGAGTTTTTATAGAACATTTAAAAGTATCGATAAAACTTTTAAAGGTCGACTCTATCATCTCAATATCAGGTGAGAAAAAACCTGAGTTCGTAAATAAATGTAATTCTATATCTTTCATGTTAGTTCCATTTCGGAGAATTTAAAATTTTATTATTGTCAACTTTATCTTTAAAAGCTTTTGCTATAAAATCTAAGTCATCCAACAACGTGTCATTTAATAGTGTAGGTTGAAATCCCAGAGATATCAAGCCGGAATTTTCTATTTCAAGGTCATTTTCAGATGCTTCGTTTCTGGGATTATCTATATAATTTATATTACTTCCATATTTACTTTTTATAATTTCAGCAAGTTCTCTGACATTTCGTACTTCGGACACTTGATTAAATATTCTCACTTTTTCAGTAGTTTTAGGTCTATTTTCGATTGCAAGTTGAATACACTTAACACTATCTTCTATGTGAATAAACGCCCTAGTTTGTCCTCCAGTGCCATATACTGTAATATCATTTCCACTGGCAGACTGAGAGACAAATCTATTAAGAACTGTCCCATATAAACCATCATAGTCAAATCTATTGGTTAAATTGAAATGCATTTTTGTTTCATCAGTCTGCACACCCCAAACAACCCCTTGATGTAAATCTGTGATAGGTAGATTCCAATTTTTATTATAGAATTGAAACAGAATTTGATCTAAGCTTTTAGTCATGTGATAAACGCTACCGGGATTTGTTGGATATAAAATGTCAATATTCTTTTCGGTTGAGTTAACCTTTACATTTAGATATCCTTCTGGTAATTTTCCGAAATCTTTATTATATCCATATACGCCCATAGTTCCTAAATGAACAAGATGAATATTTTTATCAACTTCAACTATAGCGTTTAAAATGTTATGTGTTGAAGTAATATTTTTATCAACAGTGGATCTTCTTTCTCTTTCTCCTAACATAGAATATGGAGCAGATTTCAATTCTGCTAAATGTAACACAGCATCAGGTTTATATTTTCTAAAAATATTTTCAAGCCTTAGATAGTCTCCAACAACATCGCAAAATTCAAAATTTATATTTCCAAAATATTCTTTTGCAGTATCTAATCTTTTGCTTATTGAAGCTATTTCAGTCAAACTATTACTAGACATTTCATTATCTAATGCCCGTCTTGAAAAATTATCGATTATAGTTATATCATGACCGTCAGCTACAAGTTTTAAACTTGTCGGCCAACCGCAAAATCCATCTCCACCAATCACCAATATTTTCATTATTTGTAATCCTTTATTTCAATATTCATATTTTACTCACGTTATATTTTTGATTTATCCATCTATATCCAACTCCCGTAATTCTATCTTTATCTAAAAATATTTTTACGTCATTTTTATTTTTTATAGTTAATGCGAAATGCGTCATTCCGCTATCAATTCCCAAATGAAATTTTGCATTATCTATTACCCAAGCAAGTTTAGGTAGACCCCAACTTTCTTTATTGCCAACATCTATTAATTTTATATTGTACTTTTTAAAAAGTTTTTCATTCTCTATTTTATCATACATGAAAGGAAATCTTCCTGAGCCTATAGTTTGCATTGTCGCATATTCTACACTATCATCAAAGTTATCAGGTTTAATAAATTTTGATTTGTTTAGTTTAACATATTCAAAATCTGGATAATAGTGTAAAGACTTACATCCACTTAATTCAGATAAAGTTATATTATTATTAGATATGGATATTAGATGCTCATATCTAGATTTATCGATCTTCCAATGGTACTTCTCTTGACATTTGTTAATTAGTCTATTGAATGTGTGGAATCCAACATTTTGTCTATCTGTTAATATCGTAGCTGATTCTTCACACATCGCATTTAAGTTACTTATTTGACATATCATATCACCGAATCCGTAAGGCGCACTTCTCTTAGAAATTTTTGGCCAAGATGGACCGTGTCTTGAAGCAAATTTTTCTTTATTATTTAAGAAATCTGTGCCATCTAGAAAACCATTTACAATAAAATCATTCTCCATGGCTTGTTCTTTGATTTTTTATGATATGATGAGATAGTTCAAAATATTGAGGTTCAACATATTGTATATGAGTTGACTTATTGTTTATTATATAGTCTGCCTTATCCCAACCATATTTTTTAACATTTTTTATGAGTCTTTTAGCACCTTTAGGACTGATAGCATACGCAGCGGAACCAGGAATCATAGCTGCATTATTCCAAATATTTTGTGATCTATACACAAGAAAATTATTAAAATAGCTATTGATTCCATCTAATAATACTGGTTTAAGAATACTATCAAAAATTTCTTGATGTAGTCCAGATCGCATATTCAAAACTAACATCTCATCAAATTCTGTATTTTCCCAAGATTTTACAGGAATTACATCATGCTCTAAAATAACAATTGGTTGATCAAGTTCTATAGATTTTAACCACAAAGTATAGTGATTTAAAAAATTCGAATATTTACATTCGTAAGTATGTTTAGAACCGTTTCTACCAATTTGTCTATCATACATATGACTGGGATTTAAGACTTCCAAACTATACTTTTTATCCCAAAGGTCTATAGTTTTTGGCGTAATTCCATCAAATAATTCTGCATTATAATCAAACTTTTGACATTCTGAGAGACACAAATTAGCAGTCTTTTCAGAGTTTGAGTTATCTTTGATATGAATTATATAGGTTTTCACTTTTGGGCCACTGCATAAAATGCATTATAAAGGTCAGCACCAGAACTCACAAGTATGTTAGAAAAATTTCTTGCCGTAAAATAGTCTTTTAAATATTCTGGAGTAAGAATATTCATATGCTTTCTATTATTCCAAGGTCTCCAGTAAGTCTGAGAATAATCGGGAAGATATAAGAACATAATACCACCTTCACGCAGATGATCTTTCCAATAATCCAATGCCCCTACCCAATCACATAAATGCTCGACGCAATGTGAAGAAAATATATAATCATATTTTTCATCAGGCAAATTAAAAGCATCCCACTCATCGTCAATTTTTAAGTCAATCATTTTAGCGCCTGGAAATGCCCACTCGGGCTTCATACAACCAATATCTAATCCATTTCCTGATAACATTTCTTTTGCAAAAGGCATAGCAAATCTTGCTGCATTACCATTCGTTTGAAATTCTGGATAAATATTATTATCGTGCTTCACTATTTTCATTTTATTCTTTCCATATAGTTTTGATAGTTATCTACATTTACACCATTATCTAGTGCTGCATTAAGATATTCTTTTCCACTTGGAATAGTAACACCTTCTCCATTCTGTTGATATACTATCACATTGTCATGAGTTTCAATATATCTCATATAATGATAAGCGTCCGAAAAGTAAATACTATTTTTTGATATGATCGTTGTTGGTATACCGATTGAAGCAGATGCCCAAGCTGATCCAGAATCTATTGTAACGTGCGCTTTAGACTGTGATAAAGTTGAATATAAGTCCAATATAGTTTTACATTCTTTTACATCATGAATATGTTTAAAGTCTTTTGGCATATGAGATAGAGCATCATCCATAGTAATCGATCTATCTTGAGCACCATCTGAATTTGTTTTCAGTTGAACAGTAACATAACTACAGGTTTCCGATTTGTTTTTTGGATTTATTAATTTTATCTTATCTCTCTTTAAGTCTTTAACAACTTTTACCATGTTGTTATTAATTCGTTCGGGTACTTTAATAAATTCAGGTCTTTCTACACCATAAAAATCGAGAACTTCTATGAGTGTCTTTAATTCCGATCTGTTATAATATACTTTTTTAATATCATACGCTTTAAAATATGTCGATAATATAATACTATCACCAAGAGCATCGAAAATTCTATATATCTTCATTATCCATAATCTTTCATGCGTTCTTTATGCTTTGCTAAAAAATGATTTATTTTACCGTCAGGTATTCCCATCTGCCACATATAATTCATTCTATTCCACATGTTAGATAACTCTGTAACTTTTATATCATGTAATGTGAGCATCAAATTTAAATATGGCTGTTCATTTAGTTTTAAAGTTTCTCTATAATCTCTCATTACAGGTAAACCACCGAAACGTTCTCTCGCTTTCAGTCTGCCCTCTTTTGACCATAAAACAACTCCACCATTCAAGTATCTTTTCTGTCCATTTGTAGACGATTTCTTAAACTCAACTTTACCGTATTTTTCAAGTTTAGATATTATCTCATTTGTAAATCCAGTGCTGTGTTCTTGGATCATTCCAACATCGGAAATTTGTTCTTCAAAGATACTATCAGAAGTATTTACTATAGTGTCAACGTCAAGCATTAAAATCTTATCGAACCTATCAAAATATGGATCCATAAAAAGTCTACATGCTTCCAAGTTTTGATTTGGTGCTCCGATTAAATCTGTCGTATTCAATTCATAAGAAACTCCTATTCTTTTCGCATATTCTTTTGCAGACTTTATCCCAATTTCAGCCCATCTAGGAAAGCCTGAAATATTTTCTTTTATTAACTCTTTGTTGGGACCTGTGTATGTGAAATAATATTGATATATTAGATTATTTTTCATGATCTATCATCATATCTTTTACACCATTATAATGTGTTATTTTTCCCATATTGCCATCTTTTTCCCATTGAAAATGTAGTCTATTCCATTCATTAGATATTTCAGTTATTCCAAAATAGTTGGCAAATAACATCATATTAAGATATGGAGTTTCAGTTTTACCAGTCACTTCTCTAAAATGATTGTGACCTTCTATTTTGAAAGTTTCTCTCGCTTTCAATCTACCCTGTTTTGACCATAATTGCAGTCCTCCATTATATAGAGCAAAAGGTTCTTTAGAATATAATTTGGATTTTTCCCAAACAAAAAATGGATTGACATATTTTTTAGCATATGATGTAACGCCACTAATGGGATGATTGAAATATCTGTTCCAAAATCCTTTATCGAAACTTGGACCAGATTTCATAGGAGGACGATTATATACTCCAGCCTCATGTACCATACCAATATCATCAACTTTAATTTTAAATATATCTTCTTTTGTATTTACTATCATGTCAATATCAAGTAAAAGAATGTTATCGTATTCATCAAAAGTTTCATCAAAAATAATTCTGAAAGATTCAAATACATTCAATGTTTTTTCATTCATGTATTTTTTATCTTGAAACATATATTCTACACCAATAGTATCAGCATAATTTTTAGCTGATTCTCTACCTATTTTTGCCCATTCAGGAAATTCTTTAGTTTTATTTTCATTGGGATTTAATAGTATAGTGTAAGGTACAAAATATTGATAAATTAAATTTTTCATATTATATTTTTTCATTATTAATTATTATATCACTTCTACGTCATTTTGTCAAATTTTATTTCTTATGCATAACCTCTTTCGCATAGAACGCCGCAACGATAGCGGCAACAGAAACAAAGTATGTTGGTGCCATATCACCAAGAATATTAGGTGCTTTCTCTAGACCTATCCAGGCTGCAATAACAACAGCAAATGGATACAGCAGCATACCTGCAAGAGCAAACCAAGCCATCGCTCTTTGTGCATCTTGTTTCTTATCTTCATTCTCCATATCAGAACGTAAATCTTCTAACTCAATCATTCTTTTTTCATTAGCCATTTCTTCATCAGAGATGATACCATCTCCGTCCCTATCAAGATATTCATATTGCGATTCTGTTTGTAACTGCTTTGGTTTCTTAGCCATGTCTTTTCCTCATTATCTTATTTTTCATAGTAAAGAAATCACTTGACATTTTAAACGAATCTGTTATAATAAGATTCTTCTTAGTAAGTGGGGTGTATGTACTATTCTTCAGGCGTTTCTTCTGAATTTTCTTCTTGATTTGCCTTAGATTGTGCAATCAAATCTTCGACAATCATATTTACTTTATCGAATACTTGACCCACAGTTGTTAAGTCTCCAGCTTTAAAAATGCCAGCTTGCGTTGCTGCATCGATAACTTGTCGAATAACGACCAAATCATTTGGTGTAATAGTAATGTTATTTTCTTCATTATCAGTAGTCATTTTTATCTATCTCCATTTAGATTAATTATTTACTTAGTATATAGCAGTTTAATAAACTGTTTCAGTATCAGTATTGTGTGTATTATCTACATTTGTAGATGGATATGCTCTTCCAGCACCCCACATTATTCTGACTGCTCCAGCACCACCATCGCCAGCCGCTGCTGGTCCAGGATAACTGTATTGCCCTGGTCCGGCATGGCCACCGCCACCGTAATCTCCACCTGATCCCACAGCACCATACGAAGTACCACTAGAGCCTTCGCCATAAACACCTACACCGCCGCCAGACTGATTGCTATAGCTGCCGGCATTAACTATATCTCCAAGACCGCCCGCACCACCGCCGCCAGTACCATGATACGAGGTCGATGTGGTTGGTTCACCATAATTACCTGCAGTACCTCCCCAATTCCGCCCTTTGCCGCCATTGCCGGAATAACCAGCGGCGCCACCACCGCCGTTAGGGTGCTGTGTCTTGTTCCGCCATGCGCCATTACCACCAAAGCCTCCGCCATGAGAACTAGCCAATGCAATTGCCGCTGATGAAATAGTATTCGATCCGCCCATAGACGGCTCACCGGCAACGGTAGAAAGATTGGAGTTCAAAGTAGCCTTACCTTTTCCGCCACCCATTGCAGAAATATATGATGTACCATCATCGCCGGATACAGTTCCAGCTTGGCCAAACCAACTCGTTCCTCCTTCTTGCGTGCCTGTCTGATTTCCCCAATTATTGAAATCCTTGGCGCCTTTTCTACCAACTCTTATCGAATGAGTGTCTCCGGGTGTTACTGTAAAATCACTTATCCATTTTAAACCACCGCCACCACCAGCTGTTGGAGTCCAAGTCGTATCAGTGTTACTTCCATATTGGGAAGATCCCCGAGCGCCGCCACCGCCGCCACCAACTAATACCATAGAAATTGATGTTATGCCAACGGGAACTGTAAATGTGAAGTCTTTATTACTAGATCCAGAGTTTGTATATAATATACTGCTTGGCGCGGCTGCGAATTCCAATGTAAAATCTACTACTTGAGTTGTAATATTAGTACCGTCAGTTACGCTAATAGTTATACCGAATGTTCCTGCATGAGCCTCTACTGAAGAAGGATTAATTGTAAAGACATTGTCCAGTTGAGATATTGTTGCTGTATCTCCTAAAGTTCCTGAAGTAACTGCATATGACCATGTAAGTGGAAAACCTTCTGGGTCAGTTGATGCTGCAGTTATAATCGTAGGCGTACCATCTGTGTTGAGAGTGTATGCCGCATTAACTCCTGTAATTGCAGTAGGAGCATCACTTGTTGTTCCTATTTTTAACCAAGAGTTTTCGTTATACATGTATAATTCTGATGATCTATACGCCAAATATCCATTTGCAATTCCTGATATTGGTAAAATATCTCCAGAATCAATCATTGAAAATCCGCTACCTTGAATAGAAGCAGGAAAATTCGATCTGGGTATTTTTGTTTCATCAAATTTTAATATAGTTGATAATCTGAAAGCATTAGATGGCATTTTATTTTCCTAAAAACTTAAAGTCAAAGTTGTTTTTTTACCTATAGTTTCACCATTCGATGTAGCTTTTATTATTAAGTCGAAAGTGCCTCCGTATGAAGTATTTGTTGTAGGATATACCACAAATACATTATCTGCTTGTGCTATTGCAGCTTCATTAAGTAATCCTATAGTCTCATAAGAAAAAGTCACAGTAGTACCGTCTGGATCAGTTGATACCGCAGTAATAGATGTAGGCGTACCATCGGTAGCTAATGTATAATTATCTAATATTCCTGTCGGTACATTAGGAAACTCATTAGTTGTACTCATAGTTACCCAAGCATTACCTGTCCATAAAAATAATTTACTGTTCGATGTGGAAAAAACTTTATCTCCAGGTATATTATTTGCAATAGAAAGTGCAGCAGGATTAGCTATTTGTGTCAAATATGTTCCTGCTATATCACTAGCTATAACAGAAGAACTTATATTATTTGTTCCGTTATCAAGAATTTTTGATAAATTAAAAGCATTAGAAGTCATAGATTATCCCAAAAGTTTATTGCCATTTATTAATTGTATAAATAAGATGCACCTACAAAGTTGACGCCGCTGCCGGCTGTCTCAGAATATGCGCCTATAATTATTCTAGTGTCTGATATATCCACTGCTCTTCCAAATTCGTCTATGAGATCGATGGTGTCTGTATTTGGATTTTGGATGGTGTATAATAATGATCCATCATACTTATTAAACACATAAACAACGCCGTCGCCGTCAGAGTTAGTGTCTGGCGCACTAACTACAATATAATTAGTAGAAACCGATATATTAGACCCAAAATAATCTTCTGCTGGAGAAGTTGTATTTGGATTGTTTATTGTGTAAAGTAAATTGCCGGTATCTGGATTATATACATATACCGCCCCTGCATTTGCGTTTCCATTCACTTTTTGACTCCTGGCACCTATAACCAAATGAGTATCAGTCATTTTCATCGACTGCTGATAGGCCATCTGGGCGTCATCGTCAGTCGCAGCCGGATTTTGTATTGTATGTCTAAGACTACCATCTGACATATTATATACATATACTACACCAGCGTTTAGATATGAAGCGGTATCTTCACTGGCCGCTCCAACAGCAAAATATGTCTCTCCTATTGTAACTGCATGTCCAAAGAAGTCATCTGTTACAGTGTTATACACATTTGGGTTTGTTAAATTATATACTAGATTACCAGTTGATGTATTGTAAACATACGCCTTACCACCAGATGCATCATCGCCAAATGCGCTTGTTATAAAATACGTTCCCGATGTTGACAAATCCAAAGACCAACCAAAAAGCAAGTCGTTTTCTGTGATGTCCGCTGTTGGGGGTTGATGTGAATGCAATAAAGATCCCGATACCGTGTTAAATACATGCACAACTCCGACGCCAGTATAGGTCGATCCATAATCTGCCCCAGACGATCCTACAATTGTGTATGTATCATTCATTGCGACTTGTCTACCGAAGTAATCGCCAGTCGGATCAGTATCACCGGAAAAACTTGGGTTTTGTAGTTTATGTTTCTGGGTGCCATCTGACATGTTATATATCCAAACTTGACCGGCATTGGCATTAGTACCATCATCGCCCATTTCACCAACAGCATAATAATCAGTTCCAAGTGCAACCGAATACCCAAAAAAATCTGTGACGCTCATCACATCTGATCTTTGCGTTCTCAACAATGTGCCATTTAGAAATGATAGGTTGCATGTTGTAATTGCAGTGGTAGTTGAGACTCCATCAGATGCTTTTGACCTAAATGAGAATCCACCAGCATTAGATGCGCTGTCGCTTCCAGTTAAAGTAAATACACCATCTGACTCACTTACGGCAGTAACTTGCGGTGGTAAACTTGAGGCATTATATAGAGTCGTCCCACTATATGCATCCCAATCATATGTCACTGGAAACGCGCCTTCATCTATTGCAGCCACTGTTATATTGACTGTGTTTGTTCCATCATTTGATAGTTGTAATGTGGGAGATGGAGTTGTAGTAAATATTGGTCCACTATTTGAACCGATAGACATTCTTTGCCAAGAAGAATTAGACCACATATATACACCATTAGTATCGTTTGCATATGCGATATCACCGTTGGTATTATCACTTGAAGGAAATGCGGCAAGGTTTGCATACGAGGTTACAGAACTACCTGCTGGCTGTACTGATTGTGACACACCAGCTACCACAGATTGTGTTTGTAATGCACCAGTTGCACTAGCAGATAATTTA
>TARA_Y100000385_G_scaffold62941_1_pt1 | contig 18127 bp, 15 predicted proteins | sample TARA_Y100000385 | Tara Oceans TARA_Y100000385 (sample SAMEA2620980) | marine metagenome | biome: marine biome (ENVO:00000447); feature: surface water layer (ENVO:00002042); material: "saline water (ENVO:00002010), including plankton (ENVO:xxxxxxxx)" | depth 5 m
TTTAGACCTATTTACTCTAGTAGATACAGCAGATGAAGCCGTAGATTATATAGATAATTTCTATTCAAAATATTTGCTAAAGCCAAACTTCTAATTCTAAGCTAAATTTCTTAGTTTTACAAGCGTTCAAAACCAATAAGAATCTCGATGAAAAAATTCATTGCTACAGCGCTGTTAACTTTATTATTTTCTGTTACAGCATGGTCACAAATCCCAGACCCAGCCTATATCCCCCTAGAATATCAAGATACAGTGGTATCGGAAACTACGAATACTGACAGCTCTGAATCTGGTATTTTGGAGGCTACCAATAAATCTGAAAAAATCAAACTGCAACCAAAATTACATATCGGATTTGGTAATTTTAACTTTAAAGGTGATATTTCCGACAATCGTAATACTGGGATTATTGGTCAGTCTGGCTTTCAAATTGGATTATCAGCCAACCTAAGCGAATATGTAGATGCTACTATCATGATGGAAGAGGGTATTGTGCGTGTTGATGGTATTAATCAAGATGAATTGCCTACAAATTTCATGAGTACTATCAATACTATTGGTATTCGATTTAACTACAACTTCAAAAATGTATTCAACAATAAGCTTTTAACCCCATATGTAGGACTTGGCTTGTCTTACCTTAAATTCGACTCTAAAGGCTCATATGATAATACAAATAATGAATACGAAATAGATTTGTTAAGCCAATGGTTGCTAGACCCTGCTAACTCTGAAGCTTACAGTCAAAAAGGTATAGACATACCATTATCATTAGGTTTAAACCTTAAAATTAACGATAGGTTAAATTTCAAGGTTGGAACATCTTACCACTACACCAATACAGATTATATAGATAATATTGAAAATGGTTCTTCAGATAAATACTTTGTCAATTCAGCCCACATAGTATACGACCTACATTGTTACAGTTGTGAGGAAAAATATATTCCTAAAGTTCATGACGACTACTTAGCCGTAAACTTTGACGAACTAGACCGAGAAGACGAAGATAAAGATGGTGTAGTTGATATTGATGATTTCTGTATCGGTACTACAAGAGGTGTTGAAGTGGATGCTCAAGGCTGCCCTATAGATACTGACAACGATAATGTACCAGATTACTTAGACAAAGAAGCAAACACTCCAAAGGGCGCTGTTGTTAATGCAGAAGGTATTCAACTAACAGACAAAATGAGTGAAGCGATATATCTTGCTTACATTAACTCCGCATCGAGAAAAGATGCTAACTCTTACTTTGAAGATACATACCCTACTGACAAATTCATTAAACTAACCAAGAAAGTAGTTAATGTTCAAGGTGATACCTTAATGGTAGATATATACAAACCAAGAGTATTCCAACAAATATATAATCAACAAAAAGAGTTTGAAGATGCTGTAACACCAGCTCAATATGTTGATCTCAGCTCAAAAGTTATATACAAACTGCAAATTGCAAAACATGCAGAAGGTATTGAAGCAGCTGAAATAAATAGACTAATGAGTATCATTAACATCAAAAGCACATTAGAAGGTGATTATACTGTTTACTACACAGGTGAGTTTGAAGATGTATTAAAAGCTAGACAAAAGCAGAAACAGCTCCTCAACAGTGGCTACAAAGATGTATATGTGATAGAAGACAAACAAGGTGACTTAAGAACAGTATCTTCTAGTGAGATGGATAGAGAGAGAAATAGAAGAGCTTCTGCAAAGCTTGAAGATTTACCACCTCTTGAAGATATCGTTTTCCGAGTTCAGCTAGACGTACTTAAAGAAGTTGATTTAGATTTTTATGATCTAGATGAATTAGTGGTCTTTGAAGGTAAAGATGGCTTTAAACATGTATTTACCGAAGGATATGGCTCATATGAAGAGGCATTAGAACGTAGAAATGAGTTATACTTCATGAGTTATGAAAACTCTAAAGTTGTAGCGATAAAAGAAGGTCAAATCGTTGAAGCTAAAGATTACATGGATTTAGCTTACAACGAAGATAACGCTGCAGTATATGGCGATGTAATTTTCAAAGTACAATTGGGAATATACAGTAAAAATGATGTCGTGGAACTAAGTAAGTTGAATGAGTTAGAAGGTGTAGAAAAAACAGAAATCTCTGAAGGCATACACCGATTTACTATTGGCACTTACACTAGTATTCAAGGTGCTATGCTTAAACTAAACAAAGTATCCAAGAAAGGTTTCGAAGGCTCATACATTATTGCTTTCTACAATGATGAACAGATATCAATTAAGAAAGCTAAAGAATTAATAGGATTTTAAGATTCATTAATAAATAAAAAAAGCGACCTAATCAGTCGCTTTTTTTTTGCTTAATTTTTTTGAACCTTCATACATTTGATATTTTAAAAAGCGACATTCTAACTTACCGTTAAATATTTTTATTCTTCGGGTATGCTTAAGATGAATATTATTTACCGCTTCCATATCAGAAGTTATTAACCAAGCCGAACAACCAGCATAATTCTTTTTGAAAGTATCTCCAATCTGTGAGTATAACTCTATAGTATCCACATTCAATCGCTCACCATAAGGAGGATTAAATAATATAGTACCACCATTTGGCATAGGCTCTGGCTTTCTAACAAAATTGGCTCTTTTTATTTCAATAATATCATCAAGCATCGCATCTTTAACATTATCTTGAGCCTTTCGAACAGATGCAAAAGCTCTATCACAACCAATTATCCTGCCCTCAAAATCACTTACCTTATTCATGGAAACTTCTTTAATCTTTGTCCATAAATCAGCATCGAAGTCAATCCAGTTCATAAAACAGAATTTCTTTCTATGTAAAGACGGTGGAATATTACATGCAATCATTGCCGCTTCTATAAGTATAGTTCCTGAACCACACATCGGGTCAAGAAAATCACTTTGCCTATCCCAGTCACTCAATAAAATTAGACCAGCAGCCAATACTTCACTAATTGGCGCCTCATTAGTAGCATGTCTATAACCTCTTTTATGTAAAGAATCTCCAGAACTATCTAAAGAAATAGTACACTTATCATTAGAAACATGAATGTTAATCCTTACATCGGGGTTTTTAGTATCAACATCGGGCCTTCTTCCTTTTGTTAAATCTCTAAAGTAATCTACTATAGCATCTTTCACTTTTAGAGCTACATAATGACTATGATTAAAAAAGTCCGAATGAACTGCTGCATTTACTGCAATAGTATTCTCTACACTAATGTATTTTGACCAATCCAATTTTTTAGCTTCTTCATACAACTCCACATCTCTACGAGCATTAAACTTATAGATTGGCTTAAGTATTCGAATAGCTGTTCGGAGATTTAAATTAGTCTTATACATAAAGCCTAAATCGCCAACAAAACCTACAGCTCTATTCAAAACTTGAACGTCTTGAGCACCTAATTGTCGAAGCTCATCTGCTAATATTTCTTCTAATCCCAATTGCGTTTTAGCAATCATATTAAAATTATCTGTGGTGCTATTTTTCATTGGGCTAATTTAATCAAATAATACAGTAATAAATTTATATTTGAACAATGAAAAATTGGTTCGACACTTGGTTCAACACCCCCTACTACCATCTCCTGTATAAGGATAGAAATATGGATGAAGCAGAGTTTTTTTTGAAAAACCTTTTAAACCATTTAATGCCTAATAAAGACGATAAGTTTTTAGATATTGCTTGTGGAAAAGGAAGACACGCCATATTTATAAACAAAATGGGATACAATATTGAAGGCATAGATCTTTCTAAAGAAAGTATCCAATACGCTAATAGCTTTACTAATGATAAGCTGAATTTCAACGTTCACGATATGCGTAATTATTACAAGAAGGACGAATTCGATGTTGTACTCAATATTTTTACCAGTTTTGGATATTTTGACAATCCAGGAGATAACCTTAAGGCCATACAAGCCATGTCTGATAATCTAAAAAAAGGTGGGAAAATAATTCTTGACTTTATGAATGCCAAAAAGGTTGTTAATGAACTTGTTACTAGTGAATTAAAGACCGTCGAAAATATCGATTTTAATATTAAAAGAAGCTATGAAAACGGCTACATCTTCAAGGATATTTATTTCACTGATACTGAAGAGTACCACTTCCAAGAAAAAGTTCAAGCACTATTCCTATCTGATTTTATTGATTTATTTGAAAAATCTGATTTGAAAATCATAAATTTGTGGGGAGATTATTCACTTAATGATTTTAACACTATCCATTCACCTCGTCTTATTATACTAGCACAGAAATGACAATTACTGATTACATTATATTATTATCATCTGTTTTCGTAGGTGCACTGATTGCATTTTATATAAAAAACATATCACAAAACAATACCAAGCTACTCATTTCGTTTAGTGGTGCTTATTTGTTTTCTATTACTGTTTTACATCTAATACCAGAAACCTTTGCAGGACAACATAATCACATCATTGGATTATTTATACTTATCGGATTTTTTATTCAAATAATTCTAGAACATTTTTCTAAAGGTGTGGAACATGGTCATGGTCACGTACACGGAAGCATTCCTATTAGTATCCTTATAGGCCTAAGTATACATTCCTTTATTGAAGGTATGCCTCTAGGCAATCCTCATCATCATTCACACATGCATTCTTCTTTATTATCAGCCATTGCGCTACACAAAATACCTGTAGGTATAGTACTTACGCATATGCTCATTGAAAGTAAGATGTCTAAGTTGAAAATTATTTTATTGATTAGTGCATTTGCTATAACAACCCCTCTAGGAACATTATTCAGTCAGTATATCAGTAATATCTCTAATTATTATAGTGAAATAATGGCTATTGTTATTGGCATGTTCTTACATATTTCAACGACCATTTTATTCGAAAGTAGCGAAGGACACCACTTTAATAGCCGTAAAGCAATCGCCATTTTCTTAGGAACAAGCATCGCTCTGATAAGCACATTTTTATGATTAAAAGAATTATAATTACTGGTGGACCTTGTAGTGGCAAAACAAGTATTATTGAAGCCTTGAAAGAGCGTGAGTATTATTGTTTTAATGAAGTATCAAGAGAAATAATACAAGACATGGATATCAAAACGGCATTTAAAAATATTGACTTTGAGGAAGCTGTTTTTAAAAAGAGAAAGAAAGATTTTCTAGACGCCAAACCAGGTGTTAATTTTTACGATAGAAGTATGCTAGACAACATAGCCTATCTAAAGAATAACAAACACTCTATTCCTAATCATTTTATCAAAGCTTGTGAAGAACATCGTTATCATTCAAAGGTATTTATAACCATTCCATGGGAAGAGATATACCATAAAGATAACGAAAGGTTAGAAAGCTTTAAGGATTCTATTTTAATTTTCGAAGCATTAAAACAGGTCTATAAAGAAGCAGGGTATAATCTAGTAGAACTACCCAAGCTAAGTGTTAAAGAGCGCATAACACGCATCATCAATGAAATCTAATTCTTATCTTCGTAAAGATGTTGAGCCCACAAGAAATTCTAAAACAATATTGGGGTTACGATTCTTTTCGAAGTAAACAAGAAGAAGCAATACATTCAGTTCTTGATGCAAAAGACACTCTAACCCTCCTACCAACAGGTGGTGGAAAATCTATTTGCTTCCAAGTACCCGCCCTCATGATGGAAGGAATTTGCATAGTAATTTCTCCACTCATTGCGCTTATGAACGATCAGGTGACAGCATTAAAAGCCAAAAATATTCGTGCTTTAGCTATCACCTCTGGAATGAGTTTTTCAGAAGTGGACATCGCCCTTGACAATTGCATACATGGAAACTATAAGTTTCTTTACTTATCTCCAGAAAGACTAGAAAGTGAGATGGTTCAACAACGCTTAAAGAAAATGAACATCAATCTTTTGGCAGTAGATGAAGCCCACTGTATCTCCGAATGGGGTTATAATTTCAGACCTTCTTATTTAAGAATTGCCGAAATTCGAGAAATTACAAACGCTCCAATAATTGCTCTCACTGCTACTGCAACGCCACTTGTTACTAAAGATATACAAGAGAAATTAAAATTTACCGACGATAATATTATCAGTACAAGTTTTTTTAGAGAAGAATTATCTTATGTCGTTCTAAAACAAGATGACAAAGACAGCAAACTCATTCAAATCCTCAATAGAGTCAAGGGAACATCTATTGTTTATTGTAGAACCCGTAAAGAAACTAAACGAGTTCATCAGTTACTTTCAGAGTATGGTATTAGCTCACACTTTTATCATGCAGGTTTAGATGTCTTAGATAGAGCCTCAAAACAAAAACAATGGCAACTAAACCACGTTAGAGTAATGGTAGCAACAAATGCCTTTGGAATGGGAATTGACAAAGCTGATGTGAGATTAGTTATTCATAACCATCTACCTTTTTCTTTAGAAGCTTATTTTCAAGAAGCAGGAAGAGCCGGAAGAGATAGAAAGCTAGCTTATTCCATATTGTTATATAATGACTTAGATATTCATAATTTAAATAAGCAAATCAGTGATCACTACCCAGAAATAGATGTTGTGAGAAACGTATACCAACAAATGGCTAATTTTTTTGGCATCGCTATTGGCGATGGTAAACATCAAGAATTTCAATTTCACATAAACGAATTCTGTGAACGCTATAATTTAAATCAACTACAAACATATAATGTCCTTAAACTATTAGAAAAGGAAGATTACATTAAGCTAAGCGAAGCAATACACCAACCGTCAAGGGTATATATTAAAGTTTCGCATACTGAACTCTATCAATTCCAAATTGCTAACAAACAGTATGATTTGCTTCTAAAAATCCTATTACGTTCTTACGGTTCTCTATTTGATAATTTCACAAAAATTCAAGAAAATATAATTGCTAAAAGAACCCAACTAACAACTCAAGAGGTAAAAGATTTTCTATTTAAACTAGAGAAAATGGATATCTTGGACTATATCCCTCAGAATAGCAATCCTAAACTTTTATTACTAAAAACTAGAGTCGATTCTAAACATATTAGTCTATCTAAAGAAACAATAGAAACTAGAAAAGCTAATGAAGAAGCAAAAGCTGCTTCAGTTATACAATATGCAAGCAATCAATATCAATGTAGAAGTAGTGTTTTGCAAAAATATTTTGGAGAAGAAAATAAAGAAAGGTGTAATAAATGCGATGTTTGTCTAGAGAGAAACAAGTTAAAAATAAACGATCAAGAATTTGATGATATTATGAAAGCCATCGAAAAGCTAATTAGCCAAAAACCTATGTGCATAGACGATATTATAATGTCTATTGTAGAGTTTAGAGAAGATAAAATGGTAAACGTTCTTCAATTTTTAAGCGATAATGGACAAATAGCATTTAATGATGAACAAAAGCTATATTGGATTTACTAAAAAGTGTAATTTCGTCGCATATGAGTTCACAACCGAGAATTGTATTTATGGGAACGCCCGACTTCGCTACTGAGTCTCTAAAGCGATTGGTGGAAAACAACTATAACATTGTTGGTGTAGTAACTGCCCCAGACAGACCAGCTGGCAGAGGACAGAAAATTAAATTTTCTTCGGTAAAAGAGTATGCTGTTAGTCAAAACTTACAGGTTCTACAGACAGAAAAACTCAAAAACCCACAATTTATTGACGAACTAAAAAATCTTGAAGCTGATCTATTTGTTGTTGTTGCATTTAGAATGCTTCCCGAAATAGTCTGGAGATTACCTGCTAAAGGAACTTTTAATTTACACGGTTCATTATTGCCAAGATACAGAGGAGCAGCACCTATTAATTGGGCCGTAATAAATGGAGATAAAGAAACAGGCGTAACAACTTTTTTCATTGAAAAAGACATAGACACAGGCAATATCATTTTTCAAGAAAAATTAAGCATATCAGACAAAGACACGGCAGGCAACATTCACGACAAGTTAATGCATATAGGAAGTGAATTGGTGTGCAAAACTATAGATGCAATTGAAAGTAATAAGGCCCCAAATAGTCCACAGCTTAATGAAACGGCAACACATGCGCCAAAAATATTTAAAGCAGATTGTAAAGTAAATTGGGACGAAAATAGCGTAGACATTCACAATAAAATCAGAGGATTATCGCCATACCCAACAGCCTGGACTAGTATAGACAAAGACAAAACCTTAAAGTTGTTTAGTTCTAGTTATGAAAACGCTAATCATAATGAAACTATTGGTAAAATTCTTATAAGTAATAATAAGGAAATGAAAGTTGCCGCTAAAGATGGTTTTGTTCATATTCATGAATTACAGCTATCAGGAAAAAAAAGGATGAAAACAGAAGATTTTTTACGTGGTTATAATTTTGAAGATATCGTTTTGTACTAATGAAAACTCTAATTGAACATTTTTTAAAATGTATTACAGATGAGCGCAAAGCACTTTTTGAAGAGCTTATCCGAAAACGAACAAAATACCTTACAGTAGTTTTAGAAAATATTTATCAACCTTTAAATGCAAGTGCGGTCTTACGCTCTTGCGATTGCTTTGGAATTCAAGATATTCACGTCATAGAAAACTATAACGAATTCAAACCCGATACGGAAGTAGCAATGGGTGCTTCCAACTGGCTAACAATTAATCGTTATGATGATAAAAAAGATAATACCTTAGAGTGCATACAATCACTAAAAAAACAAGGCTATAGGATTGTAGCCACTAGCCCCCATGATTCAAAAACTAGTTTAAAAGATTTTGATTTATCCAAAGGAAAAACAGCGCTGTTTTTCGGCACCGAAGTAGAAGGCCTTAGCCATACTGTGTTAGAACAAGCTGACGAACATTTACACATACCAATGTATGGATTTACTGAAAGTTTCAACCTCTCTGTTTCTGCAGCGATATGTTTTTATGAAATGCGAATGAAAATGGAAAAAGAAAACATCAATTGGAAGATGAATGAAGATGAGAAAGATCAAGTTCTACTTAACTGGCTCCGTTACAGCATTGATCGTTCCGATATTGTCGAGGAAGATTTTTTAAGAAATCGATCTTAAGGCGCTAACCGCTCTATCCTCCAATTTTCACCTTCCTTACTGTATAAAAATCTATCGTGCAATCGACTAGCTCTACCCTGCCAAAACTCTATTTGAGTGGGGGAAATAGTATAGCCGCCCCAATTTTGTGGACGAGGCACTTCATTAGGGTACTTCTTTTTTAATTCTTCGAATTTATTTTCTAAAACATCTCTTGACTCAATGACTTTACTTTGTGGTGAGCACCACGCTCCTATCCTACTTTCATAAGGGCGACTGTTAAAATATTCCTCTGACTCTTGATCAGATAATTTACTGATGATTCCTGTGACTCTAACTTGACGTTCAAAATTTTTCCAAAAGAAATTCATACAAACATTAGGATTGTTTTCTATTTCTTTTGACTTACGGCTTGAGTAATTGGTAAAAAAACTAAACCCATTTTCTGAAACATCTTTTAGAAGCAATACCCTAGAGCTTGGAACACCTTCAGGATTAACAGTAGATAATACAAAAGCATTAGCATCAATCGACAAATTAACTGCTTCAGATAACCACTTTTGGAAAAGTAAAATTGGCTCATCCGATAAATCTTGAATATCTAATTCACTTTTACGATAGTCTATTCTAAGGTCTTTAATGTTTTTCATTCTTCAAAATTACCTATTTTTGCGTGTATTTATATTCAATAAATGAAAAAATTCGAAGTACCTGATTTTTATCGATCCAATCTTATTGGAGCTATCAAAAACCAACGAAAAGAACTTGACCCTAAGAAGAAGGATTTTTCTCCTACAATTGTTGATTTTGGTCCTGTTCAAATCCATTTAGCACGTCACTTTGGCTTTTGCTATGGTGTGGAAAATGCTATTGAGATATCTTATAGAGCTATTGAGGAGAATCCTAATAAGAACATATATCTTCTTAGTCAGATGATTCACAATCCTATTGTAAACGAAGATTTGCTTTCTCGTGGATTAAGATTTATTATGGATACGCAAGGCAACCAACTGATAGATTGGGAGGAGATAAATTCCAATGACGTAGTGATAACACCTGCCTTTGGAACCACTATAGAAACAAAAGAAATACTAGAGAAAAAGAATATTAAACTAGAAACGTACGATACGACCTGTCCGTTTGTAACTCGTGTATGGAAGAAAGCTGATAGTATTGGCAATGATAACTATTCGATTATTATTCATGGTAAACATAACCACGAAGAAACTAAAGCAACTTTTTCTCATTCTTATCAAAATGCACCGTCTCTAATCATTAAAGACTTAGAAGAAGCTAAAATTTTAGTAGATTTTATTGAAGGTAATAGACCTGAACAAGAGTTTTATGCTGTATTTGAAGGTAAATACTCTAAAGGCTTTGATTTGAAAAAAGATTTAGAAAAAATTGGGGTTGTCAATCAAACAACAATGTTAGCTAGTGAAACTGAAGAAATTTCAAATTTCCTGAAGCAGTTCATTATCCAAAAAAGAGGCCAAGAAAATTACAAAGATTATTTTGCTGACACCAGAGATACGCTTTGTTATGCTACAAACGAAAATCAAAAAGCTACCTACGGATTATTAGAAGTTCCAGCAGATTTAGCAATTGTAGTAGGTGGCTATAATAGCTCCAATACTTCACACCTTGTCGAGCTTTGCGAAGAAGTTTTACCTACATATTTTATAAAATCTGAAGAGGAAATATTTTCAAAAGATTTGATTAGACATTTCAACTATAATGACAAGTCTATACTAGAAACGGCTAATTTCTTACCACAAAAAGATAAGCTAAAAATTATTCTTACATCAGGAGCATCATGTCCAGATGCGGTTGTTGATAGAGTTTTACAAAAGCTATTATCTTATTTTGAAAATAAAAAATCAATAGAAGAAGTCTTGGCAGATATTAGCCAATCATAGCTTTTTCACAATAGCTAAGAGCTAAATCAAATTGCTCCTTAATACTCATGTTAGTATTGTCTATTTCTATGGCGTCTTCCATTATTAAGAGAGGATTTTCTTCTCTTGTACTGTCGTCATAATCTCTACTCTGAAGGTTCTTTTTAATATCCTCAAGACTAGCATCTTTAAGCTCTAAAGATCTTCTTCTAGCACGTTCATCAACAGAAGCTGTAATAAATAGTTTCAGTTCTGCATCTGGAAATACTATAGAACCAATATCTCTACCATCCATCACAACGCCTTTATTTTTGCCAATACTTTGTTGAATAGCAACCATTTTTTCACGAACCGCTTTGATTTTGCTAATCTGACTGACATTTTCAGAAATCCATAAACTACGAATCTCATTTTCTACATTCTCACCATTCAAAAATGTTTCAGATACTGATTTTTGATCATTATAATGAAAAGATACACTCATATTATCTAAAGAGTTAATAAGAGTCGATTCGTCAATAACACCATCTTTCATAATATCATGTTTTAGAGCATAAAGACATACCGCCCTATACATAGCTCCAGTATCTACATAAATATATGAAAAGTGTTTTGAAAGCTGTTTAGCTAAAGTGCTTTTTCCGCACGAAGAATGACCATCAATAGCAATATTTATCTGTTTCATTGTTGTTTATAGAACTTGGAAAAATCTGTGCTAAAGGAAAAGTAATTTGGTGAACCATGCAAGTGATAAGTTGATCTTCCGTAATTAATTGTGAAATGAGAAATCTTCACTCCTAAACCCCAAGAAAATCCAACCATTCCTAGATAAGAATCAACTTTAAGCTCTTGCCTCCTCTTGGGGTTATATCCCATTCTAAGTTGAATATTTTTGCCAATATGCAGCTCACCACCTACATCAATGTGTCTAAAAAGTTTATTGGCAAAGCCAAATTCTTCCAAAACCTCGGTTCCATTAAGGCTTGTACTGTTAACTTCATCCTCTGAAGTCAAGTCCCATTTTTGAATATTCTTATAGTTCAACGAAAAAAGGAATGGTAAGTGTTCTAATCGTTTTGAAACACCAAAATCCAATTGAAAAGGTAGCTGTTCTTTAGTACTTATATAAGTACTTATCTGCTTACCATAATTCCTTGCTAAAAAAGACATAGTAAAGTTCTTATCTTCTTTTTTATAAGCCAGAGCTAAATCACTTCCAATAGCGATAGACTGATAATTTTGAAGATTAGAGAATAATGTTTTTATAGATGCTCCCACAACCCATCTCTGGCTTAATTCTTTACCTAAGCCAAAGGATATAATTTGATCGTTCGCACCAAATGTACCTAACACCTCAGAGGTGTAGTTAGTTTCTTCAAATTCACCATAGCCAATTGATTTTACAGATACACCCAAAGTTCCAAAATCTTTAAGAGGAAAAGCATAAGCAGCAGAAACAAAATTTATATCAGAGAAGTAATCTACAAAATTCAATGAAAATTGCTTTTCCATACTTGCATTCAACATAGCTGGATTGAATATCCCTAACTCTATATCATTTGAATATAAAGAAACAGGCTCGTTTAATACAGCATGGCGAGCAGAAAGAGGTAAGTCTAAAGCTTGAAAAGCTGAAGATGAATTTTGAGCTATTACGAATGAAAGATTAATCGCAAAAAAAAGAAATAGACTAATGAATTTCATTCTACAAATTAACAAATGTTTTAGATCAAAACGAGCAAATGTAACACTTATTATAAAAAAAGCGCAGACTTAAGTCTGCGCTTTTAAATTATCTATTTTATTATAATTTAGAAAGAAACTCCTATATCGAGACCTATTTTCGGCACAATACCTGTGTAGCCTCTTTCAGGTGAATAAAATTCTAAATTTATTGGCTTATGGTCAAACTCAGAGCTACGTAAACCACCTCCAGCAAAAAAGTCTAATGATAGTTTTTCTGAGAATAATATCTGAATACCCATTAACACCCCACCTTCAATTTGTTTAACATCGTATTCATAATTATGTTCAGTGTAAGCATCATTATAGTAAAAGTGATTTGTATAAGTCTCTACAAAATATTTTCCATTTCCATATAAACCAACATAAACACCGGCTAAACTAGACTCGCTTGAGCTATTTATCGTTGGTTTAAAAACATATTTTCTGAGTTGTAATTCACCCATCCAACCATACTCATCACCATTGTCAGAAAGTCTGTACCCCCCTGATAGGGCAAACGAATTGTTATTATTTAATGCTCTTTCATAAGTAGCATAGATGGTTCCATCAAGAAAGTGAAAAGGACTGACTTTTACTAAAATATCTTGTGAGAAAACAAAAGTAGATGCCATAGATAGGCATAGAATAAGAGTAATTTTTTTCATTGTAGTAATTGGTTTTAAGTTTTTAGATAATTCTTAACAAAAGAAAGAAATATTTCATTCTACAACAATAAAAATGAATTAGATAAGTGCTAAATCAATAACATCATTCATTTTACTTACATATTGAAACTTTAATCCTTTAAGATAACGTTCGTTAATTTCATCAACATCTTTCTTATTTTGCTCACAAAGTATAATTTCTCTAACACCTGCTCTTTTAGCTGCCAAGATTTTTTCTTTAATCCCTCCTACTGCCAAAACTTTGCCTCTTAAAGTAATTTCTCCTGTCATGGCTAATTTAGCTTTGACCTTTCTACCAGTAAATAAAGACACTAAAGCAGTCAGCATGGTGATACCAGCAGATGGACCATCTTTTGGTGTAGCACCTTCAGGGACATGCAAATGAATATCATGTGTATTTAACTCTTCTGGATTAATCCCAAGCTCTTTTGCGTGAGATTTGATATACTGCATAGCAATTGTAGAAGATTCCTTCATGACGTTGCCCAAATTACCTGTAATGCTCATCTTACCCTTACCCGGACTTTTGCTGCTTTCAATAAATAAAATATCTCCTCCAACAGCAGTCCAAGCTAAGCCAGTAACGACACCAGGAATATCATTACTCAATTGGCGTTCTTTGTCAAAAGATGCTGCGCCTAATATTTCTTTTAAATCGGAGGCGTTAAGAGTCACATTATATTCTTGCTCCATAGCGATAGACTTAGCAGCATAACGCACCAACTTAGCAACCATTTTATCTAATCCTCTAACACCAGACTCTCTAGTATAACCATCGACTACAGATTCAAAGACTTTGTTAGACAACTTTAAATCAGAGGATTTTAATCCATGTTCTTTAAGTTGTTTTGGTAATAAGTGTTTTTTTGCGATTTGGACTTTCTCTTCTATCGTATATCCATTAATTTCTATAATTTCCATTCTATCTCGCAAGGCAGGCTGTATACTAGACAAAGAGTTTGCTGTTGCAACAAACATAACTTTTGATAAGTCATAACCTACTTCTAAATAATTATCATGAAAAGAACTATTTTGTTCTGGATCCAATACTTCAAGCATAGCAGATGAAGGGTCACCATGCGAATCTCTTGTTATCTTGTCGATTTCGTCCAACACAAATACTGGGTTTGAAGAATTGGCTTTTTTGATGGACTTAATAATCCTACCAGGCATTGCTCCAATATATGTTTTACGATGACCTCTGATCTCAGATTCATCACGTAAACCACCTAAGGATACACGTTCGTATTTTCTCCCTAGTGCTTCAGCGATAGATTTTCCTAAAGAGGTTTTTCCTACACCCGGAGGGCCATACAAACACAATATAGGAGCTTTCATATCTCCTTTGAGCTTAAGTACTGCTAAATGCTCCAGAATACGTTCTTTGACTTTTTCCAAACCAAAATGATCTCTATCTAGAATCTTTTTTGCTTTATCTAAATCAAAATTATCCTTTGTGTATTCATTCCATGGCAAATCAAGGAATAAATCCAAATATGCACGCTGTACGGAATAGTCAGCCATAGCAGGATTCATACGCTGTAACTTTTTGATTTCTTTATCAAAATTTTCAGAAACTTCTTTATTCCATTTTTTAGCATTTGCCCTTGAGCGCATTTCCTCAATTTCTTGATCTGCAGATCCACCTAATTCTTCTTGAATAGCTTTAAGCTGTTGATTCAAAAAATACTCTCTTTGCTGTTGATCTAAATCATGCTTTACCTTGTGTTGAATTTCATTTTTCATCTCAAGGCGTTGTAACTCTTTGCTTATTATTTCAAGAGTTTTTTCTGAACGGCTTTTTAAATTAAATATCTGAAGAAGTTCCTGTTTTTTATTCATATCTACATCCATATTGGAGCAGACGAAATTGACTAAATAAGTTGGCGATTCGATATTTTGAATAGCAAGCTGAGCTTCTGAGGGTATATTAGGAGACTCTTTAACTATTCGCAAAGCAATGTCCTTAATAGAATCAACAAGCGCAATGAATTGCTCGTCTCCTTTTTCTGGTTTTTCCTCTGAAAGTTCAGAAACTGTTGCTTTCATATAAGGCTCTTCCTGAATCATTTCTTTAAGCTCTATCAACTTTCTACCTTGAATGATAACCGTGATATTTCCATCAGGCATTCTTAGCATTTTCATAATATGTGCTACAGTGCCTATAGTATTCAAATCCTTAAATGAAGGGTCTTCTACGTCCGATTTTTTTTGAGACACGACACCTATGGTTTTAGAGCCTTTATACACTTCCTTGATAAGCTTAACAGATTTATCTCTTCCTACAGTGATTGGAATTATAACACCTGGAAAAAGCACTGTATTTCTTAAAGGTAGAATCGCTAAAGAATCTGGAACATCTTCCTTATTAATTTTTTCTTCATCTACACTACTTAAAAGAGGAAAAAAATCCGATTCATCATCAAAATTTGCTCCAGCGAAAGTATCTAAAAACATGTCTTTTTTCATTCAATATATTTTATGTCAATTATGACAATTATATTCTATTTTAACTATGAAGTATAAAGGCAAGAAGTGTGCCAATACAATTGGAATAAGAATACATGACAAAACTAGTTTTTTCTGTACGACTTTGTCAGTTCGAAAACAGTGGATAATATATCTTTTTCTATTTGGTCAAATTCAACAGAACGGCGCTGCATGACTTTTGCAGCTACCTCAAAAACTTTATCTAATTTATAGGTTGTATATCCTGCAGCCCCCCCCCAAGAAAAAGAAGATACAAAGTTGCGAGGAAATCCAGCACCAAAAATATTAGCACTTACTCCAACAACAGTTCCTGTGTTAAACATGGTATTGATACCGCATTTGGAATGGTCTGCCATAATAAGACCACAAAATTGAAGCCCTGAATTTGAAAAGCGTTGGGTTGAATAATTCCACAACCTCACATCAGCATAATTATTTTTAAGATTTGAATTATTAGTATCCGCTCCTAAGTTACACCATTCACCCAAGACTGAATTTCCTAAAAAACCATCGTGCCCTTTGTTAGAGTAGCCCATCAAAACAGAATTATTAACTTCTCCTCCAACCTTACAATAAGGACCTAAAGTCGTTGCTCCATAAATCTTGGCACCTAGCTTCAGGACTGAATTTTCACACATAGCTAAAGGACCTCTTACGATACTACCCTCCATTATTTCAGCATCTTTGCCTACATAAATTGGACCGTTAGATGCATTTAATATAGCGTGTTCTACCTTAGCACCTTCTTCTATAAAAATATTTTCTGGTCTAGTACAAGCGTTAGTTTCGCTAATTGCTTGAGATTTTCTTCCTTTAGTAAGGAACTCAAAATCAGATTTTATACATACATCGTTGTATTCAAAAATATGCCACAGTTGTGAAATTCGCACAAAACTTCCTTGAAAAGAAATACTTTCTTCAGGATTACCTTGTTCACTTCGATAGGCTATTAGCGTATCGTCTTGCTTTAAACATTGATTTTCTTCTAGCGAATGAATCGCCTTTACAAGTTCAGCATTAGGACAAATAGAACCATTAATCCAACAGTTATCTTGTGTGGAATTTAATGGGAATTTTTGCTGTAAATAGTCTTCTGTAAAAAATGAACATTTTGCGCTCAAATATTTTTCCCACTTCTCAGTGATTGTTAAAATACCAACACGGATTTGGGATACAGGGCGAGTAAATGTTAAGGGAAGAAGATCTTCTCTAGAGTCATCAAATAGAATGTAATTCATAAAACAAATATAGTAATTACAAGGAATTTATGTGTTGAATCTGAAGTGCATAATATCACCATCAGCAACTACATACTCTTTACCTTCTACTGACATTTTACCATTTTCCTTGCAAGCTAATTCAGAGCCTAAATCAACAAAATCAGCATACTTAATAACCTCGGCACGAATAAAGCCTTTTTCAAAGTCGGTATGTATTACTCCAGCTGCTTGTGGGGCTTTCATACCTTCTTTTATAGTCCATGCTCTAACCTCTTTTACTCCTGCTGTAAAATAGGTGTACAAATTCAATAATTGATATGCCGAACGAATAAGTTTACTTACTCCTGGCTCGTCCAAGCCCATATCTTCAAGAAACATTTGACGTTCTTCATAACTCTCAAGCTCTGTAATATCAGCCTCTGTTGAGGCGGCTATCATCAACACAGAAGCATCTTCATCTTTGACCATTTCTTTTACCTTTTCTACATGAGGGTTACCGTTTTTTATGGATGCTTCATCAACATTACAAACATACATAATGGGTTTATCGGTAAGTAGCATCAAATCAGCAACGTATTCTTTTTCTTTGTCTTCTAGATCAATACTTCTGACTGACTTACCTTGTTCCAGATGCTCCTTGTATTTGGTTAAAATATCAACCACCTTTCTAGAATCTTTATCTCCTGTTCTAGATAACTTCTCATACTTTTGGAGTTTCTTATCTAAAGCTTCTAAGTCTTTTAACTGTAGCTCAATGTCAATAGTTTCTTTATCCCTGATAGGGTCAACTGAACCATCCACATGAACGATATTATCATTTTCAAAACACCTCAACACATGTATTATAGCATCTGTTTCACGGATATTTGCTAAGAATTTATTTCCCAAGCCCTCTCCTTTACTAGCACCTTTTACTAATCCAGCAATATCAACTATTTCAATAGTTGTAGGTTGAACTTTTTCTGGTTGAACTAAACGTTCCAACTCGTTCAATCTATTATCAGGAACACTAATAACACCTACATTAGGTTCAATAGTACAAAAGGGAAAGTTTGCCGATTGTGCTTTAGCATTAGACAAACAATTAAACAAAGTAGATTTTCCAACATTTGGC
>TARA_Y100000385_G_scaffold289814_1_pt1 | contig 18110 bp, 16 predicted proteins | sample TARA_Y100000385 | Tara Oceans TARA_Y100000385 (sample SAMEA2620980) | marine metagenome | biome: marine biome (ENVO:00000447); feature: surface water layer (ENVO:00002042); material: "saline water (ENVO:00002010), including plankton (ENVO:xxxxxxxx)" | depth 5 m
ATATGGATTCCAATGGGCAGCCAATAGGCCTTTCAACTACCTGGACGGCTGGAGAACATACCGATATGGAAGGTGTATTTAATATCATTCTGAAACATCAGCCTGATTTAAAAACAGCAAGTTCTGATGCATCAGTAGGTGGTACAGATATAGATATCACATTCCCTCTTCATATTGAGGAAGAAGGCCATGGACACAATGAAGAAGAAGAAGTCATTAATCAAATCGGATTCACTTTTACACCGAAAGCAGGAGGAGATGCAGTGACAGCGGTATGGTTTGATGAAGATGGTGAAGGAGTAGGAAGCCCGACGATAGATGATATCAATCTAGCTGCTAATACTGAATACCAAATGTCCATTACATTGTCCAATACATTGGGCATGGAAGTGGAAGATGTGACTGTAGAAATAAGTGAAGAAGCTGATGAACATATGTTCTTCTTTGAGTTTACCTCAGACATCTTTACCAGTCCATCAGGTGATGGAAACGTAGATAATAGAAATGATCCTTTGAACTATAATGACGAAGATGCAAATGGTAACCCTGTAGGCCTTTCTACAGATTGGACTTCAGGAGGAGCAACTACTTCTTCAGGTAACTTTAGAATAGTACTAAAACATCAGCCTGATTTAAAAACTGCAAGTTCTGATGCAACAGTTGGAGGTACAGATGTAGACATCACGTTACCTATTAACATTCTGTAAGTTTTACTTAGAACATCGCCTTGGTATAGGCCCTGAAGGACTTATACCAAGGCGAATGTGATTATGACTCCTCAGTTATCATTTCTTTTTTTCTATTGATATTCGAGGACTTCTCATCACTTTTCGGCTAGAAGTATTTTTTGTTGGGCTTTATATGAAGGCATGTTTCGCCCCTTTTGATCATAGCATTTCTAACTTCAGCATACAAATACTCTTTTGATCATTGTTTGACCACACAAAAAAAGGAGATATGAATATTCATATCTCCTTTTTTTATGTAGCGTGAGGGAGACTTGAACTCCCGACCTCAGGATTATGAATCCTGCGCTCTAACCAGCTGAGCTACCACGCCATTAATTTCGGTGTGCAAATATATATCCTTTTTTATTTCATCTGCACTTCTTTTTCTTCCTTTTTCTATCATTCTTAAAGTGAGGATATTATCTCATATCGATGTCCTATTGCCCAATTATTCTTATAATCTCCAATTCTAATCCTAATCTCTATTTCACTTTTTGATTATCACTATTTTACATCCTTATCAAGTATTTTAAAGATGTATTTATTAGGATATGACATAGGTAGTTCATCAGTGAAAGTAGCTATTGTAGATTCTCAAACAGGTAGAGCTGTTGCTTCTACGCAACAACCTAAAAAAGAAATGAGCATGATTGCTCATCAAAGCGGATGGGCAGAACAGCAACCAGAAGATTGGTGGAAAAATATTTGTTTAGCTACTAAGGAAATAATAGCTGACACCAGAATTAATCCAAATGAAATAAAAGGAATTGGAATAGGCTATCAAATGCATGGTTTAGTATTAGTTGACAAAGATCAGAACGTACTTAGACCTTCAATTATCTGGTGCGACAGCAGATCTGTTGAAATAGGCAACGTAGCATACAAGAATATAGGAGAAGAAATATGTCTATCTCATATGCTCAATTCTCCTGGTAACTTTACAGCTTCTAAATTAAGGTGGGTACAGCAAAATGAACCAGACATATATAGCAAAATTCACAAAATTATGCTTCCTGGAGATTACATTGCTATGAAACTGACGGGAGAAATCAGCACAACCGTGTCAGGTCTTTCAGAAGGAATCTTTTGGGATTTTAAAAATGAAAACCTCAGCAATCATGTCATCGACCATTATGAGTTCAGTGCAGATATCATTTCCCCAATCAAAGAAACTTTCAGTAATCAAGGAGAATTAACACAGTCCGCAGCTATAGAATGTGGATTGTCAGAGGGAATCCCTGTCACCTATAAAGCAGGAGATCAGCCCAATAATGCCTTATCTCTAGGTGTATTTGATGCGAATGAGGTCGCTGCAACTGGTGGCACATCTGGAGTTATCTATGCTGTAGTGGATAAGCCCAAATATGATCTAAAATCAAGAGTGAATGGCTTTGCACATGTGAATCATTCTAAAAACCAACGGAGGATTGGCATTCTTCTGTGTATTAATGGTACGGGTATACAATATGCATGGGTGAGAGAAAATGCTGCATTGAATGGGCTTTCATATACAGATTTGGAAGCAGCAGCATCACAAATAGATATTGGAAGTGATGGTTTATCTATGTTACCATTTGGTAATGGAGCAGAAAGAATGCTTGAGAATAAGAATATAGGCGCTCACATAAATGGCTTAGAATTTAATATTCATAAAAGAGCACATTTATATCGAGCTGCTCTTGAAGGAATCGCTTTTTCATTTTTTTATGGTTTTAAAATTCTCTCAGATTTGGGATTGGATATATCCTCTATGAAAGTTGGGAATGATAATCTTTTTCAGTCTCACATTTTTTCTAACACTGTCAGTACTTTATTAGGGACAAAAATCGATGTCATAAAAACTACGGGTGCTGTTGGGGCTGCACAGGCTAGTGGTATTGGAGCGGGTGTATATAAAAGTCTAAAAGAAGCGACAGCTCAAAGAGATTTGATAAAAACATATGAACCTGACAACCAGTTGAGTCAATACAAAGAAGCCTATATCAAATGGGAAGAAGCATTGAAAAAACAAATGAACAGATAACAACTCTGAATAAAATATTAGATCAAGTGAACGAAATAATAAAATGGGGCATAATTGGCCCAGGTAAGATCTCTCATAAATTTGCCTCTGATTTAAAATTGGTAGATGGAAGTGTCTTGACTGCAGTAGCTTCAAGAGACCTCTCAAGGGCTCAAGCTTTTGCTGATCAGTATGAAGCATCTAATGCATATGGGTCCTATGATGAAATATTAGAGGATAGTGATATAGACATCCTTTACATAGCAACTCCACATACCTTTCATGCAGAATGGGCAATAAAAGCCCTCAATCATGGTAAAAATATTCTTTGTGAAAAACCTTTAGGTATTAATAAATCTGAAGTCAAAAGTATTATAGAGTGTGCAAGAAAAAATAATTGCTTTATGATGGAGGCTTTGTGGTCCAGGTTTAATCCCACTATTATTGATTGTTTGAATAAAATTGAAAAAGGAATCATAGGTGAGCCGAACCATATCACTGCTGATTTCACATTTTATAATAATCCATCTGAAGAGGGAAGACTACTTAACATGGATCTCGCTGGAGGATCTTTATTAGATATCGGCATCTACCCCATTTTTTTAGCTTATCTCATTTTGGGCATGCCTGAAAGTATAAAGGCTCACGGTATATTTCATCACAATACTGGAGCGGACATCCAAGTATCAACTTCCCTATTATATAAAAATGCTACGGCACAGCTTTCAAGTAGTATAATGACCCAGTCTGAAATGGTCGCTAAAATAGCAGGAAAAAAAGGTGCCATTTATTTGGACTCTAGATGGCATGAAGCAAAAGGCTATACTATAAAAACTGCTGAGAATGAAGAACATATTGGAAAACCTATAATTGGATTTGGGTACAGCCATGAAATCATTGAATGCGTCGATTGTATCAGAAAAGGTAAAAAAGAAAGTGAAAAATGGACACATCAAAACAGCTTGGACCTCATCACGATAATGGATCAAATCAGATCCGAAATAGGATTAAAATATCCATTTGAATGAATAAAAAGACTTCTGCCATTATCATGGGCATTTTGGGAGTGATCTTATTTTCAGCAAAAGCTGTCATGGTAAAATTAGCATATCAGTATGAGGTAGATGCGCTCTCATTATTGCTATTGAGAATGATTTTTTCACTACCGTTTTATCTCATTATTGTTTTGTTCTTTCTTCCAAAACCAGAAGCCCCTCTTAACAAAAGAGATTATATGTGGCTTGTGGTTTTTGGTTTTCTAGGATATTATGTTTCTAGTTATTTGGATTTCTTAGGGTTAGTGTATATAAAAGCCAGCCTTGAAAGGATCATATTATTTATTTATCCCACACTGATATTAATCATTTCAAGGGTTTTCTTTAAAAAGAAAATTCAAGCATGGCAGATTTTGGCAATTGCAGTGACCTACATTGGTATAGTTATCACCTTCTGGCAAGAGCTATCGATTTCACAAGGAGATACTGTACTCATAGGAGGAGGGCTCATTTTTGCAGCAGCTATTACCTATGCCACTTATTTAGTAGGAAGTGGGTGGCTAATTCCCAAATTTGGTTCAGTTAGATTTACTGCTTATGCAATGTTAATAGCATGTACATTTGTCATTCTACATCACTTAATTCAGAATGAAAATGATCTTTTTGCATTTCAAAAAGAGGTTTATTTCTACGGCTTGGCAATGGCAGTATTCGCTACAGTCTTTGCTTCTTTCTTGGTTTCTGAATCCATAAAGCACATTGGTGCTCCAAATTTTGGAATAATAGGAAGTTTAGGGCCCATATCTACTATTATAATGGCCAAAGTCTTTTTAGATGAAAAAATGACTACAGTTCAGATATTTGGGACTTTGATAGTAATATCTGGTGTATTCATTTTAGCAAAACAAAAGGAGCGGATTTCAAATTAGCCAAATGCTTGTAAACAAAAAATGCAGTAATATTTCTTATTTTGACAAAAATTGAAAACTTAATAAATGGTAATAGCGCTTCCTACTAAATATTTAATTCCTCTAGTACTGGCAGTTATATTGAGTTCGGCTTTGATTTTTCAAAGTTGCGCATCATCAAAGAAGTGGAAAAAACACATAGAGGGTCCTATTATCTTTGGATCAATGGGAGGGTTTGTAGGAAGTTTTGATGAATATACCATCAATCAAGATGGCAATGTACATTATAGAGCATCTTTGAAAGGGGAACGGATTATGGTACAAAAGCTAGAAGACGATATTAAAAAATCAATCTTTGAAAAAATAAAAACCGATGAAATATATGTTGAGTCCATCGACGAACCTGGTAATATGACCTTTTTCATCAAATTCAATTATAAATCAGAACCATTTCATCTTCAATGGGGAGGACAATATGATCCTTCAACCAGGCTCTTGGGTTATTACAATTTTCTCCGTTCTCAGATTCGCAGCAAGGATCCTGTGATGTAGTTGTATCCAAAGATGTCACGGAGTAAAAAGAAAAAAGCCTTAGTTATTAGATTTAGTTCTATTGGAGATATTATTCTTACCACACCTGTGATTAGAAGTTTAGCACTACAAGGTGATTACGAAGTTCATCTACTTACACATCAAAAATTCACTCATGTGCTCAAGGACAATCCACATCTTGAGAAGATTCACTCATTTGAAGAAAGCATCTGGACCACGAGCAAAAAAATAAGTAACCATCATTATGATATTATAATAGATCTACACAAGAGCATCAGATCCTATTTATTAAGGCTATTTCTTTTAAGAAAAGTCTATGGTTTCAATAAACTGAGAATAAAGCGATGGTGGAGAACTAAAATTAACAAAGATCTGAAAGATGACAATCATATTGCTTTGAGGTTTATAGATGCTTTGACACCACTTAAGTTATCATATGATGGAGGTGGATTAGATTATTACATTCCTCAAAAAGATCGAATTGTATTGTCGGGAAGAAATTCCACTAAAAAGATCGCTCTGATTCCTGGAGCTAACTTTTATTCTAAGACTATACCAACAGAAAAACTGATAGCTATAATCTCGCAATGGCCTGATTTGGATTTTCACATATTAGGAGGCGAAAAAGAAATTGGCAAGTTTAATGAGTTGAATATATATCCAAACGTGCAAAACCACTGCGGTCAGCTATCATTGGCACAATCAGCCTCCATCATTGAACAAAGTGACCTCATAATTTGTACAGACACAGCATTGATGCATATTTCGGCGGCATTGAAGAAAAATATTATTTCTATTTGGGGTGGCACAGTTCCTGGTTTTGGGTTTTATCCATTCTTTCCACCAGACAAAGGCTCATTTAAAATAATTGAAAATGTAAGTCTGTCCTGTCGGCCATGCTCAAAAAGTGGAAAAACGCATTGTCCAAAAAGTCACTTCAACTGTATGAAGACAATTTCTACCAATGAGATTCAAAAGGAGATCAAAAACTATATAGAAATGAATCATTTGCACACAAACCATGTTATATAAAGAGTGATTTAAAAATAATTCACCAATTTGTTCCACAGAAAGAAATTATAAATAAATATTAAAACTTATGACAAACTTCAATCCGAAGAACCCTATACCCATAAATCAGGGAAAAATTATGCGATATGTCACCATTGGTGTCATAGGCATTATGGTATTTTCCTTGTTAACAAATACAACATTTATCACTATCGATCCCGGCCATAAAGGAGTCAAGTTCAAAAGATTTCAAGGAGGTCTAGATAAGACTCACATTTATGATCAAGGATTTAAGGTTGTAATGCCTTGGGATGATATGATCTTATATGATGTACGAATACAAGAAGCTAATGAAGCGATGGACGTATTGTCTAAAAATGGACTCTCCATAAATATTGATCTTTCTTACCGATTTAAAGTCCAGTCTGATAAGATTGGAGATCTTCACGATGAAATAGGAAAAGGCTATTTAGACCGTATAATTAAGCCTGAGATTAGATCAGCTACAAGACAAGTCATTGGAGAATATCTGCCTGAAGAGTTATACTCTACAAAAAGAGAAGCTATACAAGATGAAATAGAAGCTATGACCAAAGCAGCATGTGCTGACAAATTCATCGACATAGATGCTATTCTTATTAGATCAGTTCAGTTACCTGAAAAGATTAAACAAGCTATAGAATTAAAGCTTGACGAAGAGCAGCAGTCTTTACAATATGAGTTTAGATTAGAAAAGGAGAGAAAAGAAGCTGAACGAAAAATAATAGAAGCACAAGCAAAAGCGGATGCAAACAAAATATTAAATGCAAGTCTAACTGATAAAATATTACAAGACAAAGGGATAGAAGCTACACTTGATCTAGCACAATCTCCAAATACAAAAATTGTGATTGTAGGTGGTGGTGATAAAGGACTTCCATTAATATTAGGAAATAATTAGAAAAATTAAATCCCATGTAATTTGGAATTATTGTTTCTAATACATTAGATTTGAATCAGGTAATTTAATTACTTAAGAATAAGGTTTGGGTTATTTGATTCATTGGTCGTTACGCCTGTAACGGCCAATTTTTTTTGTTCCTTTTCACACCACTACTCTTCTTCATTGCATCTTCCATATGTCACTTAAACATTCGGCAAAAATTGAAATTACTGTATAGTGATTTTATAACATTAGAAATGAGCTCAGGCATGAACGTATTAGACATTAATTATATATGGAATTTCACATATAAATATCAGTTTGAGATTTAACTCAAAAAAAAATAAAGTCTTTACTTGATGTTTTGAGAAAGTTTCTATTTTTAGCCCGATAAGAAGTAATTAGTTAAATCAATTTTGGAATAAAATTATAGACCATGCGGAAATTTGTTGCGTTGGCAATTGTGTTCATATTAGCTTCTACATTCGGAGCGTTTGACGTACTAGCTCAAGAAGCTGAGACATCAGCTAGTGGTTTTCAAGCCATTAAGCAATACTTTATACAAGGAGGGTGGACCTTCATGAGTTTAGTATTGATTTGTTTAATCCTAGGATTAGCCTTTTGTATTGAAAGAATCATCACTCTTAACATAGCTACAGTAAATACTGATAAGCTTTTAGGAGGAATAGAGGAGCATCTTGCTTCTGGAGATGTATCTGGAGCAATGGAACTGGCTAAATCAACTCCTGGTCCAACTGCAAGTATTATGTATGAGGGTTTAAGAAGTTCGTCTTCAGGACCTGAAGCTGTAGAAAAAGCAATTGTATCATACGGATCAGTTCAAATGGGACTTTTAGAAAAAGGACTTGTTTGGATCTCATTATTCATTGCTATTGCCCCGATGCTTGGTTTCATGGGTACCGTACTTGGTATGATTGAGGCATTTGATAGAATCGAAGCAGTGGGTGACCTTTCACCTTCAGTAGTAGCAGGTGGTATTAAGATTGCCTTATTAACTACAGTTTTCGGACTAATAGTGGCCATCATTCTTCAGATTTTTTACAATTACATAGTTTCTAAAATAGACGGGATTGTCAATAAGATGGAAGATGCTTCCATAGCGTTGGTAGACGTAATGGCAAGAAACAAGGTTTTTAAATAATTTATTAACTCTTAAAACCATCTAACTATGTATAGTTTATTGGCAAAAAGAGGTCAGTTATTTGCTATCCTACTTGGTGTAGGAATTGTAGTCATTTTCTTAGGTTCCGTTATTGGGGGACTTAATGGTGCTGGCTACAACATGGGAACTGATCTTGTACAAGTATTAAAAAATGATCCTGCACAGGACTTCGGCTTCTTTGATATAGGTCTATATCTAACAATGGGACTAGTAGTCATTGCAGCTATATTAGCTTTACTTTTTGGATTATTTCAAATGTTGACTAATATCAAGGGATCTATGACAGGGATAATTGCTTTAGTAGCTATTGCAGCAATTTTCTTTGGATTTTATAGTAGTGCTCCAGATGACCTAACAGGACCTATCTCAGGAGTTTTACAACAATTTGATATCAGTTCTGGGATAAGTAAGTTTATATCTGGAAGTCTTTGGACTACCATCATATTAGCTCTTCTTTCAGTTGCTGCAATGGTTATTTTGGAAATCTGGAATATGTTTAAGTAATGGGAAAGAAAAGTAGTAAAGATCGATTATCAAATGAGATCAATGCTGGCTCAATGGCAGATATTGCTTTCTTACTATTGATATTCTTTCTAGTAACAACAACGATAGTCTCTGATAAAGGTGTGTTGGTGAAGTTGCCACCATGGTCTGAAGAAGAGCCAGATATTGCTAAATTGAATGAGAGGAATGTCTATTCCATTCTTGTGAATGCAGACAATCAACTTCTTGTGAGAGGTGAGCCTACGCAACTAAGAGATCTAAGGGAGAATACCAAGATATTTATCATGAATCCGGAAGGTAGACCTGATATGTCAGAAGATGCGACAAAGGCTATTGTATCCATGAAAAATGATAGAGGAACACAGTATGAAACTTATCTCGAAGTATACAATGAAGTCATGGCAGCATATAATGAACTAAGAGATGAAGCTGCATTGTCGAGACATGGTAAAGCTTATGAATTTTTGACTAAAGATCAAGCAAAAGCAATAAGGACCGCTATTCCATTAATTATATCTGAAGCAGAGCCTACGGCTTTTGGTGAAGAATAGAATAAAAAAGGTAAGACATGTCAAAATTTGATAAAAAGAGAAGTAAATCTCAACCTGCAATATCAACAGCATCATTGCCTGATATTATATTTATGTTACTTTTCTTCTTTATGGTGGTAACGGTACTTAGGGACGCTGAACTAAAAGTTAAAGTGGTTACCCCTAACGCTACCGAACTAACAAAGTTGGAAAAGAAATCATTAGTAAATAATATCTATATCGGAAAACCATTAGCAAAGTATGCTAATGAAGCTGGTACAAAAGCAAGAATGCAATTGGGAGATAAATTTGCCGATGAAAAGGATATTCCTCTTTTTCTGGAAAAGCATAGACAACAAGTACCAGAAAATCAGAGAGGTGGAATTACCAGCTCTTTGAAAATTGATGGTAAGGTGACTATGGGTGTGGTGAGCGATGTTAAAACTGCACTAAGAAAATCTGGTCAACTTAAACTCAATTATTCGGCTAAACCAAGAGCAGAATAAATACTGAACATAAAGTTGTATGAAAAACTAGAACCCTGAAGTTTATACTTCGGGGTTTTTTGTTTAATACATATTCTTCTCTGTTAAATATTTATCTTAATCGATCCATAGACTTTACCAGCTTTTCATCTTTTCTTATAAAAATAAAAGCTAGTGCAGTAAGGATCAGACCTAAAAGAGGAGAAGCAATACCAAAATCAAGTACAAAGTCACTAACTTGTGAAAGGGAGTATAGAAGCATTCCAATGATACTTCCCATGAGTAAAAATGCCAAAACACAAAAATTTAGTTGAAGTTTTCTATTGTTGTATAGAAATATGGTGATTAAGCATAGTATTACTGATATAGCTATGAGGCTTAGTAGAATGATATTATCATGAACATTGAATAACCCATCTTCAAAATAAAGTTGAGATTTATCCAATGAATTAGCAAAAGGAAATACAAAGGAAGACCCAAGAGCTCCTGAACTAAGGAATAAAAAAACAGACTGAATGCGTTGTATCATAACGAAGATTTAAGAAGTACAAAGTTAGCATTTCATATTTTTGTACTAAGTATACCATGAAGCAAAATTTCAAACAGCAATTCACATTTTTAATTACATCCCTGATATCAATTTTAAGTTTTTCAATTTGTGCACAAACTGAAAGTCAAGCCGATTCAAGTTCTGTGGTCCAAAAGCAGTTAGGTCTTGGAGCAACATCTATGTCCTATACAATTGGAGTCAATGGGGTGGAATATGACACTCTGATAGGGGACGTGAAAATTACACAAGACAGCTTCTTTTTATATTGTGATACAGCATATGTTCAAAATAAAACTGAGGTTCAGGCATTTGGAAATGTAGCCATTCAACATGGAGACTCAATTGAAATTTTTTCTGACTCAATGAGCTATAATGACATCATCAAAAAAACTGAGTTATTTGGAAGAGTTGTTTTCAAAAAAGGAAACAAAAGACTAAACACAGAACTTGCCATTTATAACATAGATAAAAAAATGACCTATTATACAAAAGGAGCGACTCTTATAAATGCTAACCAAAGACTTTTGAGCAAGAAAGGAATCTATGATATTGCAAACGACATAGCTTTGTTTCAAGGAAATGTTAGTGTGAAGGATTCTTCCTCTTTAATGCAAACTGATTCTTTGAAATATGATTTATCAAACGAAATTATATATCTCATTGCTCCCACCAACATACTCACTGACTCTACAGAAATATATTGTGAAAGAGGATTTTACAATTACAAAACACAACAGGGAGAATTTTATCGAAACTTAGAAATACTGACTGGAACTAAAGAAATCTTAGCAGCCAAAGTTCATTATTCAGATCAATCTAAGGTATATACGTTAACAGGGGATCCTGTGGTCAATGATAAAGACACTCAAGCAAAAGCGGATACAATTATATTCTTTGAACAAGATGATGTAGTAGATCTAAGAGGAAACGCAGTATACAAAAACGATGAACGAGAACTCACCTCATCATATATAAAATACAATATGACCACAGATGAGTATGAGACAACTGGTGGGTCGGAAGTGGTAGATGAAGCTGGCCGTATTCTTAAAGCTGAATTGCTTTACAGAGATAAGCAAGGAAAAGATATAGCTCAATCGAATGTAGTACTTACAGATGAAAATGAAAAAGTAAGTTTATACAGTGAAATACTCAAATCTAATAATGAAACAGAAAGTTATAGGGCATATAATACCACTGATAGTCAACCATTACTTATCAAACAATTGAATGACGGTAACCTTTTATTAAAAAGTGATACTCTTAGTTATTTCAAGCAAGATTCATCTGAATATTATCGAGGAGAAGGAAACACCTCATTTCTCAACAAAGAAATCTCAGGAAAATCTGGGCATTTACTCTATAGTGTTGCAGATTCAAATTATGTATTTTTTGACCAACCAATAATCTGGTCAGATTCAATCCAAATCACTGGTGATACGATTATTGTAGTCCTAAAAGATGGGGAAATAAATTCTTTACATGTTCAGGGTAATGCATTTATGATCTTACAAGGCATGAATGGTACATATGATCAAGTCAAGGGTGATCAATTAACATGTTTTTTTAAAGGAAACAATATTCAAGAGATTGTGGTTGACGATAATGTGGAAATGGTGTACTTCATGTACGAAGGAAACGACCTAACTGGTGTAAATCATTCTTTTTGTGGTGGCCTTGTATTTACATTTGTTGAAAAAGAAATGAATGTTTTAAGATTTAAAGACAAACCAAATTCTAAATTTACAAAAGGTGGGATTCAAAATCCTGAGACTTATAATCTTCAAGGTTTTGCATGGTCAATCGAGACAAAACCAAATAAATTATCATTCAAGAGATGACTTTGAAAAGTTTAAAATTATTGTGCCTTCTATTGACGTTAATAATTGTTTCTAACAATGATGTAATTGCAAATGAAGATAATTTGAGTTTATTTAAATCTGCAAATGAATTATATCAAAAATCCAATTACAAAGAAGCTCTTGTGAAATATGAAGAATTATTGGAAAAAGGATATGTGTCAGATGATCTATTTTCCAATATAGGCAATGCGTATCTCAAAGAAAACAGGACTGGCCTGTCCATCCTAAATTTTGAAAAAGCTCTATTGTTAAATTCAAATAATGCACAATCTTATCAAAACTTAAAACTTGCTAAAGAAAGTGTCATCAACCCTGTAATCCAAATTCCAGACTTCTTTGTTATATCATTCTGGAGAAATTTTGTAGGAAGTCAAAACATATCCTTTTGGCTCGTCATGCATGTTCTTTTCCTATTCGTAGCAATGTCCTTCGCACTCTTTCATTGGACAAATTTAATTCCTAGAATTAAGTCTAAGCTAAATAATTCACGAATCACTATATCTTTTATATTAGCTTCTGTATCACTATCTGTAATTTTCTTCATTGCTTCTTTACAGAGGCAGTCACAGCTCACTGGAGTCAATTATGGCATCATTATGTCTGAAGAATCAACTCTTTTAGATGGACCTGATAGCAGGAGTAACGAAATTGCTTCTCTTTCTGAAGGGCTAAAAGTCAAAATTTTGGACGAGATAGATGAATGGTATCAAATCCAACTTGAAGACAAGGACGATGGGTGGATAGAAAAAGAAATTATAGAGCTTATAAAAATATAGGCCTAATACTGAATAGCATTAAGCCTATATTAAAAACAAAAAATAAAAAGGTCTATTTACCTCCTTGTAATTTGTCTTGAAGATCTTTTAACTCATCCCATTTTCCTTCAGCCGCCAGGCCTGCTTGCTGAGGCCATGTCGTCGGATCATGCATCTTATATCTATTACCAGCTGCCAGTAATACCTCTCTGATTTTTTCTGGATCTGATTTTGATAATTCCTTGTAAGTAGTGATGCCACTTTCTGTAATTAAAGAAGCAATCTTAGGTCCGATTCCCTCAATGTTTTTGAAGTCATCTGCTTTGTCTCCAGCTGCTTTCTTTGCTTTCGGTGCTGCTTTCTCACCAGCTACAGCTTTGGATGCCGCTTTCGCCTTAGGTGCTTCTTTTTCAGCTTCTACCTTAACCGTTGCTTTCTTTGCGGGTTTCGGAGCTCCAGCAGTAGCTTCTGAATCATCCACAATATTGACAAATGTTCTATTATTTCTTCTTTTTCTAAACTGAACCGTACCGTCCACTAGAGCAAATAAGGTATGGTCTCGACCCATTCCGACATTTTCACCAGGGTGAAATTTAGTACCTCTTTGTCTTACTATGATATTACCTGATCTTGCAAGTTCTCCGCCAAAGAGTTTTACTCCTAGTCGTTTACTATTACTGTCACGTCCATTATCAGTACTACCTACTCCTTTCTTATGAGCCATGATCTAAAAAATTATGCTTTTATGGAATCTATTTTGATCTTAGTGAATTGTTGTCTATGACCATTTTTCACTTGATAACCTTTTCTTCTTTTCTTCTTGAATACGATCACTTTGTCACCTTTTTGGTGGCCCAGGACACTTGCCTTCACAGAAGCACCTTTTATAGTAGGAGTCCCAACTTTCGTTTTGGCTCCATCAGATGTCAATAACACTTCATCAAAAGCAACTTTATCTCCTTCACTTTGATCTAAATGATGAACAAAAATTTCCTGCCCTTGCTCTACTTTGAATTGTTGACCTGCTATTGTAACTACTGCAAACATGTTAAAATGATTGATACATATTTAAAAAGGAGTGCGAAAATAGGATGATTTATTATAAATATAAAGGCTTAGGTGAAAAGAATTGGTTATTTTTTGTTCTTTATAAAGGAATCTTTCAAAACAATCACCTTTTTAAGACGTTCTCCTTCCCTTTCGATCTCAATTCTAATCTTTTTACCAGGCTTCCCTTGCAGTCTCGCATTCACGCCTTCTAGATTCATACCTCTAGTTCTTCTTCTAGCTATTTTATAAATTATATCCCCAGATCTTATATCCACAAGAGCAGCAGGAGTACCCTCACTTACATCTTTGACTAAAAACTCATTGAGTTCTGCTCCGACAGCAAAAACAGTCATTCCACTTCGATCATAATCAAAGGATTTATTGTATTTCTTTTTCCTGATAGGTCTGAAGTAGGCCTTATGATTAAAATAATCAATGATAATATAGAATCTTCTCATCATATGATTCCCCAATATTCCATTTCTCTTCATATTGTTATCCCTAGGAGATTGGGCTTCAATATCTTGGAAACTTGTTACTAGATTCCTAAACTCGAAAGGCCCTAATGACATATGATGTACTAATCCAATATACCCCACTAACATACCAGTGATGCCATACCCCAAATTCCCTAACATCGTCATATCAGGTAAAGTCAGCGTAGAATCTGTATTAGTATGGATCAAGAATGGAAGAGATGCACCAGAATCCATTAAAAACGTGAGTTCTACTTCGTTACCTGGTCTGATGGCAGTTCGAGACTTTATGTATGGTTTGTTGTTATAAATTTCAACATCAAATTCTGTGTATTTACTGAATATTCTTTTATTCACTTTTTCAGGATGATGAAGCCTTAAAAACTTTTTTGGATAGTTAATTTGTACAACCAGGTTTCTAAAAAACGATCCACCTATAATTCCATCTACGTTAATACCAAGTCTTTCTTCAAGTAGAAGAATGTTCTCTTCGAGCACTACTACATCCCTTAAGACAGTTTTAGTGCCTTTAATATTAAATATCATATTTCTTATGATATTAGCATATAGTCCTGTATTAAAATCAGAACCCATGACTTCAATTCTACGATCATAAGGGATACCAAATAATTCTGGAATTTCCCTATCAAAAATCAATGTGTTTTCAGCACCTGTATCAAATATGAAATCTAAATTCACCGAATTGTGAAATCTAGCTTCGACTACAATGAACCCTTGTTCTATTCTAAAAGGAATATCCACATATGAAGAATTACCGAGTAGATCCAATCCTTGCATCTGCGACTTGAGTCCCACAGGAATTGAAAGTAATAGGAGAGATATGATTATTATTCTATTGATAAATTGAGTTTTAATGGTCAATATCTAAAAGTAACACTACGAATATTAAAACGTAAAATTTTCAACAATGTGAGGGCCTTGGCGACATTTCTCATAATCATTACAACATTTTGATAGAATCATCTAACTTGAAAATTTGGTCCTTCATGAAAAAAAGAAAATAAAAGATAGCTTTAGATATATTTTCATCCTGAACTTATCCTAACAAATGGATTCTAAAACCCTGATCAGATCTATAAAGATTGCTGTTAACAAACTTAAAGATGGTAATCAATCTATAGACTACAAGGTAAGGCAAATAGACCAAATCATCCGATATACTATTTCTTTCTTAAGTGATAAAGAGAATCTATTCTTCGCATCATATTATGCTAAATATTCTTTTCTCCGCACCAAATATAAAATTAGCAGTCGGGACCAATTTCTTTTTCATGCCTTTCGGAAAATTGCATCACAGAAAAAGAGAGTTGATAATCGGCACATTGAACTTGGGCTTTATGTAATCAATAACATTACAAAACTTTGTCTTGGAGAACAAGTATACTCAACTAAAGAAGAAGCTAAAATTGGCTCCTCTTTTGACTTTCCAAAGAAAGATGAGCACTCCAAGTTCATTCCATACTTGACTTCTTATCTCAAAAAAATAGATAAACAAAACCAATACTTCATAATTGAATTAGAGGATGGAGAAGAAGCAATGCTTCTTGAAGACGAAGAAGATGCCAAGGGTCTTAGAAATTATATATCACAACTAGAGCAATGGAAAAGATTACCAATCAAAATAGCATTATTTGATTGTACAAAAAGAAACAATGTAATAACTCCTTCTTATTACGTCTTAGAACCTGATTTCCTAATAGATGTCACTTCAGTATCAGAAGCATTTGATGCATTCGGAGTAAGCATTGCTGGGTATGGTTTGAGAAAAATGATAGACAAAGGAGCTAGCATATCCTTGCATATAGGAAACCTTGCAAATGTCATTCTAGATGAACTTATATATGACCCTTATATCAGTTTTAATCACTTTATGAATAACATTTTTCAGATCAGCCCATTAGCCTTTGCTGCATTCACAAATGAACAAGTAAGACAACTTATAGAGACCATCAGGAAACATTATGAGAACATAAAAAAGGTGGTTTCTAACGACTTTAAGAATCAAGGTATCACTGGTAAAAGTGTATTCGTGGAGCCAAGTTTTTATGCTCCGAGAATAGGAATACAAGGAAGGTTTGATATACTACATCAAGAAGATGAGGTGATGAATATCATAGAACTTAAGAGTGGAAAGTCATATCGTCCTAATGCATATGGGTTAAATAATAGCCATTATCATCAAACCTTACTCTATGACCTTATACTAGAAAGCAACTTTGGCAAAAAAACCAAACGCAACAATTTTATTCTTTACTCGGCAGAATCTGAGAAAGCTCTTCGTTATGCACCAACTATAAAATCAGAACAAATTGAAGCGCTTAGGGTAAGAAATCAAATCTATATTGAAGAATGCAGGATGCAAAACGACATCCTTGGAAACTCATTTATCAAAGACTTCCTAACCAAGTACGAAGGAAAACTGTCTGGATTTAAAGGTCAAGATATCAATGAGTTAAAGAAAGTATATTCCAAATTGAATGAATCTGAAAAGGCATATTGGGAGTCTTCCTTTTCTTTTCTGAGTAGAGAATATGCCCTTTCCAAGACTGGTGATGAATTGTCAGAAACTTCAAAAGGGCTATCAGGTATATGGCAATTAGACCGAGATCAAAAACATGAAAGGTTTCTGCTTTTAAACGATCTCAAAATTGTTCATGATAATTCTCAAGAGAATGACCCACATCTTTTACTTGAATACACAATGGAGACTGTGGCTCTAAGCAATTTTAGAAAGGGCGATATTATTATCTTATACCCTAACGATGCTCTTGGTGAATATCAAATGAAATCTCAAATTTTCAAATGTACATTGAGCGAGGTAGAACATGATCATGTCGTAGTACGACTACGGTCTAAACAGATGAACAATAAGGCTTTTAATCCTAAAAAAAGGTGGAACATAGAACGTGACATTCTGGATAGTTCTTTCAGTAAATCATTTAAACAGCTATTTCATTTTGCTTACGGAGAAAAGGAAAAACGTGGATACGTGTTAGGTTTATGCCCACCTGAAAAATACAGTCTACTTCCACTCCCCAAAATACCTAAAGCAACAAATATCCAAAATGAAGTTATAATGAAGGCGATAGCTTCAGAAAACTATCATCTTATTTGGGGCCCGCCTGGCACTGGAAAAACTTCAATAATTCTCAAAGAGATCATAGCTCATTACTATAAGAGCACACAAACAAGAATGCTCATTATAGGTTATACCAACAGAGCAGTAGATGAAATCTGTAGTGCTATAGAAACCATAGATGAAAAAATAGATTACATAAGGATTGGGTCAAAATATAGTTGTGGTGAAAAATACAAACCAAGACTTCTCAATGCTCATCTTGAATCTATTAATGATAGAAAAAGATTAAAACATCTTCTTCACAGTCAGCAAATATATATAGGAACTCTAGCCTCTATCATTGGGAAACCAGAGTTGCTTGAACTACTTCAATTTGGAATTTGTATTGTAGATGAAGCTTCCCAAATACTAGAAGCAAGTTTAGCCGGATTACTGACCAAAACGAAAAAATTTATCCTCATTGGAGACCATCTCCAACTTCCGGCCATTGTCCTTCA
>TARA_Y100000385_G_scaffold92037_1_pt1 | contig 18079 bp, 9 predicted proteins | sample TARA_Y100000385 | Tara Oceans TARA_Y100000385 (sample SAMEA2620980) | marine metagenome | biome: marine biome (ENVO:00000447); feature: surface water layer (ENVO:00002042); material: "saline water (ENVO:00002010), including plankton (ENVO:xxxxxxxx)" | depth 5 m
TTTTTTGAATACGATATAGAGAATGATAAAATCACCCGAAAATTAAATTTACCTATACCTAAAATTAATAATAGACTATCACTTGGGGATCACCTTTTGAACTCAGGGCATCATGGTATATCTTTAAGCGGAGATGATAAAACTATATGTGTAGCTGGGACTATGGATGGATATATCGCAATAGTGGATAGGGAAACCTTCGAATATAACATCATTAAACTTTCTGATGATCCAAAAGAAGCGAAGCCATACTGGGCAACTTCAAGCAAAGATGGCAAAAAGGCTTATGTATCTATAAGCGGTCTTGACAAGGTTTCTATATTGGATTACGTCACTGGAAAAGTAATTGCCGAAGTTCCCGTAGGGAACCATCCTCAAAGAGTACGAAATGGACAACTGCGTTTAAGATAAATATTAAAGCACTTAAAAATTCACCTTTCCTATTTATCAAGTTCAGTAAGAAAAACAAGAAATTGTCAGTATACCAAATGGATGGAAATTCAAATTGATTTTTGATTTTAATATTGCTTTGACAATTAATTAAAGTTAAACAGGTAAGAATGGAAAATCCAACTCTAAAATTTTTCATTTTTTTTTATTCTTCACATTAGTACTTAACATCAAATGTCTAGATTAACAAATTTTTTGTATATAAATATATTCGTTGTTATTTATTTAGTAGTTCCTTTATTTCCTGGCTGTATTTTTTACCAATTATAAAATACTCACCTGACTTTACAAACAACATATTTTTATCTATTTTCTTAATCTGTTCTATATTTAGTGCTAATGATTTACTAATTCTCACAAATTTTGAGGCTGGTAAATCTTTTAAAAATGTTTTTAAATTTTTTCTGACAAAGTAAGATTTATCTTGAACTGTTACCTTAACGTAATCTTTTTTTCCTTCTATTAATGTAATTTCATCCATTAAAACTTTATGATTTGCTCTATCAGCTCTTATAAACAGGTATTTTTGTTCTTCTACATCCTTTTTTTGTTTATATCCATCAACTTTAAGTCTTCTCTTTTGGATGAAATAGATAACAAGAATAAATGATAGAATGAAAAAAATGAGTATTGAAAAATAAAATTTTGATTCACTGTTATCTTTTATTAATAAATCATCAAAATTTATTTTAGAACCTAAAAGACTAAAAAAACTAATATTTGATTTACTAAAAAATGACCTATTATTATCAATTTTCTTGACCGTCAATAACAATTGAAGATCAAACATTTTCTCGTATGACCATTGATCTGAAATATCAATTGTTTCCTTAGTGTTTGATAAAGTCATTCTGCTATTTACACCACCGGATCCATGTTTATCGACTATGATAAAAGTGAATATATTTTCTTTTTTTAAATAATTTTTTGGTATTATATATTTTCTTGGGCAAGACCAGCAATCTGTTGTTCCAACAAGTTTTTCATTTACATAAAGCCTATCGTAATCATCAATTCCCTTCTGTGTTTTTAATACATAATCTTCATTAGGTAAAGTTTTAAATTGTATTCGTTTTCTAAAACAAACCGCTCCATTAAAGTCTTTATCGACAAATAAATTTTGAAGATCTACAGGAAAATTTGTTTTTGCCCAATTCTTATCCTTTAGAAAAAATGATGTGTATTTTTCAATGTCATCGTCGGCATATTTTAAAAGGTCAAATCCCTGAGTGGGACTAAAATTAATGTTACCCTTATATTTATCAAAAACGTAATAATCCCAAATACCGTTTAAATTAATCTTTTCATTATTGCTTTGAATATTAATATCACCATCCATAATTCCTTCTTCGGAATGACATATCACCATTAATGAGATCTTATTTGTTCCCTTCTTTAAAAGTTTCTGAGGTATATTAACTTCATAACCTTCTCGGTTATTGAATTTTCTTATGATTTTATTTTCTAAAAATTCATTGTTGATTTTAAACATAGACTGGTAATCAAATCTATTTTCAAGAACTAAACTATAAATATCATTATCATATGATATATTAAATTCTTTTTCTAACAAGATTAATGTTGTTTCGTAACCAGGGGTGAATTCTTTATATACACCGGGTAATTTTACTTTTTCAGAATCTTTTTGTTCTAATTTTTCGGAAAAAAGTGTTGAGTAGTATTCAATTGGATTCAAAACCCCGAAAAAGATTGTAAACGGACTCGAACTATTATCTAATGGTTTATTTTCAATTTTTACATCTTGAGAATAAACATTAAATTGTGCAAATAGTATTATTATTGTTGCTAGTCTAAAGAAGAGGTTAAACATAATTTTTAATTGATTTTAAAAAATTTATATTATTTTGTATACGAAAATAGCCTTTTTATATCTAAAACTATTGGATGATTATTTTTATAAAAATTTTTTGATGAAAACTTTTTTATGTTTATCTCAATATAAAAATGAACAGAAATAATGTATTTATTTGTGTAAATAAAAAATAATTATAAATTTGTATATACAAATATTGTATCTACAATTAATTTACATTTATTTGTATGAATTTAATTTATGCGTATATGTGTTGTGTTTATGTTCGTTATTTTAAATGCTTGTTAAAGACCTATTAAATATTAATATCTTTAGTTTTAAAATAAAAATTTTATATTGTACTAAACAATTGAACATAAATCTAATAATTTAACAAATGAAGTTTAAAAAAGAATTAATTAAATATCTATCCTTATCAATAATATTGGTATCATCATTCGCATCAGCTCAACAGAGCGTCTCAGGTTCTATAAGTGACGGAGACGGCCCTTTGCCTGGAGTAACTATTATTGAAAAAGGAACAGATAATGGTGTATCATCAGACTTTGATGGCAATTACACTATTACAACTACCAATCAAGACGCTATTCTGGTTTTCTCCTATATAGGTTTCCTTACCCAGGAAATTTCAGTTGGAGATAGCAGTAGTATGGATGTACAACTATCCCAAGATGTTCAAGGTCTTGATGAAATTGTTGTTACCGGTTATGGTACACAGAAAAAAGCAACTCTTACCGGTTCGATTGCTACTATCGGTGGAGATGATTTAGAAAGATCATCTTCCCCTAACTTAGGAACTGCACTTGCTGGAAAAGTTGCCGGAGTTTTTATTGATCAACAAAACGGTGCGCCAGGAAGTGACACTCCTGCTGTTCGTATTAGAGGTACTAATACCTTTAATAATTCATCTGCACTTGTCGTTATTGACGGTATTCCCGATAGAGCGGGAGGGCTTGCTAGAATTAACCCTGCTGATATAGAAAGTATATCTGTACTTAAAGACGCATCTGCAGCAATTTATGGTGCCCGAGCTGCTAATGGTGTAGTACTGATCACTACCAAAAGAGGAGCTGAAGGTAAGGCTAAAGTAAAAATTACATCCAATTATGGTTGGCAAAACTTTACTACAACTCCTGAAATGTTAAGAGGTGAAGAATATATGGATTTAGTTAACCTTTTAAATGTATATAAATTGCCTGTTGGTGAATGGGCTAGTGCGAATGCAGTAAGGGGACAGCCTTTTACTCGTCCTAACGGAGAAGTTTTAAATCCAACTTACCCTACTGATCGTATAGAAAATACTAGGGCTGGAGATGACCCTTGGCTTTATCCTAATACAGACTGGATGGAAGCAGTACAGAGAAGAAACGCTCCAACCACAAGACAAAATGTTCAGGTAACTGGTGGAGACGAAAACGTAAAATATTTAGCATCGGCTGGCTATTTAAGACAAGACGTAAACTTTAAAAATGCGCCTAAAGGATTTACTCAGTATGACCTTCGTCTTAACTTAGATGCAAAAATTAATGATTTTTTAAGTCTAGACATCGGTTTGTATTCTAGACAGGAAGAAAATTTAACCTCAACAAATGCACCTGCAGGTATTTTTAATGATTTAGTTCGACAATATCCATGGTTTCCTGCTTATTGGCCAACTGGTGAATACGGTCCAGATATTGAAAACGGAAATAACCCTGCCATACGTGTTACTGATGAGCCAGGTTACAACGAAAGAAGTACTAATTTTGTTCAAAGTAATATAGGACTTAACTTTAAAGTTCCTGGAGTAGAGGGCTTGTTACTTCGAGGAAACATTTCTTATGATAAAATGAATTTTGATCAAAAAGTATGGCAACGCCCATGGGAATTATATACTTGGGATGGAGTAAATAGAGATTCATCTGGATTAACTGCTTCTCAAAGAGGGCCTGGTGATCCAAGCTTACAACAAGATCATACCACTAGAACAGATCTTACAGCTATATTCAACGCTTCTTATGAGAAGGATTTTGGCGACAATTACTTTAAAATTTTGGGAGGTATTACACGAGAAGAAACTGAAATAAGATTTATGAGGGCTTTCAAGCGTTTTTTCCTATCTAATGATTTGGATCAATTAAGTTTTGGAGGACAAGACGGTCAATATAGCCAAGGTAATGGAAGTGATATTGCCCGTATTCATTATTATTCCCGTTTAAACTATAACTATAAAGAAAAATATCTTTTAGAAGCAGTTGTTACTTATGACGGATCATACACATTCCCTGAAGCAACACGTTACGGGGTCTTCCCTGGGTTGTCAGCGGGTTGGGTTGTATCTAATGAATCTTTTTTTAATGTTGGTTTCTTAGACTACCTTAAATTGAAGGGATCATGGGGGCAATTAGGGAATGATAATGTTGCACCATTCCAGTTCTTAGCCTCGTATGGCTTTTCTGCAACTAGTTTGGGTGATGTTGTTACAACAGCCTTTGAGACAAAAGTTCCTAATGCAAATATTACTTGGGAGACACAAACATCTCAAAACTTTGGAATTGACATAAGAGCTTTAAACGATAAACTTTCATTTGGATTTGAAGTTTTTAATAACACAAGAGAGGATATTTTAACTTTACCTAATAAGACTTTACCTGCATACAGTGGTATTAGACCACCAGCTCAAAATATTGGTGAGTTTAAGAACGCAGGTATAGAGATAACTGCAGGTTTTAATGGCGAAAGTAATTCAGGGCTTACTTATAATTTTACATTTAATTTAAGTGATTCAAATAACGAATTGGTATTTGTTGATGAGCCTGAATTAGCTGACCGTCCTTGGCAAAGAGAAACTGGAGGAGAATTAGGAAGACCTCTTCGTTATAGATTCACAGGTGTTTTCCAATCACAAGCTGATATTGACTCTGAAAGTTTAGACTACAGTGCAATAGCACCTCTTCTAAAACCTGGAGATGCTAGAGTCGAAGACATTGACGGTGATGGAAAAATTACTCCGGCTGATAAGACTCGAGTTGGTGGAAGTTCATTTGCCGATACCCAGTTTGGTTTTAACACTGCCCTTACGTATAAAAACTTTGATTTTAATATGTATTGGAATGGTGCTACTGGCGGATATAATTCATACGAATGGAGTTTTATGTCTGGTACACTTGCAAATGTACAACGTGATGTTTACGATCGTGCATGGTCCTTAGACAATCCTAACAATACTGCCCCTCGTCTAGCTGATAGAGGTGACCAGTGGTATTCAGGTCAAACTGATTATGCTCTCATAACCAGAGACTTTATAAGATTAAAAACTCTAGAATTAGGATATAATTTTAGTGATGCTATCACAAGTAAAATAAATGCTGAAAGCATACGCCTATCTGTAACAGGAACTAATTTAATAACTATTACAGATTTTCCATTTGATCCTGAAGTTGGCCAAAATGGTATTAATCCTGGTAATAGTAGAGATGCAACAGGAGGAGCAGTAAATAACGGTGGTGCTTATCCACTTTTAAAAACAATAATAACCGGAATACAAATAACCTTTTAATTAATAAAAATGAGAATAATGAAGAAGACTATAATTAAGTGTGCTTTTGGATTTATGTTCGTTTCAGCAATGATAAGTTGCAATGACGATTTTTTAAGTACAGAGCCATTAAGTGAAATTGCTGAATCTAGTGTTTGGTCATCAGCCAAGCTCGCCGAAGCAGCAGTTCTTGACTTGTACCAATCAACTTGGGCAGGTACATTAACCAGAGAGGAAACAACAGATGCCTTTACCGATCAGGCAGTTTTCACACATCCAGGTCGTGGCGTAGATGGCTATACTGAGGGAAAAATGAACCCTGCCGGTGGCTACATGGATATGCAATGGATGAGTTGGACCCAACTCTATCCGTATGTGCGAGCTTCTAACATAGCGATTCAAAAACTAACCGCTAACGAAGGTAATATTGATGCTGGACTAGCGAATAGATTACTAGGTGAAGCCTATTTTATGAGAGGTTATCTCTATAGCCAATTAATGAGACAATACGGAGGTGTTGTTCTTTTGACTGAACCTATTACATTAGATAGTGATGCTGAAAATCCTCGTTCAAGTTTTGAGGCTACTGTAAATCAAATAGTTTCTGACTTAGATCAAGCTATTTCATTATTAGCAGATGCACCAGCGAGTAAAGCAAGAGCTCATAAATTGACTGCTCATGCTCTCAAATCTCGTGTGCTTACTCATGCAGCAAGTGATTTGCATGATGCTTCAAAAAATGGTGGAATTTCAACGATAGCAGGTTATGGAAATAAGGATCTGGTAAGTTATACTAGCGGTTCTCAAGATGCACGCTGGCAAGCTGCCAAAACTGCTTCAAGAGAACTTTTAGATGCTACATCAGGATATAAGCTTGATTACAGTGAGCCAGCTTCTTTTGAAGAAGCTCAACAGAATTATGAAGACATCTGGTTGCAAGGTGACAAAAATCAGGACTTCATTTGGGGAAGAATGATTGAAGGTTTTGGTTATGGATCTCGAACCTATCCAGGTGGTGATGGTTGGTCTCAAGGACCAGGAATGGTTGCTCTTTATCATGGTCCAAATGGTTATCATGAGTGGGCAGGTACTACTCCTACAGGAGCATTAGCAGATAAATATTCTATGAAAGATGGTACTCCGTTTGACTGGAATAACCCTGCACATGCTGCTGCCCCTTATACTGATCGTGAACCACGTTTCTACGCTACCCTATTGTTTGATGGTGCTACATGGAAACAAAGAACTAGTGATGTAGTTAAGTTTGATAATTTCAACGAAATTCAGACTGGTTATTATACGTTTAAAGACGGAACTATTGTAAATGGTGTTGATACCCGTCAAGGTCCAATTGAAGACTGGAATGGATCAAGAACTGGATACTATTTCAAAAAATTCTCGGATCCTACTCTACCCGCTTCATGGCCGAACAATCTTCAAAAAGTTGATGCACCGTACGTACGTTATACAGAAGTTTTACTGAATTACGTAGAAGCAAGTATTAATCTTGGACAAGAAGGTGACGCTAAAGCATGGTTAAATAAAATTCGTTTTAGAAATGGTCTTCCAGAGGTTACTGAATCTGGAGCAGCTTTAGTTGAAGTTTATAAGAGAGAGCGAGACAAAGAGCTTGTAAATGAAGATGCTCGAATGTTTGATATGAAACGCTGGTTAGAAGGGCCTTATTCCCTAGACAAGCAAGTTCAACAGGCGTTAATTCAAGCTACTCAAAAATCAGGAAGTTCAATGACTCCTGCTAACTATAGAAAGAGTAGCGATGATTTTGATTACACGTATAGGGCGACAGATATAGTTTTCGAAAACAGAGTATGGAGAGATCAAGTATATTTCATGCCAATACCGCAAGTCGAAATCGATCGTGATCCATCTTTAGTTCAGAATCCTGGGTACTAATTTTAGGTAACGATTACTGTTAAAAAAACCCCGCTATCCGGCGGGGCTTTTTTATTTTAGAAAAAAAACAAGCTCATGAAGAGGAGGATATTTAAATTAATATTTGTTTTGTTTTTTGTATTTGCCTGCGAATCTGAGAAAAAACAATACACAAAATTAGACTCTAAAAGAACTAATATTGACTTTGTCAATAAACTTTACGAGACCAATACAAGAAATTACTTTACTTACCCCTATATGTATTTGGGTGGTGGAGTTGCTGCAGGAGATTTTAACAATGATGGTCTTGAAGATTTGTTCTTTACCGGAAATATGGTTTCCAATAAACTATATTTAAATCTAGGAGATTTTAACTTTAAAGATATCAGCGAATCTGCCGGAATTAATGGAGATAAGAGATGGTACTCAGGAGTAAGTATTATTGATATAAATAATGATGGTTTTCTAGATATATATATTGCTGTAGGTGGAGAAAGTGGGCCAAATAATAATGTTCTTTACATAAATAACAAAGACAATACATTCACAGAAAAGGCTGGGGAGTTTGGAATAGATGATGATGGATACAGTATGCATTCTACTTTTTTCGATTATGATAAAGACGGAGATTTAGATTTGTATGTTGCAAATTACCCCCCTACCAGTTTTAAAGCTCCGGTAGATTACTACAAATACATGATTGATAATCATGAGGCTAGAGATTCAGACCATCTGTACCGCAATGAAGGAGATCATTTTACTGATGTAACCAACGAATCGGGGATTAGTAACTTTGGATTGAGCCTTGGTGTAGTTGCGTCAGATTACAATAATGATGGTTATCCTGATATATATATATCTAACGATTTTAATGCTCCAGATTTTATGTATATAAACAACGGGGATGGAACTTTTACGAATGAAATCCTTAATTCACTTCAACAAACTTCGTTTTTTGGAATGGGAGTAGATGCAGCTGATTTTAATAACGATGGTTGGGTCGATATTTTTCAATTAGACATGAATGCTGCGGATAACTTTAGGTCTAAAGCAAATATGTCCTCAATGAATCCAGAGGTATTTTATCAATCAGTTGCACTTGGACTACATCATCAATATATGCAAAACTCTTTGCAATTGAATCAGGGGAATCTAAACGGTTCTTCTCCTGCTTTTAGTAATATCGCCCGTTGGAGCGGTGTTTCTTCTACCGATTGGAGTTGGGGAGGTTTATTTGCAGATTTTGATAATGATGGTTGGAAAGACTTATTTGTTACTAACGGAATACGACGGGATGTGAATAATAAAGATTTTTATAATCAACACCGCGATTTTTTCGATAAAATGGAAAACGATCCTAAATACAAAAACAAAGAGGAGGAAGTAAAACTATTGTCTTATTTAGAAAAAATGCCCTCAGAAAAGCTAGCAAATTATTTATTTCACAACCAAAAAGATAAAGGATTTGTAAATAGAAACAAAGAGTGGGGCTTAGATGAAAAAACATTCTCTAATGGTGTTATATATAGTGATTTAGACAATGACGGAGATCTTGACTTAGTGGTAAATAATCTTGAAGATTATGCGAGTATTTACAGAAATAATAATACTAATTCAAATTTTATTGGATTTGAGCTAGAAGGCAAGGATAAACATATCCCGATGGGGGCCAGAATACATCTAAAAGCTTCAGGGAAATATCAGATGCAGGAATTTAATCTAAGTCGAGGATATCTTTCATCTGTATCACCGAGAATCCACTTTGGTCTTGGAGATAGCTCAAAACTAGATGAAGTTGTTATCGAATGGCCAGATGGGAATAGATCAAGATTAGTTAATATAGAAATTAATAAATATAATAAAGTGGTCTATGATAATGCTTCCCCTAAAATTGACGAAGAAAAAGATGAATCAATCAAAATAAAACAATTTGAAATCATAACCCAAAATGATCCTTTTATTCACAAGGAAAATCCGTATGACGACTTTAAAGATGAGATATTACTCCCTCACAAAAATTCTACATTAGGTCCTGCTTTAGCTGTTGGAGATTTAAATAATGACAGTAGGGAGGATTATATTATAGGAGGTGCTATAGCTCAGGCTCCTGGAATCTTCATACAACAAGAAGATGGAACTTTCAAACAAGCAACCGTTCCAATATTTGAAAAAGATAAATTTTATGAAGATTTAGGTATTGAAATTTTTGATGCAGATAACGACGGTGATCAAGATATTTACATTGCAAGTGGAGGGAATGAGTTTAATGAAGGATCTCAAGGCTATGAGGATCGTTTTTATGAAAATAAAGGAAATCTAAATTTTGAAAGAAATGAAAGTGCAATACCGAGTATAAGGATAAGTGGACTTGAGGTTTCTACTAATGATTTTGACCATGATGGAGACCTAGATCTTTTTGTAGGAGGTAGACTCAGTCCAAAAAAATATCCATATCCATCAAACTCAAGAATTTTAGAAAATCAAAGCTCTGCTGGAAAAATTAGTTTTGTTGATGTAACAGATGAAAAAAACCCAGCACTTAAAAATATCGGATTGGTTACAACATCTAATTGGGTGGATATAGACGGCGACTCATGGGATGATTTAATTGTAAGTGGGGAGTGGATGTCCTTGCGGTTTTTTAAAAATAATAAAGGAAACTCATTTAAAGAAGTTACCGATGAAGTTTATCGTCCTGAACATCGCGGATGGTGGTATGACATTGAAAAAGGAGACTTTGACAATGACGGTGATATGGATTTAATAGTTGGTAATCTTGGTTTAAATTATAAATACGAAGCATCGGTAGAAAAACCTTTCCGAATTTATTTAAACGATTTTGATAAAAACGCAACTTACGATATAGTGTTAAGTTATAAGTCAGAAGATACTGAATATCCTGTTAGAGGTCGTCAATGCTCATCCCAACAGATGCCAGCAATTAAAGAAAAGTTTAAGAATTACAATAGTTTTGCTAGTGCTTCTCTTGAACAAATATACTCAACACAAATGCTAGAAGAGTCATTGAAATATGAAATTAACTCATTTGAAAGCATCTATCTACAGAACAATAATGGTAAATTTATTGCTAAGCCCCTTCCCTACCAAGCTCAATTTTCAAATATAAATGCAATGGTTGTTAAAGATATAGATCTTGATGGGAATCTTGATATTGTATTAGGAGGAAATCTTTACAATGCTGAGGTTGAAACACCCAGAAATGATTCAAGTTATGGGCTTTGGTTAAAAGGAGACGGAAAAAATGGTTTTTCCGCTCTACCGCCAAGGGATACAGGACTTGTAATGAGAGGAGATATACGAAATATTAAGTTAATAAAAGTAGGTAATGAGAATCATCTAATAGTAGCAGCAAATAATCAAGCTCTTCAACAAATTAAAATTAATTAATGCGATATTTTGTAATCTTTTTTTCTATTGCTTTTGTAGCAGGATGCATGAATCAAAAGAAAAACAAATTTAAAGACTTCCTAGTTGGAGAGTGGAGAATTGAAAATCCTGAACACCAATCATTTATTCGCTTTGAAGGGAATGGAAAAACTACATATTTCTTAAATCAATTTAGTTATCGATTAGATAGCCTTGCTCAAACAGGGAAATGGGAATTAATTGAAATTCGAAAAGGGAGAGAAGTAGATACTTTTATAGTAAACATTATTAAAAAACCTCAAAATACAGTTTTTAAATTCATCCCCGTTGATAAAAATCGGATTAAAGTAGTTGACGATATTGGACAAACATTTTTCACTCGCACCAAAAAAGAATAATGTTATAATTCCAGTCGATTAGATACATTACCATACGTGTCAAAATCAAATTGGTAACCATTTTCCTGTAAAAATAAAAATGTAATAGTTAAAAAAATACCGAAATAAACAAATAATAAAATTTGAAGTAACGAACAATCATCAAATAATTTTGTCTAATTTTAAAATACAATTTATTATGGTGAATATATGGATTGAGGACATATGAAGACAGGAATTCAACATTTTTTTTTATTGCCGCTTTTTTTTCTCTTAATGGAATGTTCAATTCAGGAAGACGAAAAGGAATCTACCACTTATAAATTACAAACTGAGGTATGGCCAAGTGAAGACAATGGAAAAATCATACCAAGTCAGGGAAATTATAATCCATTCTCTATCAAAACTATATATGCAAGACCAGAGCCTGGATGGGTTTTTGATCGTTGGGAAGGTGTAGTGAATAATTCTGATAACCCCACAGAAATCACTTTTTATGATAATCTTGCCGTAAGAGCGGTATTTAAAAAAGACACATTTAGAGTTAGGACAATAGCTGGAGGCAAAGGCAAGGGTAGTGAGTTAAATCAACTTTACTATCCAACAGGAATTGCATTAGATCCTTCAGGAGACTTGTATGTTAGTGATATGTACAATCATCGAATACAGAGGTGGAAACCTGGTGCTACAGTTGGAATTACTGCTGCCGGGGGAAATGGTTTTGGTTTTGGTCCTTCTCAACTTGAGGAGCCTGGAAAAATCGATATTGATAGTCAAGGAAACTTATACATTGCTGATACAGGAAATAATAGAATACAAAAATGGGAATTTGGAGGACTAACTGGAACAACAGTAGCAGGTGGTAATGGGTTTGGCAAGGAACTCAACCAATTGCATAACCCATTTGGTATAGCAGTAGATAATGCTGGTGCTATTTATGTCTCTGAGTTAAGTAATCACAGGGTTACCAAGTGGAGTGCAGGAGGATCTGAAGGTGAAATAGTTGCAGGTGGAAATGGCGAAGGCAGTGATCCAGATCAACTTGCAATTCCAATGGGTATCGCTGTAAATAAAAAAGGAGATCTTTTTGTGGCTGACACATATAACCATCGCATACAGCTATGGGAAAAGGGAGCTAATAAAGGTAAAACTTTAATTTCTGGTAAGGATTTTGAACCTGCTTACCAAACTAATTACTTTAGTGGTATCAGTATAGTTGATGACTCTTTTCTTTATATAACTGATTATCAGCAGAAAAGAATAATTCGATACCATATTGATTCGGATACTTTTGAAATTATTCCAACTAATAATTCAGTAGTCAATGAGGAAGATGAACTTTCTCAGCCTTATCAAACAGCTATTGACTTGATGGGTGATTTGATTATTGCTGATGCAAAAAATAATCGCATACAAAAACGAAAAATTAAAAATGAATGAATGATAAATATTAGTAAGTAACTTTTTCATTTATGCGTTTAGCCTTTTTTTACGGACTTTTGATTACTGCTTCTTTTGCTGCTTGTAATTCATATACGTCAGAGTATATTCCTATTGAAAAAATAGGTATTCATCCAAATGGCACCGTGTTTATTGGTATGCAAAGCTGTAATCAATGTCATTTGGATATTGTCAACGCACATAAGCAAACAGCTCATTGGTTGACTTCATCCAAAATTACTTCTGCTACGGTAATCCCTTTTTTAAACTCAGATAAAAATTATTTTGATCTAAAAGATCAAACCCGGTTGTCTTTTTCTATTAAAAATGATACGCTTTTCCAAGAAGCTTACAGAAGACCTTATAAGTCTCCTTTTTTCACAAAATCCATAGATATTAGTATAGGCTCAGGAACTAAAATTGGAAATTCTTTTTTAAGTTGGGAAGAAAATTCTTTATTTCAGCTTCAAGGATCCTATTATAAGCCAAATTCAAAGTGGATAAACAGTCCGGGTTATCCATCTTTTTTTCAGGCAAAAAGACCAATTTTTCCAAGATGTTTGGAATGTCACACAACCTTCAGCCAGTCAGAAAATTGGCAAAGTGCTATTCCCACAAATAGATACAATAAAGAGAATATCGTTTTTGGGATCGATTGTCAAAAATGTCATGGTCCTGTTGTAGATCATGTCAAGCATCATAGAAAAAATCCAATAGACAGTGTAGGTAGAAAAATTCTTTCTTACAAAAGTTTTAGCCAGCAACAAAGAATCGATATGTGTGCATTATGTCATTCTGGAGTTGGAAAAAATATAAATCAAGGTGCTTTTTCATTTACCCCCGGAGACGTTTTAAAGAATTACCTGGCCACCCAAACCAATAATGAACCTGATGTTCACTCAAATCAGGTTGGCTTACTTGAAATGAGTGAGTGTTTTATTAAATCTGAAGGGATGGATTGTATGACTTGTCACGACCCCCACTCTAACGAAAAAAATAATGTGATTAAGTTTAATTCACGTTGTATTGAATGTCATCCAAGTCAACAGCATACGAGTTTGCTTCCTGAAAATACTTGGGATTGTGTAAAATGTCATATGCCTATGAAGGCTAGCAAGATAATGAAGATTGAAATTAACCCTGATAGTATAAGCCAAGTATTGGTCCGCACCCATAAAATCGCAATTTATAAAGAATAATAGTTTATTAACTTGACTCAAGATTCACGCTGCTTTTAATTAAATTGAAGTCAAAAAAGCAAGATCTAAATCATTAAGTTCGTTTACTAGGAGTGACTTTACCATTTGCTTTATTTGGTCAAATCGCAGTTGTCAATTTATAATTATTTGATTTAACCTCATTTTCTTGCTTTTAACAAGCAAAGATTAGGATTGAAATTGTAAAAAAATATAAAAGTTGATTGCTCTTCTTAATAAAAATTATAGTTATACAATGGATATTATGTGAGTTTTTTTAAATTTAATTAAATATGATAACAAACATGTATTTAAAATACTCCCTAATAATTTTTTTAGGCATTGTTTTCCCTTTTAATTCTTTGGCTTCCCAAGAAACCAAAGTGGCTACAAAAAACTTTTACATTTCGTGGCAAAAAGCTAATGGTGATCAATATGAAATTCCGGTTGAAAACAACTTAAAAGTTAAAATTTTGAAACAACGTGTGAATCGTGCATTAATGCAAATTCTATTAAAGTCTTCAGCTAAAAGTAAAGACTTTGAAACTTTTGATCCCTATAAAATTTCTTTGTTAACAGACGTTGATTATCATGTAGCTAAAGTTGATTTTACGATTCTTGATAATTCAAATGAGGAAGAGGAATACACCTATTACTTTAGTTTTGATACTGATGGTAACGTTTTTAAACAGTTGTATAATTAATCCTAAATTCACTTTATCAAACTATATTAGTTTTAAATTTAAATATCGTCTTACAGAAAAATTTTAAAAAGTTTGCAGATGATACTATAATAGAAATTAAAATAAGATGAGTATAACAAAAAATTCGAGTCAAAGATTACGATCCTTAGATTTTTTTAGAGGAGTCGTTATGTTCTTATTAGTAGCTGAGTTTTCCGATCTTTTTGGAGTATTAATGAATACTGGCAATGAGTCAATTACTGCCATATCAAATTTTCTCTTCCATCACGTAAAATGGGAAGGTCTTCATTTTTGGGATTTAATTCAGCCTTTTTTTATGTTTATTGTTGGGGTATCTATTCCTTATTCCTATGCTAGCAGATTGAAAAGAGGAGATTCAAAAAAGCAGATTAGAAATCACGCTTTTCGCCGTTCTTTTCTTTTATTAGTTTTTGGATGGACATTATACTGTTTAGATCAAGAAAAAATTATTTTTCGGTTTGATAATGTTTTAGCTCAACTTTCTTTTACCTACTTGATTACGTTTTTTTTAGTTAAAAAAACACCGAGGGTACAATCTATTGTTGCATTGTTATGTATTGTTGCTTCCGACCTGCTCTATCGTTTTTTTCCAGTTGTTGGTTTTGATCAAGCTTTTATTGCAGGACAAAATTTTGGAGCTTGGTTTAATATTTTTATTTCAGGTTATGAATATGAAGGACATTGGGCAGTCTTTAATGCAATTCCAACAGCTGCTCATACAATCTGGGGATTAATGGCGGGACAATTATTGATGAGCACTTATACCGATACAGAAAAACTGAAACGCCTTATTATTACAGCTCTTATTTGCTTAGCTGTTGGTTATACTGTAAGTATATTTACTCCGGTTATTAAACGGATATCTACAAGTTCTTTTGTATTCCTTTCTGGGGGATGGACTATTTTGGCTTTAGCAGTCTGTTATTGGGTGATTGATATTAAATCCTATATAAAGAAAACTTTGGTGTTTACAGTTGTGGGTATGAATCCCCTATTTATTTATATTTATAGTTCTATTGGCGGTGGGGATTTATTTCGGAAAATAGTAAAACCATTTACCAATAGCTTTATTCAAGGCTATTCGCCTTGGCTAGCAAGTTTTATTTTAGGTCTAATTGTCTTGTTTTGTCTTTGGTATGTTTGTTATTGGTTGTATCATAAGCGAATTTTCTTAAAAATATAAAATGATAATAACTATCTTTTTCATACTAACAAAAATTAATTAATCATGAAAAATATACTTCTTCTATTCGTTATTCTGTTGCTCGTTTCTTGTTCCGAGCAAAAATTAGAGTCTAATACTTTTGAATTACTTCCCTCTACTCAACAGTTTTCAATTAACTCAAAAGTGTCCACTCTAGATGCAAGTGCTTTACAATGGTCATACAGTACTCAAGGTAATACCCTACCTATCAGATATGGTATTTTAAAAAATTTAGTTCAAATAGATACTGCAGAAATAGCACAAATTCATTTTAATATTAATCCTAAAGTTGGGCATCAAGCAGAAAGTTATTTGCTTAAAATTGAAGAAGAAAAGATCCGTATTGAGGCGCAAGATGAAGCTGGTTTATTTTATGCATTTATAACTCTTTCTCAAATTATAGATGATGCTCAAGGACAGACATTACCTATATTAGAAATCAATGATGCACCAAAAATTGCCTTTCGCCCAATTCAAATAGACATCAAACATCACCTAGAAAAAAAAACCTATTATTATGAATTAATGGATCATTTGGCGCAATTAAAAATCAATGGGGTGATCCTGGAAATTGAAGATAAATTACAGTATGAACGTCGACCAGAAGTAGGTAGTGAGGATGCTATGACTATTAAACAATGGAGAGCCATAAGTGAATATGCACATGATAGAAACATCAATATCAGCCCATTAGTACAAGGTTTAGGACATGCTTCTTTTGTCCTAAAACACAAAATCAATTTTCCACTTCGTGACGATCCAAAAAGTGACTGGGCTTTTAATCCCTTAGATCCAAAAACCTATGAATTGCAATTTGACCTCTATCTGGATGCAATGGAAGCATTTCCCTTTGGAAAGTATCTTCATGTTGGAGGTGATGAAGTAAAAACCACAGGACGAAATAGTGGGATGTCATCCTTAGAATTAAATTTAATTTGGCTAAATAAAGTTAGTGTTTTTGCAGCAGAGCACAATCGAATCCCTATTTTCTGGGACGATATGCCCCTCAAAGAAGCGGGACTAATGTCTCCTATTTATGATAGTAAAATGAGCGAGCAAACTGTTGATTCTATTTGGGCTAAAAACGAACTTAATCTCAATCAATTAATCACAGAGTTTCCCAAAAACTGTGTGTATATGCGTTGGAATTATCATTTGGCAGAATCCTATGGAAATGGTAAGGCTATGGACTGGTTCTCTTCCAACGGATTTAATGTAATGGGGGCAACTTCAGGACAAACCCGATGGACCTTAATGCCTCAAAGAGAAAGTAATATAGATCAAATAAAAATCTTTGCGCAACAATCTATTGATAGAAATTACAACGGATTACTATTAACCCTTTGGGATGACGACTCTCCACATTTTGAACTCTATAAACGGGGAATTGCCGCTTTTGCAGAATATAGTTGGGCGGGGATGAAACGTAGCAAAGAAGAATTTAAAACAAGCTTTAGACATCGTACTTTTGGAGCATCCTCTAAATCTGAAGACTATGCCTTTATAGATGTATTGGATAAACCCGTTGCTCTTTGGACTAATGTATTGTTGAAAGAAGGGATTCATCGTAATTCATTAGTGCATAGAGAAAATGTGATCGAACAATATGTTATGGATTTACCCGATTTTAATAACAAAGGGGCTTGGGCTGCAAAGTATGCTAATCGTTTAAAAAATATTTCTCAGCAAAATGAAAATTTAAATAAAGTGAAAAAAATCCTTGCTAAATTAAAATTACAGGATTCCAAAAATCAATATACAATTGCAATTTATGAGCAAGTAAGTGCCTTGGTAGAATATAATTTTGAACTCCTAAAAAAAATTGAAGCTTTTGATCTTGCCATTACTGCTGATGAGGAAATAAAAATTTTATTGCAACTGCAAGAGCTAACACAAAAATTTGGATCGTTTCGACAGGAATTTGAAAAAGTATATAGCCAAACGAGAATTCTCAATAAGCCTGAAAATTATATCCTCGATCAAGATCATCACAATCATCCAGCAAATCAATCCGTTAATTTTGATTGGCAATTTATATCTGAAATCTTTTTTTTAG
>TARA_Y100000385_G_scaffold290004_1_pt1 | contig 18067 bp, 17 predicted proteins | sample TARA_Y100000385 | Tara Oceans TARA_Y100000385 (sample SAMEA2620980) | marine metagenome | biome: marine biome (ENVO:00000447); feature: surface water layer (ENVO:00002042); material: "saline water (ENVO:00002010), including plankton (ENVO:xxxxxxxx)" | depth 5 m
TTCTCCACAATATCAGGCTACTTCTCGAGAAGATGGTGAAGTTTCCGACGACGAACAGGCATCAGTTACAAAACAACCATCCTCTTCTGTTACTTCACAACATCTGGATGACTTTGATATGATGGGTGGAGGTATAGATGATATTAAATTACATAGGGATAATAATTCAGTATTAATAGCTATACCTTTCGAAAATAAGACTGTTCACACTGAAGAAAACGAAAGACATTTAATGGACTATGTAACAAATCTAAGACAAAGTTTAAATCAATATATCCTTCAACAAGAATCAATGAGTCATATGAATTATAAAATTGTAGTTCTAAAGCATGATAAAGATATTTTAACAGGAAAGGAAATTATACTTAGTGGATTAAGCGATCTGAAATCACCTATTTCACCTGTTTCAAGAGTAATAGAAAACAACGGATCGTTATCTGAAAATAAATATAAAACCCATTTCAATAAAGGGGCTCTATACAATATTGCGGGAAATATAGCCATGCATGATTCTCACATTCAAAATATAATTCTCCATCCGGTAGGTTTTATACCTAATAATCACATGGTAGCACATTATTTTGATAATCCCAGATCATCTGTTCAATTATTAAGTATAGAAAATGAATTTAATGGTCCTATACTTATGAATAAAAGAACTTTTTTTAAGAATAGTTTCCCCAACCATTTATGGTCCGATTTCAATACAAATGTAGTCTACGAAAAGATTCTTAAACAAAATAATATCCCGATTAGAAAATTTATAGATATTAATGCCACATGGACCGAAAGCCCTGAGCTTTTAGAAATGGACGATTATATGCAGAGTAACGAACTTGTTGATTTAGATTCAGTATATTATGAACAGAATAACATAGTTAGAAACCAGTGGTATAAAACGAAAAATATACAACCTGTATCAGACAACTCAACTATTTACGATGTTAAGTTAGACTTTAACTGTAATCCAATTAGCAATATTGATAACTCATTTATATGGCAAATAGTTAATAAAGACGCCAAAAGTAGTTTAGATTCAGGAAATCAACATAGCACTATAATACATTATTTAGGAACTCATTTAAAATATCTTTTTGGAGAAAATGTTTCCATTGAAAACACTAAATCTAATAGCCATGATAATATAATGATAATAGTTGACGATGATATGGTGAAACTTATTAATATGATACTGAGAATCAGAATAATTATAAGTGTTTTCAGTTCATTAATAATATCTAATTATTCTGATAAATTAGCTATAATGAGACATAGTAATTTATCATTAACTGTCAATGAACAAAATAATATTGTTATTAATTTAGTTAACAAAGATAGCGAAATTGATGAATTATTCGTAGATATTAACGAAGTTCTTAAAAAACCCACAGTAACAAATAGAGTAGCGACATACAAATTTTTAGATGTTAAAAGTTTTGACTATGAAAATGTAAGAGAAACTATCGAAGAATTACTTGCTTCCCTTAAAAAACAAAATATAGAAAGAATTAAACCTGACCAATTAGCAAGATTTAATACTATCCGTAAAACAACTGATACATCCAAATATGTTACTATAGAACAGTTAGGTGACACTGATATTATACTTGATTCAAAAACTGATAGTATCAAATATCTTAACTTGCACGACCAATCTATAACTGATAGTCCTAAAAATGATACACTTAACGTATTAACCCAAAATGAATTCTTTATAGCAATGAAATATAAACTTTCAAAAAAATTAGATATTGAAGATTCGGGTTTAATTGATGTTATTAATTCTGATTATTTCGAAAAATATATTAATGGTAAAAAAGTGATTGTTTCTGATGAAATAGGAACTATTACAGATGTTAGTTTAACATCCATTAATGTTTTAATTAATGATACTACAAAGAATATTGATATTAATCCAGATGATCCATCAAGTTCAGTAAATTTATTAGATGACGTTTTATTAGATGAAGTTGATATCAGAAATATGACTATAGATGATACTAAAGTAAATGTAATAGGAAAGTATATAAACAGTCGGGGTGACAAAATGTTAGTGATCAAATCATCAGATGATACATTTACTAAAGTTATAAATTATACTAAATATTTAAAAGAGAAGAAAGGGACATCTATTAGTATAAACAAAAAAACTGTCTCCAGTGAAGATTCAGTAGAAAAAGATTTACAAACAGAGTTTTCTTTGGAAGATATAAAAAAATATATCGATAATCCAGTAGATAAAACCGCAAAATTAGATGATAAACATATGAGCCGATTACCATATTTTTGTGAAGCCTTATCAAAAATGAAGGCTATAAATGGTGATTTAGTAAAAAACAAAAGAGATTTAATATACAATTTAATACTGCGTAGATTTGATATTTCAGACAAGATGCTTTTAGTTGAAAATAATAAGGAACTTTTAGAAAAAATAAGTAATGCAGATTTTGTGAATGTTTTATTTAGAGCATATGATATATCATTTTTTAATCGTAAATATAGACGTTACACGGGTATTACAGGATGTAGATCAAAAATATGTTTTAATGGCGAATGCTTTGAATCAAATGCTTACAAGGGTTTATCAACAAGTGTTGATACTATATTATCAATCAATATTGATACGGAGCAAATTATTAAAAACATAAACATATTAAGTAAAGACAAAACAATAGGTGCCAGTTTTTTGGATAATAAATTCGATAATTTACTGAAATATATAATATTAATATTTGAACATGAATTAGTAAACTCATTCATTAATTGTTTTTGTTTATCCTACAAGAAAGATATAAGTGACATTAAAGTTAGAAATAATATGTCTAAAACTATAGTTCAAAATTTATTTAGACATTCTGAAGAAATACATCAGTTACTTATTAATAAATAAATTTGATATTTAATTAAAATTAATTATTTAATTAAATACCATTAATAGCATGGATGAAACGCAATTTCTATTCAACTCCTGGAAAACCAGTCTTGAACTTGCTGAAGACAGAGGATATGTCGTAAATGATAATTATAATAATATTACAATCAAAGAGTTTAAATATATGCTATCTAACAGGACTACTAAGGATTCTAATATTGATATTATATGCAACGAACATCGGGATGAACCCAATAAAGTCCTATATATAAAATATATTCTTGCTTTAAAAATTAAACCTAGTAGTATCAAGGAAGTTTATGAAGAAATTAAAGAAAAAAATCAAGATAACAAAAACATTGATCTAATTTTGATTCTTAAAAGTAAACCTAATAATTCTATACTTAAACTACAAAAAGATAAACAATACTTTAACATTCAGATATATTGGTGTAAACAGCTACAGTTTAATGTAACCAAACATGAATTGGTCCCTTTACATAAACGTCTTTCTGAAGATGAAGGTAAAAGTATTTTAACAAGATACAGTCTTACAACTAAAAATCAACTTCCTGTTCTTCTAAAAGATGATATTATTTCTAAATATTATAATTTTAAATCAGGCGATGTAATAGAAATTACTCAAACTAAAACATCTCAAAATAGCGAATATAGATTCTATAGATGTGTAAGATAAATTTAATTTATATGTTGTGTTCTCAACTAAATTTCTGTATATAAATTATATATGTCTAATTTAATTGGCTGTGATTACACTTGTCAAAGGAAAAAAAATATTAATAAACTCAAGGATATCTATGAATCTGGATTAACAAAATACTATAGTGCCTACAATCAATATTTACAACATAAATACGATAGATCAAATAATAAGGCTTGGAAAAGAATGTATGCTGAAAAAACTCTTCGTCCAAAAGTTGAAAAACTTAATAGTTATCTTAATGGTATTTTATCAAATATGAAGAAAAATATTAGTGGTTCTTCAGGAATGATTAATTCTCAGTCAAAACAAATTAATACTGCTCGTGATGAAATTAATAAGAAAAACTACCAAATTAAACAACAAGATGAAGATATTTCAAGAACAAATCTTGAATTAATTTCTAAAAATCGTCAAATTGGATTTACAGCTGAAAGAAACACCTATAGAAGAAATATGCTTATCGCGCTCCTCATTATTAACATACTGATTGTTGCAGGAATTGTTAAATTCTATGGCAATTAATTAATTATCAATAAGCTATCTTAATTGATATTTATAAAAATGATATTTAATATATTTTATTCTTTTTATATATTAAATATGTCATACAATAATGTTTTACGAGCAAATGCGAGTATGTTCGCCAAAGCTAAAGTTATGCTTGAAGGAGACAAACAAGCCCAAAGATATAAAAGAGGTCTTTCTAAAGCAGATGCAGAAAAAGAAGCTTCTAACCAACTTATAAGTGATAAAATACAGCAATTAGTTCAAGAAAAACGTGATATTGCTAATCAGTTTTATAGAGATTACAATAGAGACACTGATGTTCTAAATGAAAAAATTGTAACTATTCACAATATGAAAAAACTAAATAACAACTTAAGCAGAGAAATGACAAGAAACCAACTAAAACTTGGTAATCTTAAAAATGATATTTTAACATTAAGAAGACAAATCGAGACCTCTGAGAATGAACACTCAAAAAAATCTTTTATAGTATTTTTCCTCAAAAATGTGTTTATTTTTTTATTAGGAATAATACTTGTTATTTTATTGGTTAAGAATGATAATATTACCCAAGGAATGGCTATTAAAGTTAGCATTGGTATGGCTGTTGTATTAGTTCTATCATCATTAGGACGTATTTGGCTAAATAGATATCAACATTCAACAATAATGAGCAAGCAAAATTTCGTTCTTGATAGACCCACGCCCAAACCTACACCTAAAGAAGAAGACCAGGAATAAATATAGATATTAGTATTTATTAATTTTTAATAAATATATTAATATATAATAACATGACAAACTATAAAAAAAAATATGATAAGCTTAAAGTGGAATATGATATTATTAAAAGAGGTAAAGGTGGTAAAAATTCACTAAAACCAGACGAATTATTTAGCACCCTTCAAAACTTATATATAGATAAACTTGACAGAATGAATGATCAACAAAATATATTATCCAAACAAGCTACTATACTTATAGAAAAGGATAAACAAATTGAATTAAATGATTCAATTCTTAAATCCAATATTATGAAAATTGATACTAATAAAAGAAAAACAATTTACAATGAAAAAGACGACTCAAATACAAAATCTTATGTTAAAGTTTTAAACTGGATTTTACTGATTTTTGCTTTAATACTATTAGCTGGTATGGGAAAACTTATAAAAGAAAAATATTACTAAAAATTTTATTATATTTAATAAATTTTTTAATTAACTATCAAGTTCATCATCTATCATACACGTATCATTTCCATTACTATATGAATCAAATTCGTTATCTGACTTTATTTTGATTCCAAGATATGTTTTATTTCTTCCACCCGTGCTTTTTGATTTGAATTTTTCATCCATAAATGCTTGAAATTCCTTTCTATTCTTTTGTCCATTTGAGTTAGGATGATTTGAATTATACCACGATTGATACTCTTGATGAGCAATATTAAATGCTACTCCTTCTGATTCATCGTCATCAATCAGTTCAAATCTGTCCTCCATAAAGTCACTGAAATGATCACCTTGTTTTCTGTATCCAGCAGTATATTCCAAAATTTCTGGAGGAGGAATTCTGCAATGACCATTTTTATATTTCTTATTATAATGAAGAAGTAGACTCATAAATGGTTCTGTCCAATTTTCCATTTTGTCTGAAAGTCTATCATCCATTTTAAATTGTAGAACACATTCCTCTTGAGGTTCCGGTCTAAATGCTGTAATATAATCAGTGTTTCTCACACGCCTCCAAGTGCCTTGATCATGCTCAGGCAAATCAGGTTTATCATTACAACATAGAACCATTTTAAATTGCGGTTTAAATTCAAATGGTTCCCTGTATAGAGCTCTTGCTTGAATAGTGTCACCACCAGTAAGCTCTTTCATTAAACCAACATTTAATTTAGTATTTGTATCAGGTTCTTGTAGAACGGCAATTCGCTTTCCTTTTGTAGCAGCTAATTCAGGTGTAGCTGCGTTTGATGCGGCTCTTTTAGCAGTCAAAAGAGTAATAGGTAATTTACAACCATAATCACCAACTGATTTTTCAAGAAGTTCCATAATTTTTGATTTACCATTACCACCTCCACCCGAAAAGATATCGAACCCTTCATCTTTAGTAGATCCTGATAGGAATGACGACAATCGTGTAAGAACATACTCGCGAACTTCATTAATTATAAAGATAGTTTGAATAAATAGTTCAATTTCTTTGATCTCCTCACTTTTGGGGTCATATGGAATATACTCAATTTTGGTAGAAAGAGATACAAAATCCTCTGGACGACCTTTCCGCAAAGTTTCACTAACTAAATCATACACACCATTTGTAAATCCAATAAGATTATTGTTCTGGTCAAGTTTTTCAAGAAAGTCTTTTTCTTTATCATAGAAGAATTCTTGAAGTTCTGACATTATATTTGATTTAAATTGAGTTTCTTTAAGCCTATTTGCTACACCCATAATTTTAATACTCAATTCATTATCAGCATCTCCAGCTTCTGTTGAAGATTCATTTTTATCAGAAGCAATTTTACAGAACTCTTTATAGACTTCATTTGAAATCTTAGTCTTAAGCATAATTCCCTTATCATCTGGTCGCCAACAATTTTTCTTTTCATCATAATAATACCATAGACTATCTTTTACTGATACAAGGACAAAGTAATCTTTATACATCGCGTATATTACTTTTGCTACATCATTAGGATTACCTTTTTTATTTTTAGTAGCATTCATAATATGATTATAAATATCCTCCTTAATAATTTCTGAATATTCGTTTGGATTATCTTGTCTTGCCCATAACTTCAAACTTGCAATACCAAGACCATCCATACACATAGACTCCCATTTTTCTTTACATGCTTCTTCAGCTTCAGCCGCATAAGTTACTGCTTTTTTACTAAATTCAATCCATTTAATCAAAAGTTTATCATCCTTATTATGTAGATTATGAAGACACCAACCTACTTCAATCCACGAACCAAATGATTTAGCTCTTTCAGCATTAAGACAATCAATATATCTACCAATCAATTCGAGGTCCTTTTTACCTAACTTTCGCTTACCTTTATTTTTTTTCTTTTGTGAAATACATCTTCTTCCTTCCTTAGTTGAAATATACTCTTCATTATTTTTCCTTACCAAATCTTCCTTAGATGGATCAATCATGGAATAAAAGTCTGGGTCACAATTACGCATAGATAGTAGTTGAACCAATTCTTTATCATCATAAGCATCTAATGGAACATCCTCTACATGGTCTTGATATACTCTAATAATACGCGTAACTTTATACGCTTCCTTGCCACTTTTCCGGGACCCATACATCTGCCAATTATTCGTATCAATTACACATCTATCAAATATATCCGCATATCCATTAACAAATTTACATTCATCAAGAATACTTCCAGAATTTTTGAATACTGATTCTCTTACATTATGTTGAATAAATGGACAAGATGTAATACGGGGGACTACTATGTGAATACCATCTTTAATAGTATATTCTGTTTCATTTTCGGGATTTGTTTTAAATTTACCTGTTCTGGAAACTACATCAAAGGTAGGATGTGTTTTTTCCATAATAAAGAACTCTCTTTCTTCATCATCAGGACTCACAAGCCAATCTTCTATATACTTCATATAAAGTTGACATATTTGGTTAACATGATCAGCTGTATAATGCCTTGGTATATCTTTTTGGTCAGTTGTGTTAGGGTCAATATTTTTATAATACCTGAAATCCATATCTATTTTAAACGGAGTTACTTGTCTGTCACTAACTTTTTCTGTTAAATGACAATGGATTTTATCTTGAAAAACAACCTTATAATATAAATCATTAAATATCTCCATTTCTTTAACAGGAATATTATAAGAACCTCTTGGACAATCAATACTTGTGTGAGTAAAATTATGTTTAGCATCATATGGAACTTTACGATCGTTTAAAAATGCTTGTAGCTCATTGTTTTCTTTCAAAAGTAACTCTGGAGTTTTCGACACTTTAGGCATTCTCTTAATATAGGATACATATTAATTTTTAAATATTTATTATATCAAATTTATTATTATTATAAATATATATATAGTTCTATTATCTTAATCCTCCTGTTTATCAACAATCATTTTAGCAAAATCACTAAGTTGATTAAAGAAATCTTTATTTAAATTGACAACCTCTCTTTTACCTTTTACAAAATTTAATCCATCTCTAAGGTTATAACCATGGTACTTCATTAAATAAGCAATGATTATAGTTGCAGATCTACTTGAACCCATAAAACAATGTACGAATACAGATTTTTGAGGATTATTTTCTATAAAGTCATGCATCTTCGTAACTGTTTTATCTAAATGACAAAGTATATCAGCACCATATATATCCTCTACTTTGACATTATAATATTCAAATTCATTTTCAAAATAATTAGATATACACGGCGATATATTAATAATAAGTCCGACTTTATTATGTTCTAAATCATAATAATTTCTTGCGTTACAAGAATTTCCCAGGTATAGTTGCTCAACAATTAGTGTAGAGTCATAAGTTAAATCATAAAGAGATCCAAAAGTCCCTCTATCAATATTATTCATTCTAACAGCCTTTTTATTGTCATTTGCTTCAGCAGAAAAATAGTTATATCCTTTATCTAATAAAACATTTCCTAAACAGTATATTTTGTATGGTGATGCCATTACTATATAATAGTATATAAATTTTTATCCTTATATTTAAATAAAAAATTTGAAATTAAATATGTGTTTTTTGATGAAAAAAAAAAATGGCAGCAGCACAAAATCTATACACTGATAAACCGTCTCCCATCGCCGTTGGAAGAATGAAATTTGATATTTCACAGATAGAAAATGATAAGGCTATTATTGAACAAGAAGGTATATATTACAATTTTAATAATGATGAAAATATTAGCACTCATTATCATCAACTTATTATTGGTCCTGATGATACTCCTTATCAAGCAGGATTTTATCTATTTAAAGCACAATTTCCAAATAATTACCCATTTAAACCAATGACTATGAAAACACTTACCCAAGGAGAAAAAGTTCGAAAACATCCAAATTTGTATGTATGTGGTAAGTGTTGTTTCTCGTTTTTGGGAACATGGCAAGGACCTCCTTGGACTCCTTGTAATAATCCAAGAAGTGTAGGTGTTTCAATGCGTTCTGTAATGACTCCTTTTCCACTTGAAAATGAACCAGGTTATGAAGATGTTAATAAACGTCAATCACTCCATAAAACTTATGCCAATATTATATCTTGGTTTAATATTAAACATGCTGTTTGTGGTGTTATGGAAAATATTGATAATCCTGATATGTCTTATAGATTGTTTAAAAATGATATTATTAAACTGTTCAATAAAAATTTTGAACGCTATATGTTAGGTGCTAAAAATGTTTTGAAATATGAAGAGGAACTTATTAAAACAAATGGTAATAGTATAGTAAAAAGTCCTGTATATGGATTTAGTATTAATTATGATGTTAAAAATATAATTAGTAAACTCGAGAATCTTTATTCTGTATTTTCAGGTCAAATTAATATCGATACTACACTAAGTGATAGTAAAATGATATGCGAAGGCGACGATAAACCTAAAGACAATGAAATTGTGGTTAATACTCAAGACGATGATAACAAAGAAACTAAACCTAAAAAGGTTAAAAAAACTCCCACTGAAAAAGCAAGTAAATTTAGTATTGGTTTTAAATTGGTATCGGAAAATGACGGACAAACATATGAAGTTTATGAAACTAAAGGAAAAACACCTCAAAAAAGATGGAAAAAATGTAAATAGATATTACTAACTAAAATTTTTTTTATTTATATAAAACTACTTTTATATTATTATATAATGGATAATATATTAAAATGCAACTTAGGTATTATGGTTTCAAATATTAAAGAAAAATATAATATTCCTAAATCCAAACTTATAAAATTATCAAAAGATATTGAGCATATTAATAATTTTAAACTTGAAAGCTATAGTTATACAGGACCTATTTACATTGATGAAAATAAAAAGCAGTATTTGTTAATGTCTTGTATAGCAAATAATGTAAATTACGCACTTTTAATTAAATAAATTTGATATATGAATATAAAAATTAATATATTATTATACTATAATGGAATTTTGTCCGATGTGTAATTTTATGGTTTATACTAAACTTAATAAGGGTGGTGACAAACCTTCATTAAGTCATTATTGTAAAAATTGTGGTTGGGAAAATGTTATTGAAGATACTAAAGGTCCAGTGTATCAAAGAAATTATGAAGAGGATCATATTGCCGACAAAGCTCTTTCTAATAAATACACCATATTTGATGTTACATTGCCGAGAGTTGAATATGATTGTGTTAATCCTATGTGTGCTTGTATGAGAGATATTGATTCCGAGATGTCATTCTTTGTTGAAAATATTCCTGAAGACATGCCAGCTGATGAATTTGACAAGTTATTTACAGATTTTTCAGATAATCTTTCTGAAAAGCCACAAAGAGTTTATCTTTCACAGGGACTTATTACGTGTAAATCAGTAGAAGACAAAGCTAAAGTTAAAGAACAATTTTCTGATAAAATTGTAGATGAACACAAACTTTACACTAAAGAATATGTAAAACCTAAAAAGGAAATTTTGTATATTAAGTATGATCCTACTAATATGAAATATCTTTACTTGTGTGCTGTTTGTGGAACTTCTTGGAAAAAAACGTAAATAAATTTGATTTAAAGATTTATAAAATATAATTATATTATAACAAAATGGCCAGTGAAGAAGAAAGTGTAACCCTTGATGCGATGGATGAACCATCTAACTTTGATAGCGGTTCAGATAATGATGGAGAAGATGATGACGTAAGTTGTGAAGACGAAGAAAGCTTTATGCGCCAATCAGATATTCTTTCAGTAAACGAAATGTATGAAAAATATTCTAATTCTAAAAGAGTTACAAAACCATTTATGACAAGATTTGAAAAAGCCAAAATTTTGGGTGTGAGGTCAGAAATGTTAGCTAATGGAGCACCTGCTCTTATAAATGTTCCTAAAGGCATTACATCTACCTACGAAATTGCAACTATGGAATATAAACAAAAGAAGATTCCTCTTATTATTAAAAGAAAGTTACCTAATAACACCTTTGAATATTGGAAGATTGACGACCTTGTTCTAAATTAGTAATCTAATTGTAAATAAAATTTGATATTTTTATTTTTGATTTCAAAGTTAATAATCTATTCCAGAATGTCTATTACTCCTCACAACCCAGTCTCTCACACTAATAATGATCTTGAATATGGAACAAGCAGCTATTATCAAGAAGATATTTCTATTAAAAAGTTTGGTTCGATTTCAAGTAGACATCGGTTTGTTCAAAAAGTTTTCTGTAACCTTACCGTTATGTTAACACTAACAGGACTCAGTTGTTACGCCTTCATGACCCAATCTAATCTTAAAGATTTCTCAGAGTCTAAACAGGGTGTTCATCTCCAATATTTCTGCATTGCTATTATGTTTGCGACCATCTTTGCTATAATTTGTTGCGATCGAGTCGCTAAAACATTTCCAACTGATTACGGAATTCTGACTATTTTTACACTAGCACAAAGTTATCTTCTAGGATCTGTCTGCTCAACACTTAGTCCTAATGTTGTAATTCTTGCTGGAGGAGCATGTCTTGGAATCACATTGGCATTGACCCTTTTCGCATTTCAAACTAAATATGACTGCACTGGAGCGGTTGGTTTCCTTTGTGGCGCACTTACCGGTCTTATTATCGTAAATATTATCAATATATTTGTTAAGAGTTCAAGCATTCAGCTATTCGCTTCATGTGCGGGGGTTCTTCTCTGGACGGCTTACATTGTAGTTGACGTTCAAATGATTGTAGGAGGCTCGCACCATAAGTATCAATTTGAAGAAGATGAACATGTATTCGCAACTATTAATCTTTATCTTGATATTATCAATCTCTTCATAACTTTGCTTAACCTACTAAATGGAAATAATAATGACGATTAAATAATATAACTTAGTAATAAAAATAAAATAAAATTTTTTGTTTTTGTTTTATTTTTAACATTTCCATCTTTTACCACAATTAATACATGTTACGAAAGTTGTCATAGGTTCATCAGCCGAACGAGTCTGAAGCTGATAAAATGTGCATTCGCGCTTTTTACATCTGGTGCATTGATATACATCAGTAGCCATTTCTTTATTAATCTCATATAGAGTTCTATCACGTTTTGACTTTTCATCGATGTAAGGTTTCCAATGTTCGGGAAACAAATAATGTGGTTCCATTGTTGCTAGTTCATACGCATCAAACTCATTATTTACCAATCTTTCAAATAACCTTTCATTACCTATATAAGATTCTTTATCCAAATTAGTATAAACTTCAATTGTAAATACTTTGTACATATTTAAAAATATGCTATTATCCCATTTTTTAGGAATATTTTTTTGGTCACTGAAAAGCATTGTTTTATTGTAAATTCCTTTTTCAATCGACTGACACAGATCGTCCATCTTTTCAGAATCCAATTTTATCTTTTTAGCGATACCTTTATTATTATTTTCTATCAAAGTTTTCAATTTACTCACAACTACATTCCTTGGATTAACTTCTACACTCATTAGTTTATAATATAATAAAAAAATTTTTAAGTATTTAATTATCAAATTTATTCATTATTGCTTTTTTTATCTGTATTAGTTTCTTGAATTTCTTCAATATGCTGTGATGTATCGGGAGTTTCAATTGAGCTTGTTGGATTAGAAGAACTTTCATCATGAAGATCTAAATCAGCACTATCTTCTTCGCTCTCTTCCTCTGAGTCACTAACTGCTTCTTCACTTTCATCTTCTGCGCCATCAGTATAGTCTTCATCAGATAGTTCGCCTTCCGAGGCAATAAAATCCAGATCAGATTGAGTTGGTTCTTCGTCACTTGATACTTCTTCCTCTTCTTCAATATCTTCAAATCCTCCAAAAGCATCTTCATAAAATTGATTATAATTATCTTTTGACAAATCTAGCAGATTTCCATTATTATGTCTCAGAACAAGAATATCACCATAGTATAACTCGTTGTCAACAGGAGGAGGAAGATCATGCTTATTAATTTTAGATTCAGAACCTTCAGACCAACAATACATGCTAATTAAATTGTCATTCCACTCATAATCACATTCTCTTTCAATATTATCGTGTCCTTTGCTTTTAATTCCTGTTACTACTGAAATATCTAGTTGGCCAGTGCATAAGCTATCTGGCACAAGAATTTCTTTAATGGACTTATTGTCCCTAAGTACGATTGCTTTGATGTTCGACATTTTGTAATATTAATTTGTAAATAATATTTAATATCAAATTTTCATTAATTATTTAAAATTTGATACTTAAAGATATTAATTATTATTCAATAAAATGGATAGATTTCTTACAACACATGTCCCTCTCGCTAATAAAAATTCACCTATTATAATCTCTTTGGGGGACTATATTAATGAAAATAAATTTAATACAAAGGTTACAAAAAATAGAATTAAAAATATTATATATAATCTACAACAAAACGATAATATTCGGATTCGAATTAATCATACAAAAGGTATATCTGAATTTAATTACGGCAACTATAATTTTAAACACGAAAAAAATAATGTAGAATTCAATATTACTGAAACAAAAGCTAAATATATTAGTGATAATATATTTATTAGAGTTCTAAATATAAAAAAAGATTCATTTATAATTCCGTCATTTAAAGTCTATAATTCTGAGCAAAACTATGATTTAATGGTGATTAATATAAACAATTATATTGATATTAATATTTATGATTACGATACGTATTTTAAATGTGATTTGATACTGAAGAAACCAGTTAAAATAGAAATGTTGAATAAAATCATTAACCTTGTTTTTCAAGAAGAATAATTTATCAATTATTGGTTATTTCTACTAAAAATAAATGTAAGTATATATAAATGGATTTTGATTTTATTGTTACATGCACTGTTTATCTTGCTTTGATTTTATTTATACACATGTCACTTAAGGATAGTGAAGTTCCTAAAATACAACCAAGTATAATAAAAAAAGAAACTGAAAATGATTCCCATCCTGTGGAATCAGATGATCCTGTTCATATAGGCCATGAACATGAACACGAATCTCAACAAAGAGACGAAGCAGAACCAGAACTTATAATCAATGAAAAAGAATTACAAGACATAGGAGACAATACACAAAATAATGATTTTATGAAATATTTAGATGTTGAAGGAGCTGATACAGATTCTACTTATCAAAAACTAGTAGATCCTCTTCAAGAAAACACTATAGATGTTACAGAAAATGACAGCAAAACTGATCTTGATAGATACTTTACAAATATAAAAGACGAGCAATATAATTTTGACCCAGTTCCTACAAAGAATCAAGAAAAGGGTAATGAATTAATTTCAGATGTAAAATCATTAAATATTGATGATAATGCTAAAGATGTAATGGCATTTGATGAATTTGGTGATGGTTTCGCAAGTCTTTAATTTTTTTTACTAATAAAATTTAAAATAATTTATTATCTTAATTTTTATTTTTCTTTTCAATATTTAGAATATTAAAACCAATTTTAAACCTTTCAGTCGATGACATAATTGATTCCATATGTTCTTTATTATAAAAATCTATAAACGCAACTCCTTTAACAACATTATTACTGGTTAATACAGATGTTTTACATATTCTCTTATCACAATTAAACTTAGATTCAATATATTCACAAAATACATATTGTAATTCGTTTCTTAAATCGTTGGCATCATAATCATTGGGCAAATTTTTAATAACAATTGAATACATTGACGACATATGTTGCCTTTGTCCTCTTCCATTCCTATTATTATAAGATGGCTTATTAGAACTTTCAAATGTATTACTTACATTCATTGATTTAAATTGTTTAGCTTTGTAAATTTTAAATCCTCCTTTGCTTTCCGAATCATTATTAAATTTACTAAATCTACCATTTTGGAATTTTGAATTCCTACGCATATTGTCGGATTCGTTAAATTTATCATTATCTCTATTTTTTTCAGATTTTACAACTTTTTCTGGAGATTTTTCGGTTACAGTTATTTTTTGTCTAATAATATTATTTTTAAAATCAGAATTATAAATGTATGTTTGTAACATTATTTCATATGCTTCAGGATACCTTTCTAATATTTTTTCTTTAGATTTAAAATCATCTGGTATATTATTTTTTGATTTAATAAATTTCAGCCATTTATCAACACTACATGGTTCATGTGAATCTACTGTCATTAATTTCATAGTTTTAAGTTTTTTTTGGGAATAAAATACACCTTGCATAAGTTAGATAACTATAATTAGTATTAATTTAATCTTTATATATTAAATAAATTTGATATTCATTTTAAATTCAATTAACAATTATAAATATGGATACTGTTAAGATAACTTTTTGTAATAGTAATGGATTTTCTATTTCAAATATTAGAAGTAAAACTAAAATAATTAATTCTATAAAGGAGCGTTATAATTTAGATATATTTAACAATAATAATAGAATTTATAATGATTACATATTAGATATTTTAAAAAAAAATAAATATCTTCTATGTTGCTTGATTACAACTGCTCGTCCGTATATTATGTATATTACAAAAATTTATAATGATAACGTTTGCTTACTTATTGATCTTAAAATAAAAGATAACTTTGCGCCTAATATTATCGCGGTTCCACTTTCTATTGATTATGATTATTATAAAGAGACCATAATACTTGGTGACTTGTATAAAAATCCCAAAACATATAAATGGGAATACCTATTAGAAAAATGTATTGTAGTTAAAGGCAGAACATTTAATTCAAATAATCAACTCAAAAATTTAAATATTTGTAATGATATAATCAAGAATATTGGATTTAATATTTTAACACCATTTAACATCCGTCTCAAAGAATTTTGCTCAATATCAGAGATAGGCGCTCTTGTAAATAAAAATCAACAACATAATTTAGGTGTTAAAATTTATGGACTAAAAACTACCGTAGTTTACTATTTTAATAAAAAATATATACCAAACTCAAAATATACTTCTGTCAAATTGATTAATTATAAACTTAAAAGATCTCTTCAAGAAGACAAAGATGATTTAATTAAAACATTCTCTCTTACCGAAGGAGAAAATAATGATAATGATGACAATTTGATCAAAATAATTGAAAATGATATAGATATAGAAAGAGAATTTACTCTAAAAATGAAAAAATCTTCAACATATGGTATTTTTGAGTTATTCAGTAATAATAACAAAATTGGTATTTCTAGGGTTACAACGATAGAATTACAAAACAATCTTATTGAAATATTCAAAAAACGCACACATATTTCCGTATCAGCTTATTATAATTATAATTTTGATAAATGGAATGTTGAAAAAATTGTTGATGATAGTGCTATTGATAGTAATGTTGTAGAGATTAATAATCATGTTGAATTTTTAAAAGGTCTATCCAAATCAAATTATGTTCTTGAAAACTGCTAATATATATAAAATTTTTTTTGCTAAGGTCCGTTATTATAAATAATTGTCTTAAACTATATTATATATGAGTAGGTCTATTGATAGTAAATCATCAAACATGCGTGTTGAACTTGCATCTGAATGTTCAATGCACCATAACAATGAACTGAAATGTAACAACACTAATGATAATGGAACACAATGCATCTACAAACCCGGCGGTATTAAAACCGCGCCCAGATGTTCTCCCATGACAAAAATCAGAACTAGACTATCCGATTCTATTTCTAGTGGTAAATATTTATCAAGAAAAGATATTCTTGATATTAAAAAGGTTCGTGCAAGAGATAAAAAACATCTTGAAAAATTACGATCTCAGGTTATGACATCTAAAGATAAAGTTAAACAACAACGTGTAGGAATTGATAATTTATTGAGAACTTTAAAACTTGAAAAACAAAACTGCAGAGAAGCTATATCTGATTTAAAGCAAAAAACTCTTTTAGGCATCGAAAAAATACGTAATAAGCAACGTTCACTAAAAGAAAATTATGAATTACAGATTCAACAGATTAAAAATGATTTTGAAGAAAGACTTCAAAACTCAAATAGGATCGAGGATGGAAGAAATGAACTTCAACAATTAATACGTAAAAATCACAAATCCAAAATAGCTGAAATTAGAATTTCATGTGATGTAGAAAAAAGTAAATTACAACAAGAAGTTGATAACCGTAATGCCAAATTTTCTGCTGTTAAAAGCGAACTAGAGCGTAAAAATAAACAAATAGTTAAAGATGAACAAGAATTAAAAGAACAACGAAAAATAACAAGAAAGCGTTTAAGTGATATAAAACAACATGAAGTAAGTCTCAAACAACATATACGTGAGTTTAATCAATCTAAAAGAGAATATAATAATTTAATATCGGAACTGAAACATGATAAAATAACACTTGAAGAAGATAAAAGAGAAGTTGCCGAATTAATGAGCAGAGAAGGATATATTACTAAAATGGAAAAAAGAGTATCAGATGAAATGGACACATTTAATAAAAAAGAGGACCAATTCGACATTGAATCTGCTTCTGTAATGAATCAAATTAGTAATCAAATTGATGTTTTAGATAAAGCCAGAGAAGATTTTAATAAAGAAATTGTAACACAAACAAGATTACTCAGTAAAAAAGAGAAAACTATTAAAAGAAGATTAGAGACAGATATTGTATCTCGCAATGATTTATCTCATCCTGAACTTGATAATTTTAAAAGACCTTCTAATCTTACTGTAAAAACTGACTATGTATACGATGATATCAAAAGAACAAAACCTAAAAGAGTTTTAAAAATAG
>TARA_Y100000385_G_scaffold70572_1_pt1 | contig 18048 bp, 12 predicted proteins | sample TARA_Y100000385 | Tara Oceans TARA_Y100000385 (sample SAMEA2620980) | marine metagenome | biome: marine biome (ENVO:00000447); feature: surface water layer (ENVO:00002042); material: "saline water (ENVO:00002010), including plankton (ENVO:xxxxxxxx)" | depth 5 m
TCTTGTAGAGGGGCGCCCAATTCCATTTTCTTTCATGAGGTCTCGCATTTCTTCGTCTTCAACTTGTTTACCTGCAGTCTCCATCGATCTTAGAAGAGATCCCTCGGTATGCCATGCCGGTGATTTTGTGGATTTTTCTATTAAATTAGGTTGGTGCTCTCCTTTTTCTCCTAGTATAAAGTTGGGCAATATAGTCTCAGAAATTTCCTTTTTTTTGTCTTTTTCAAAGACTTTTCTCCATCCTGGATCTAATATTTGTTTCCCACTTGTGCGAAATAAAATATCTTTAATTTTTCCTTTTACTATGGTATTAGATATTAGGCAGTCCGGATAAAACGCTGCAATAAATCTTTTTGCAATCAAGTCGAACACAATTTTTTCCTGGTAATTTAGTGTGTAAACTGGATTCTGGCCAGTAGGTATAATTGCGTGATGATCAGTTACTTTCTTGTCGTTAAATATATTTTTTGATTTTCTTATTGTTTTCCCAAGTAAAGGTTGAATAATATCGTTATAAACCCTCAACCCCTCAAGTATTCTTTTAATTTTTGGATAGACATCGTTTGGCAAAAAAGTAGTATCAACTCTCGGATAAGAACATAGCTTTTTTTCATACAAGTTTTGAATAGTTTTTAATGTATCCTCTGCAGACATGCTAAAACGATTGTTACATGTAACTTGAAGTGAGGTAAGATCGAATAGTCTAGCAGCACCTTCTTTAGCTTCTTTTGTCTCATTAGTAGTGATTTCCATGTCGATAGAAGAAGTTTTTTTTAGTAATTCAAGCCCTATTTCTTTATCGGATATTTTGCCTAATTCGGATTGAAATAGGGTGTTTTTGAATTTAGTTTCTAGCGTCCAGAATTTTTGACTTTTGAAGTTTTCAATTTCTTTTTGACGAGAAACTATCATCGCCAAAGTAGGGGTTTGAACTCGTCCAATCGAGAGAACTTGTTTACCATTTCCAAAGCGAAGTGTATAAAGTCGAGTCGCATTAAACCCAAGGATCCAATCTCCAATTGCTCTGGATTTTCCCGCTTCAAACAATGGGTCGTAATTGCGTCCATCTTTCAAGTTTGAAAAGCCTTCCCTAATGGCTTCTTTGGTAAGAGATGAAATCCATAATCGTTCTATGGGTTTTATGTTTTTTGCTTTCTCTAAAACCCATCTTTGTATCAATTCTCCCTCTTGTCCTGCATCCCCACAGTTGATAATTGAGCTTGCATTTTTGACTAAATATTTAATTATATTAAATTGTTCTTGAACTCCTTTATTCTTTATTAATTTTATTTCGTAAGCTGGTGGCAGTATGGGAAGATGACTTAAATTCCAAGGTTTCCAAGAAGGATTATATTCATGTGGCTCTTTCAGTGTACAAAAATGACCAAAAGTCCAAGTTACTTGGTATCCATTGCCTTGGTAAAAGCCCAATTTTTTTTCATCTGCTCCCAGTATCTTAGCTATTTCTTTTGCCACACTTGGCTTTTCTGCAATGCAAAGTTTCATAGTCCAAACTTTTAATTTCGAAAATATAAAAATATAGCTCAAATTGACCATTTTTTGACCAAGTTGTTTTATGAATAAATTGTTAATAAAAAATATTATTTTAAAACTTCTAAATCTTCTTTTTGATACATTTCTCTGTATTTTTAATCGAGAATTATAAATTGAATTTTAATATGTTTTTCCGTTTTTTTACTCTCCTATTTATTTTTGGTTTCTGGAGTTTTTGGGGAGGTGGGAAATTCCCTGATTCCAATCCTCCAAAAGACCCGCCCTATCTCAATATCTCAACACCATGGGCTGATTCACTCATGAATGTTATGACTTTAGAAGAAAAAATTGGCCAACTATTTATGGTAGCAGCCAATGGAAGAAATACCGATGAAAATAACTATTTAATGGTTGATAAACTGATTGCAGATTATGGAATTGGAGGGCTTATTTATTTTCAGTCTAGTCCATTGAGTACTGTGTCTCTTGTTAATCGTTTTCAAAGTAAATCGCCTATTCCGCTTATGAATGGAATTGATGGAGAGTGGGGTTTAGCCATGCGTATTGATAGTTTAGAACCCTACCCCTGGAACATGACATTAGGTGCCATTACTAACGATTCTCTTATTTATAATATGGGTAGAGCTATAGCAAAAGAATGTCATGCTATGGGAATTCATTTTAATTTCGCTCCTGTAGTCGATGTTAACTCTAATCCTCAGAATCCTATAATAAGTGCAAGATCTTATGGAGAAAGTGTCTCTGATGTGACAAAAAAAGGGTTAGCTTTAATGAATGGGATGCAAGATGCTGGAGTTTTAGCTTGCGCTAAACATTTTCCTGGCCATGGTGACACTAAATCTGATTCTCATAAAACACTGCCACTAATTTCGCACGACAGAGCTAGCATAGACTCGTTAGATCTTCCCCCTTTCAAACAATTAATAGATAGAGGGGTTGCTTCGGTTATGGTCGCACATTTAAATATTCCTTCCTTGGATACTACAAAAAACAGAGCTTGTTCACTTTCGCCCGTCATCGTCGATTCGTTATTAGTTCAAGAGCTGAATTTTAAGGGACTTATATTTACTGATGCATTAAATATGAAAGGAGTGAGTTCTTTTTATGAGTCCGGAAGACTTGAGGTTGAAGCATTAAAAGCGGGGAACGATGTTTTGCTCTTTCCTGAGGATATCCCTGCTGCATTCGAAGCAATTCTGATGGCAATTAATGATAGTACATTAGCAGTCGATAGAATTAATTCGTCTTGTCATAAAATTTTGAAGGCAAAAGAATGGCTAAGTCTCTCTAATTTCACCCCAATTGATTCGCTATATGTTCGAGAAAAAACTCTAAATAGTCAGAATGAACTCTTAAGGGATAAAATGAACGAGAATGCATTGACGTTGATTAAAAATCAAGAAGATTTGTTGCCCATTGTCGGTCTGAAAAATAAGAAGATTGGTTGGCTTGGAATAGGTGAGCCTCCGGGACAAATATTTTTCAACCAATTAAAAAAATATGCCTCTGTAAGTGCATTTGATGAGAAAAATGAAAATCCAGAGCTCTACGATCAACTAATTATATCCCTTCACAAGTCCAATTTATCGCCATGGAAATCTTACGAAATTTCCAGCAAAGACAAAGAGTTGATTAAGCGACTTTCCTATAAAACCAATGTCTCTTTAATTGTTTTTGCTAATCCTTATAGTTTGCTTGATGCCGATTATTTAGATGAGGTAAAATCTATTCTCATTGCTTATCAAAATTCAGAGAAAATGCAATCTGCTGCTGGACAAGCTATTTTTGGTGCAAGTAAAATAAAGGGGAGATTACCTGTGACTCTAAGTAATAAATTTCCTGTAGGGACGAGTATTGTTCGTGAATCACTCGGTAGATTAAAGTATGCTCTTCCTAGCTCTGTTGGCATTGATTCCGATACCTTATCTTTAATAGATAGTATTGTCCATCAAGCTATTCAAATGAAAGCAACACCAGGATGCCAGGTTTTGGTGGCTAAATCAGGGACTGTGGTTTACAATAAAAGTTTTGGTTTCCATACCTATGATGAAATTACTCGAGTCAAAGATTCTGATCTTTACGATCTTGCTTCTGTAACTAAAATTGCATCGATATTACCATTGATCATGCAAAAAATAGATGCGGGAACTTTTGACTTAGATGAGTCAATGATTTCCTATATGAATATGGAAGATACATGCTCAAAAGCTTTACTGACCCCTAGAGAAATATTAGCTCATAATGCGCAGCTTTGGCCCTGGATTCCTTTCTACAAAAAAACCTTGAATGAGGACGGAAGTAAAATTGATTCTCTTTATTCTACATCATATGAAGGTCTATTTACTATTCAGGTTGCAAAAGATTTATTCATGCATTCCTCATATTCAGATTCTATTTTGGATAGGGTTCTTCATTCTAAGATGCGAGACGAAGAAGGCTATAAATACAGTGATCTTCCTTATTATCTTCTGAAGTCAGTCATTGAATTTCAAGAAAATAAGTCTCTTAAAATATTGGTCCAAGAAAGAATATTTGAAGAATTAGGTGCGAATTATACCACCTATCATCCATTAGATAAATTTGATGTTGGTTTTATTGTACCTACGGAAGATGACAACTATTTCAGACATCAACTTCTTCGAGGCTATGTGCACGACCCAGGAGCTGCAATGCAAGACGGAGTGGGAGGGCATGCTGGACTTTTTTCCAACTCGAATGATATTGCAAAGTTAATGCAGATGTATTTAAATGGGGGTCTATATGGAGGGAAACGTTTTGTTCAGGAGAGGACATTAATTGAATTTACTTCATGTCAATATTGTGAAACAGATAATCGAAGAGGTATAGGGTTTGACAAACCTCTTGTTAACGAAGAGGGAGGCCCTAGCTGTGAGCAAGCTTCTGGTTCTAGTTATGGGCATTCCGGATTTACAGGGACATTAACTTGGGCCGATCCAGAATATGATTTGATTTATGTATTTTTGTCTAATAGAATTCATCCTTCTGCTGAAAATAATCTTTTAGTAAAAGAAAACATTAGAACAAGAATTCAAGAAGTGATCTATAAGTCTATATTATAGCATATGAAAATAGGAATTGTTTGTTATCCTACCTTTGGAGGAAGCGGAATTGTAGCTACCGAATTAGGTAAAGCACTAGCCGATAAGGGGCACGAAATACACTTTATTTCTTACCGTCAACCTGTGAGACTTAATGATAATTTAAATAATGTTATATTTCATGAGGTTAGAGTAGCGGATTATCCTTTGTTTGAATACCCACCATATGAACTCAGTCTCGCATGTAAATTATTAGATGTCGTCCGATACGAGAAGTTAGATTTACTTCATGTTCATTATGCAATTCCGCATGCTTATGTAGCATATCTGACTCGTCAGATGTTGAAAGAACAGGGCTTGTCTATACCCCTTGTTACTACTCTTCATGGTACAGACATTACTTTGGTTGGTAAGAGCCCTATACTTTCGCCTGCAGTGAGTTTTTCTATTAATCATTCCGATGTTATTACTTGTGTATCAGATAGTCTAAAGAAAGATACCTTGTCCAATTTTAATATAAATAAAGAGATAGAGGTTATCCCAAATTTCATTGATTTTAGTCTTCATGATTTTTCTTTTGATAAAAAGCTTAGAGAAAATTATGCGCGAGAAAATGAAAAAATAATGATACACGTTTCTAATTTTCGTCCGGTAAAAAGAATCTTGGATGTTATCCGCGTTTTTGAGAAGATCAGATCCCAAAAATCTCTTAAATTATTTATGGTAGGTGATGGTCCTGAGCGGGATGAAGCAGAGCGAATGTGTCGACAAATGGGGTTAGCAAAAGATGTGCAATTTTTTGGAAAGAGTTTAGATGTTTCTCGTCTTTTAGCTATATCTGACATATTTATTCTTCCGTCAGAGAAAGAAAGTTTTGGGCTTGTAGCTCTAGAAGCTATGTCAGCAGGACTTCCTGTTATATCAAGTGATACCGGAGGACTTTCACATTTGAATATTGATCATGAGACTGGTTTCACCTCCTCCGTAGGTGATATCAATAAGATGTGTTCTGATGCAATAAAACTATTGACTCATGAAGATTTGTATACTCGATTTTCCTTGAATGCCAAAAAGGTATCTAGAGCCTATGATATCAATATAATAATGCCTCTTTATGAATCGGTATACACAAAGGCAATTGCTATCAATGACAAATAAATACCAAATAAATAACCCGTTAATATCTCGATATGTGGAACGAAATAGAAGGTAAATTAATTAGAGAGTACAAGTTTGATGATTTTATTTCAGCGATGAAGTTTATCAATCAAGTCGCAGAAATATGTGATAATGAGAATCATCATCCTGAAATTTTTAATCTGTATTCAAGGGTGAAACTTTCATTTTGTACACACGATTTACAGAATAAGATTACTGAAAAAGATCGCTTGCTTTGTAAGTTAATTGATGCTCTTTGATTACGGTTAAACACATAGAGATAATAGGCTGTAAGGAAAAGCTCATAAGTATTGATTTTAGATATATTCCTTTTGATATTCCTCTAGTACCCGTTATTTATATTCATGGCTATAAAGGTTTTAAAGATTGGGGTGCCAATAATTTAATTGCCGATGCTTTTGCCAGAAAAAGATTTTTTTTCTTGAAATTTAATTTTTCACACAATGGAGTTTCTTCAGAGAACCCTCTAGATTTTGTCGATCTAGTGGCTTTTGGAAATAATAATTACATGATAGAACTCAAAGAGTTATTGATAGTAATAGATTGGCTAGAAAATGCTGATTTGCCAATCGACTTTTCTCAACTATCTATAATTGGTCATAGTAGAGGTGGAGGAATAGCTCTTCTGGGATCCGTACAGGATCCTCGAATTAAAAAGACTGTTACTTGGGCATCTGTTAGCGATTTTTCAACTAGGTTTCCTCTCGAAAAATTACAATGGAAATCTTTAGGGGTTTCTCATGTATACAATGGTCGAACTAAGCAAATGATGCCTTTATATTATCAATTCTATGAATCTTTTATCGAGAATATAGAGATATTAGATCTTCCTAGTCAATGCAAAAAGATAAAACAAGCAGTTTTGATCGTTCACGGAGAGGATGATCAATCTGTTTCCTTTTCAGAGGCAGAATTTCTTAATCATATAATTCCGTTTTCTATTTTGCAGCCCATTCAAAATACAGGCCATACTTTTGGTGCAATTCACCCTTACAAATCTTCGGATATACCTTTGGGTTTAAATATGGCTATAGAAGCTTCTGTAAAATTTATACGTGGATAAGTATTTTGTAGGAATCTTTTGTAGTTTTGTCAAGTAAAAATAATAATAAACATAATCATAACAAACATGGCAGTTTTAGTTGGAAGAAAAGCACCACATTTTACAGCAAAAGCAATTGTAGATGGTGGAACCGAAGAAGCAAAGTTTTCTTTAGATCAATTCTTAGGAAAAAAGAAAGTACTTTTTTTCTTCTACCCGAAAGATTTTACTTTTGTTTGCCCTACAGAACTTCACGCATTTCAGGAGAATTTGGCTGAATTTGAGTCAAGAGATACTGTGGTGGTAGCTTGCTCTACAGATACAGAAAAATCTCACTGGGGATGGTTGCAAATGGATAAAGAAGATGGAGGAATTAAGGGAATCACTTATCCCATTGTAGCAGATACAAATAAAACTATTTCAAAGAATTTTGATGTTTTAAAGGGAGACTATTATGTCAATGAAGATGATGAGTTGGAAGCAGATAATGAAATGATTGCATATCGAGGCTTATTTTTGATAGATAAAGAAGGAATTGTTCAGCATCAGCTAGTAAATAATTTACCCTTGGGGAGAAATGTTGATGAAGCCCTTCGAATGGTGGATGCATTAAATTTCGTTGAAGAAAATGGCCAAGTCTGTCCAGCAAACTGGGAAAAAGGAAAAGTAGCTATGGATGAGAGTCACGATGGTGCTGCAGATTATTTTTCTAAACACTAATTAAAGATTTTTAAAAGTCCCTTTTTGGGGCTTTTTTTGCTTTTATTGCAAAAAAAATACATTAGTTTATATTTAGTTAGTAGATTTATTTATGCTTCATTTTAAAACTTTTTATAAATGCGATGATACTTCGTGGGTAACATTTATTCATGGAGTTGGGGGGAGTAGCTCTATTTGGTACAAACAACTTAGAGATTTTAAAAAAAGTCATAATGTCTTGTTAATTGACCTCAGAGGACATGGTAAATCTAAAAGTCAGGTGTACGAAAAGTTAAGATCTTATACTTTTGATGTTATTGGGAACGAGGTAATTGAGGTTTTAAATCATTTACAGATTCAAAAGAGCCACTTTGTCGGCATTTCACTCGGCACCATTATCATTCGAGAAATTGCCGAGCGATTTCCTGAAAGGATTCAAAGTATGGTCCTTGCTGGAGCAGTCATGAAATTGAACATAAGAGGTCAGTTTTTAATGTATTTGGGACTCTTTTTAAAATCAGTTGTTCCCTATATTTTGCTCTACAAGTTCTTTGCTTTTATTATTATGCCCAGAAAAAATCACAGTGAGTCCCGAAGTTTATTCACCAATGAAGCTAAAAAGTTGTACCAGAAAGAATTTATCAGATGGTATTCTATGGTCTCTCAGGTAAATCCTTTACTTTCTTTATTTAGAATGAAAGACCTTGGGATTCCCACGATATATTTAATGGGAGAACAGGATTATATGTTTCTGCCTTCAATAAGCAAACTTGTTGAAAATCACAAGTCTTCTCAATTAATTATAATAGCAAATTGTGGTCATGTTGTCAATGTAGATCAACCTGAAGAGTTTAACAAGAAAGCTCTGAGTTTTTTAAAAAGGATTTAGCTTATTTTTTTCTAATCGAATAATTTCTAAGTCTTCATAGGTGATAATTTGAACGAATTGGTTTCGAGAGCCATTTTTTCTATTTCTATTGTAATTGAAATCAAAGTTAAGACCTAGCATGTCGCGGGTCTTCATATACATGTCAGGCGATATTCCACCTTGTTCATAAAGAACTGACAGAAAATAATAGGTTATATCGAATCCTGAAAATGCAAATCTTCGGCTAGGATCTTCAGAATTAGATTTTTGGTATTTTTTTACAAAATAGTTGGTGAGAGAATCTTCATATGATATGAAACCAGTATTTGGAAGATGTACATTTAAATCCATTAGATAGTTCAGATCTAACTCTTTAAAAGAAAACCATTCAGGCATGCCAAAAACAATAAAATTACTATCTCTAGTGGCATTCAATTTAGTGAGCATGTCTGTAACAAAATCTTTTTCGTTGGATGGAATTAATATAATATTTGTTTCAGCCATAGAATCCAATTCGTGGTGGATAGAATCTATTACTGCACCCTCAACTATGATTTCTTTGAAGTAAAGTATCGAATCGTGATTTAAAAAGCTAGTCATCCACTGAGCATATTTTTGTTCGTCTTTATTATTCCTTCGAACAAGAGTAATGTTCTTATCAGAATAATTTTGGGCAATAAAATTCGATAAATAAGTGATTTGTTTTTTTAGAGAGGGAATTACTTGAAATGCGTTTGGAATATTTTCTAAAAGATTTCCTTTTGTCGAAAGTGGAGCTATTGTAGGAATATTTCTTCTACTTAAAATCTCAGATGCAATTTTAAAGTTTTTGGAATAAAAAGGTCCAATCACTAAATCCATTTGATCAAATTCTTTTCCACTAACTAAATCAAAGGTTTCTTTAATATCATTTTGTGTATCATATACATGAACGTTGAGATTCATTCCTTCATTGTGAACAAAATCAATTGCAATTTTTGCTCCGGAATAAAAATCGAGACCATATGTAGATTTTTTATAGATGTGGATGTCCTCTTGTAGTTCACTATAAGTATCAATTGTATCGTTTTTGTCTAGGTAAAGAGGGAGCATGAAGGCGATGTTGTATTCACTCTTGAGTTTAAATTTTTTATCTTTTATTTTTTTATTGTTTTCTGATTCGTTGCTAGATAATGAACCTAGTTCTTCGGTAACATATAGTTCTTCATTTTGGGGTACCTTAATGAAGGTTCCTGACCTAAATCCCTCTGCTAATTTTGGGTTGAAGACTAATAATTCTTCCTGGCTGACGCCAAATTTATTTTTAATGGAATAGAAGGATTCCAAAGGTTTTAGTTTATACATCTGATAAATTACTGTGTCAATACTTTCGTGAAGCAAAGGAATGACTAGATTCATGCCTTTTCGAAGTCCTTTGCTCGCAATAGGGTTTGCTTTGACTAGGTCGGAAATAGATACTCCATATTTTTCCGATACTCCATAAAGAGTTTCTCCTCTTTTTACGTCATGAGTTTCTTGGGCGTTAATGGTCTGTGAGAGACAAATAAAAAGAAGAAGTGCAATGAAAATATTTTTGTACATAACTTGAAATCTTATTCACAAAAATAGACAAATTAAGTGATGAGAAAAATATTAGATTTTAATTCTTGGTTTTGCAGTGATTCCCATGTCAGAAAAGTCTTTATTTTTGAATTTATAGAAGCCTTCAATTGCAATCATTGCAGCATTATCTGTGCAGTATTCAAATTTTGGTATGAATACATTCCATCCGTGACTTTTTTCACGTTCCTTGAGGGCTTTCCTCAATCCCGAGTTTGCCGACACTCCTCCGGCAATTGCAATTTGTGTAATTTTTTCTTTTTGAACTGCATTGTCTATTTTTTCTAATAGGATTGATATTATTGTATGTTGAATAGAAGCGCATAAGTCATTAAGATTTTTAGAAATAAAATCTGAATCATTTTTCACTTCTTTTTGAATACGTTGAAGAATATTCGATTTTAATCCACTAAAACTGAAATCTAAATTACCTACTCGCGGTTTTGTAAACAGAAAAGCATCGGTTTTTCCAAGTTTTGCATATTTGTCTATCATTGGACCCCCTGGGTATGTAAGTCCTAAAATTTTCGCGCTTTTATCAAAGGCTTCCCCTGCGGCATCATCGATGGTTTCGCCTAAGACTTTCATTTCAAAATATTTGTTAATTCTGATAATTTGTGTGTGTCCACCAGAAACGTTGAGACAGATAAAAGGGAATTGGGGAGATTTCTGTCCATCATTAATAAAGTGAGCCATAATATGACCTCTCATGTGGTTAACAGCAATCAAAGGAATGTTTAAGGCCATTGATAATGATTTAGCAAACGAGGTGCCTACTAAAAGAGATCCCATAAGCCCGGGGCCTTTAGTAAAAGCGATGGCATCCAATTGCTCTTTATTAATATTTGCTACCTTTAATGCCTCATCTATAACAGGAACAATATTCTGTTGGTGTGCCCTTGAAGCTAATTCCGGGACGACCCCCCCAAAGGATTGATGAACTTTTTGATTGGCTACAATATTTGATCGTACTTTTGCATCAACTATAACTGCTGCAGAGGTGTCATCGCAGGAAGATTCTATTGCTAGAATAATGATACTTTTTTTATCCATCTGACAAAAATAAACAATTGCCTTATTAATACATACAAAAACATAATCAACCGGATTTTATTTTTATTGACCTTCCTGTTTTTTGCTCTGACCTTGTCTGTGAATGTTCCTTTCACACAAAAGAAAATGGCACAATATTTAGATGTTTTGGTAATGGCGAAGTCCGATCTGATTGTTTCTTCAAAAAAATTGAAAATATCAATTATTGGTGGATTTCATTGGTATGATGTGTTGCTCTTAGACGCCAATTATGATACTGTTGCATATATTCCTGAAGTCCATTTTAAGCCCTCTTTCACAAAATTTAAAAATTTAAAAAGTATCGATTTGAAATCACCAGTATACTACCTTCGTTCAGAGGGAGTTGGTTTTAGTCTTTCCAATTTTAATTTCGATTTGTCTTCATCGTTTTTAACTTTTTTTTCGGAAGCTATTTTAATTCACAAAATCTCTGTACATGATGGAGAATTGTTACTTGTAAATGAGGGGGAAACAAAATCTTTTCGATCTATAGAGATCATTGCCGATAACATCCGTTTGGGTCATCAATACAATTTTTTTCTAAGGTCCCTATCTTGGGTGAATTGTGAAAATAAAAAGCAACTGATTAAATCCACATTCTTTGAGCTAAAAAAAGATTCATTTTTTGCTTCTGAGTTCCAATGGGAATATATGAATTCTTCCATTCATTTAGATTTATTTATGGAGAGAGATTCTTCAGTTTTTAAAATTAAAAATTTAGTTTTTAATGCACGAGATATGCAAGACTTTATATTATCTTGGCCATCTCATTCATTAATTAATTTGTCTTCAGATATCTATTTTAAAGGAGATTCTATATTTGTAGACAAAATTGTTTTAAATACACAAAATAATACTTTCTTTTCAGGTTTTTTATCTCTAAATAATTGGCGAAATCCAAGTGATCAATATGGCCATATTGTATGCGATTCTTTGTACATAGCTGCTAAAGAATGGGAATGGATAGAGACTTGTTTTCAAAGTTCACATGAATGGTCTTCTTTAGGGGGAATTCAATCCAGTTTTATTGCAAAAGGAACTTTTTCAGACTTCGATATTGACCTTTCTTTACACTCTAATATTGGAGATTTAAAGTCGTCGCTAAATTTTACTGGTTTTGATTCAAAAACTATTCCGGAGTATAATGGAAGTCTCATTTTATCTGATTTTAATCTTGGATCTTTATTTAGAAGTGTGGATGTAAAATCTTTGACTGGCAAATTTTATTTAAATGGAAAAGGTTTTCGTTCTAGTTCTTTTTTATCTGATATAAACGCATCGATTTCAATGCTAGAATTTAGAGACTATAGGTACCGAGATATTTTGTTTAATGGGAGATTAGAACCTAATTTTTTTAAGGGAAAATCAGAAATACGGGATGATAATTTACAGGTTGATTTTTTTGGTGAGATTGATTTTTCCAAAGCTCTCCCTAAAATGGATTTTACCGCTGATATTTTTCAAGCTAATCTAGTTAAATTAAATTTTCCTGTTCGAGATTCCATTGCAAAATTGTCTGGACTTTTAGAGATGAATTTTGAGGGTAGTGATTGGTCTAGTTTTCAGGGAACAGTCGGCGCCTATTATACAAACTTACAAACTCGTAAAAAAGATTATCATTTTGATGAAATATTTTTTAATTCCCAAATTTTTGGGAATCAGAAACAGCTGAGTTTTGTCTCAAATTTTATGAATATTAATATTCAAGGAGAAATTGATATACCTCATTTATTTAGTTCTGTAGAAACGTGTTTAGCCCCCCATTTCCCTATTTTTAATTCCTATAAATCCGTTGATCAAAATTTTAGCTTTAATATTGACCTATATAACTCCTCAGTTGTAAAAGAATTTATGTCCTCCGATTTTGATGTCGCAGACGGATCTTTTTTTTCAGGGAATTTTAATAGAAACGAGGGAGTTTTGGATATAAATTTTGAGATGCCAAATTTACGATGGAAAGAATGGTTTTGGACAGATGTTAAATTAAATTCACTTGTAACATCAAAATATTGGGATTTAAATTGTCAAGGTTCAAATTTTTATTTTGAAGACAAACTTTTGGCTGAAAATATTGAATATGATCAAGTAGGAAGTTTTGGAGATTTACGAAATTCATTGGCATGGTATAGTTCTGATTCACTCAAATCGAATGGAATGTTAAAAGCGCACACTCGCATCAATGATCGTCAATTAAATTTACAATTTGAACCCAGTTATTTTTATTTTTCAGATTCCTTATGGTCTATTCAAGATATATCGTCTGTAAAGTTTGAAATGGATGATTTTCAGGCTCAAGTAATCATGAATACAATGGAGCAGGATATTGAGTTTAATTGGCAAGGTAATTCTGAGAATTACTTTTCTTCTGTATTATTGAATAATTTAAATTTGTCAGGTTTTTCTCCATGGTATTTAGCTTCAAATTCTATCATTGATGGTGAAATCAGTGGTTTTTTTGAGGTACAACATCAGTTTGGTGAGGATAAATTTCACTCTCAACTTCAAACGGATTCTATTCATTTAAATAATGAGCTATTTGGGGTTATTGAATTAGATCTTGATTACGATAAGCTTCGTGAAAAGCATACATTATCTGGAGATGTTCAGAGCAATGGAGAAGTTAATATTTCCTTCGAGGGTTTATATCCGTTGAATAAAGACTCTAACTTGATCGACCTGGATTTAGAAGTTTTTGATTTTAATATGGCTCATATTAATCAGTATCTTCCATTTATTGATAATATGAAGGGGAGAGGAATAGGTTTCTTCCACTTTTATGGACCTCTTAGTCATCCTAAATTTGATGGTGATTTTATTGTGGATAATTTGGGACTTTCTGTCCCTTTTTTGAATGCAGATTTCTCTGCTTTAGGTTACTCCTCATGCCGTTTGAGTGATGAAGAAATTGAATTTAAAGAGATCGATTTTTATGCTATTGACAATAAAAATTTTATTGGTGAAGGACTTTTTGATGGAGTGATTTCCCATTCTTATTTTACAGATTTTGGGTTGGATATAAATTTGGGCTTGGATAGTGTTCTTGCTTTGAATTCGAATATTTCTTCGGAAGAGGGTTATTACGGTCGAGCAATAGCTACAGGAGATATTGCAATCTCTGGTTTTACAGGTGATATTCAGATTGGTATTGATGCTATTTTTGAAAAAGGAAGTACACTTTTTATTCCTTTAGATAATGGAGAAGATCTAGAAGATTTGACATGTGTTCACTTTATTCAGAAGGATGATAATCAAAAAAAATCTTCTACCGTTGATTCTTCATTTGAAGAGCCCAATTCAGGAGTATCTATTGATATGAACTTAGAATTAAATGAAGACACGGAGATTCATATTATTTTTGACGAAACATTAGGCGATAAATTAACAACTAACGGTGCTGGATTTATTAACTTAGGGGTCAATAAGGCTAATGAAGTTTTTATGTTTGGAGATTATATATTAAGTGGTGGAGAATATTTGTTTACACTTCAAAATTTTGTGAATAAAAAATTTGAAATCGAGCAAGGATCAAAATTTATTTGGGAGGGAGAGCCTAGTAATGCTCAGATGAATTTAAGCGCACTTTATAGAATTACTCCTAGTATCGAACCTTTATCTCCAGGCGATACTCGGAACTCAGAAGTTGAGTGTGGCATATTAATGACTGGGAATCTTTTGTACCCCGACATAGAATTTGATATTCAGATTCCAAATGCCGATGACGAAGTCAGACGAGTTCTTGCCGATCAAATTAATACTGAGGAGAGAAGAACACAGCAATTTTTATCGCTTTTAGTATTAAACTGTTTTATGAGTTCACAAGACATAGAAAGTACAGATATTGATTACTTAAGTTCGACAGTTTCCACTGGAGCAGAGGTTTTGAATAATCAATTGTTTAATTGGTCTTCTCAATTTTCAGAAAGATTTGATTTGGGATTTAAGTATTATCCTAATTTAGATAATTCCATAAATAATAAAGAATTTGAGCTTCTTTTGACTAACATGAAAGTAAACGATCGAATTACATTTAATGGTAATATTGGAACACAAGCGGGTCAGAACACGACCAAAATAATTGGAGATTTTAAAGTTGAGTATCAAATTAGTAAGGATAGAAAGCTTCGAATGATTGCATTTAGAAGTTTAGAAGAAAGTCCTCTTTTAGATTCATACGAAAATAGTTATACTAAAGGTTTGGGGCTTTTCTACAGAGACGAATTTGAGGATGCAAGAGATTTATGGACGAAATTCAAGTTGATTTTTAAATCCAAAAATCGGATAAGAGAATCTTCTTGATTTTTAAGTTCAACTTGAAAATAAGTTTAGTTACATTTAAAATAATTAATTTTGATGATTAAACAGGCAATTTATAAGTTCAATCAATTATTTTTGTCAGGATCAAACAGAAGCGTTTTTATAGTTTGCTTTTTGATCTCTAGTTTATTCTGGTATCTAATTAAATTTTCCAAAGAATATACGCATTACATTGACTATACCGTTGAGCTTGTAAATATTCCGATTGACAAGTATGTAAAAGAGACTTCAGGAAATGTTTTAAAGATTAAGGTCAATGGTTTTGGCTTTTCTTTTCTCAGACAGATTTTGAAAAGTAGAAATTTAAAGGTTGATTTTTCCAAGTTACAAAGTCATGGGACTCCTAATTCTTCTTATTTTTGGGTTTCTCAGTCTGAAAATGCAAATTTTGCACAAGAGCTCAATACATTTTCCATTCTCGATATTGAGCCCGATACTTTGTTTGTAAAGTTCAGTTCTAAGACTAAGAAAAGTCTACAGATAAAAGTCTTGAGCGATTTTAAATACAAAGAAAGTTATGCTGCTTATGGTTCATTTAAAGTTTTACCCTCTTTTGTTGATGTATATGGCCCTTCTCATATATTAGATACACTATCCTTTATTTATACGGATAATTTTATTCAGACTGAGGTTTTTGAAGATATTCAAAAAGTTCTTCCTTTGCATTTTCCAAGCGATTTGATCTCTTCTAAAATTAAGGAGGTTGAAATAATACAAGGAGTTGCTAGATATACTCAAATGAATTTATCAATTCCAATTGATTTAAAAAACATACCTAAGGGTAAAAAGTTGAAGATAAAGCCTGCTAAAGTGGATCTGACTTTTTGGGTGGCACTAAAAGACATAGAAAAAGTGACTTCCTCAGATTTCAAACTCTACTGTGACTATAATGAATCAGATATGACAAAAAGTGCGGTTCTAAATGTGTTTTTGGATCGTAAAAATATACCCAGTATTGTTCAGAGGGTGAAATTTCATCCGTCTACCATTGAATTTATTAAAATGAATTAATTATGAAAAGAGTAGGATTGACTGGTGGTATTGGTTCTGGTAAAACGACTGCAGCTTCAATTTTTAGGCAATTGGGAGTACCCATTTATCACGCTGATTTTAGAGCTAAAGTCATGATGAGTGAGAATTTGTGTCTAAGAGATTCTATATTTGCTCTTTTTGGTTCTAAGTCTTTTGATGGATTAAAGTTAAATAGATCATACGTTGCTTCAAAAGTCTTTTCGGACCAATCTTTACTTCTTCAATTGAATGATTTGGTTCATCCTATTATTCAAGATGACTTTGAAAAATGGTTTTTACTTCAAGATGCAATTTACGTAATCAAAGAAGCAGCAATTATATATGAGAGTGGATCTTTCGAAAGTTTAGATTGTACAATATTGGTTCAAGCACCTGAAGATTTAAAAATTAAACGTGTCATGTTAAGAGATTCAATGTCTGAATTATCTGTTAAGTCCAGAATGAAAACGCAGTGGACAGATGAAAAAAAAAAATCTTATGCTGATTTCATCATAGTTAATGACGAAAAACAATCTCTTTTGACTCAAGTCTTGCAGATTCATAAATCTATTTTAAAAGATGTTCATTTTTAATAGATTCCATCAATACTTCCCCTTCCTTCTCTTTCTATAATATAATTGTTGTCATCCACACAATTTATAACTGTGGATGGTAATGTCATCCCAATGCCTCCATCAATGACCATGTCTACATGTTGATTGTGTTTTTCGAACATAAGTTCTGCATTTGTGGTGTACTCCACTTCTTCATCATTTATAGACGTTGATGCAATTGGATTATCTAAATGTTTTACTATTTCGCGAATAATTTTATTATCAGGAATTCTTATTCCAATAGTTTTCTTTTTTTTGGTAAATAATTTAGGGATTTTATTGGTAGCATTTAGAATAACTGTATATGGTCCTGGCATTATTCGCTTTAAAAGTTTATATGTATGTGTACTTACTTGTTTTGCATATTCGGATAAGTGGCTAAGGTCATATACAATGATGGAAAAATGTGTATCCTTGAGTTTGACTTTTTTCATGCTTGCAATTCGCTCTAGACTTTTTTTGCAAGTTAAATCACATCCAATTGCGTATAAGGTATCTGTTGGATATATAACAATCCCCCCCTTTTGAATACATTCGACTGCTTGTTGAATTTTTTTTTCACTTGGATTATTCTCATTTATCTTACAGTACATTTCTTAAACTTTTATTATATTTAATTGCAATATATAATTTTTATAATTTTTCTAAAGATTTGAAGCGTCTTCATATACATTATTTAAAAGTTGACTAAAAAAAAGTTAAATATTGTTAGATATATTGTTTTTTTTTTTTAGATTTGGAAATAAGAAATACGAACTTTAATCATTTTTAATTTAAAACCCCCCGAGTATGAAGAAGTTATCTTTATTATTTTTAGGATTTTTTGCTTTTGCTTCTTTAGCAATTGCACAAGATATTACCTCAGATCTTTTCACAGACCCACAAAATACTGGTGCAAATATGACTGTTGGTATTAATTCAACTGTTTTCGATCAATTTGCTGGTTCTGAAATTGCTGCTTTTCATGATTTAGGTGATGATGGCTCATTAAATTGTGTTGGTAAAGTATCTGTTGGAACTGGTTTTTTTGGACTTGCTCTATGGGGAGACGATTCATCTACACCAGATGAAGAC
>TARA_Y100000385_G_scaffold291975_1_pt1 | contig 18041 bp, 17 predicted proteins | sample TARA_Y100000385 | Tara Oceans TARA_Y100000385 (sample SAMEA2620980) | marine metagenome | biome: marine biome (ENVO:00000447); feature: surface water layer (ENVO:00002042); material: "saline water (ENVO:00002010), including plankton (ENVO:xxxxxxxx)" | depth 5 m
ATCTTCGCGACAAAGCAAGTAAACTAGTAGCCAAACCGGCGGCTAAAGAACCCGTTAAAAAAGTTTTTGATAAACAACAGCCGAAAGTAATGAATGCGCCAAGTGGCAAGTCATACTCTTCCAGTGTCTCTATTAAGAACATCATGAAGCCCAAAGTTGATGGTGAGGAGAAAATTGACCTTCGGAGTATGCCCATGTTGGAATATGCGATGGATGACTTCAGAATGGCATGGAGAAGATTTGCTCATTTGTTGAAAGAGAAAGGTGAAAAAACCTTCTACAATGCCCTAATTAAACGTGACCCAATTCAGAAGGCGAATGACCAATTTCTAATGGAAGTTGACAACCAAGTTCAAGTAGATACCATTCGAATTCAAATGTCAGAATTGTTAGGCTACCTGCGATCTGAACTCAAAAATTACAACATTGATATTGAATTGGCGATCACAAACAACCCTGAAGAGGAGATTAAGTTTCAGACTGGAAAGGACCGTTTCGCAGCTCTAGCGAGAAAGAATCCTAACTTGCATACACTGAAAAAAACATTCAATCTGGACATTGAATTCTAGTTCGGCTTTTTTTTCAAACTAAAGTTTAACTCTCAACTGAATTGTAATATCAGTTTTCTTAGATCCTAGGATTTCTTCACCACCAGAACCTATGGAGTCTCGGTTTGCAAAAATTGACACACCGTATCTCGCCCACAAATCAAATCGTCTCAAGAATGTATAACGAAGTGAGATGTAAGCCCTACTTCCTTGATAGTAGTAGGCAGGAGATGAGAAAACATACAATGCGTTGTTCTCGTAGGTATAAATACGAGTATCGTAACTATCTGTATCAAAAAGAGCATAGCGAAGCGCTATATTCAAAGGAAAAGATTTGGGTTTAAAAATTAAATCTTGTGTGATAATAAAACCATCCTGAGCTTCCGTACTTTCTCTATCCACGGTAACATACTCTACTCTACTTTTCAAGCTGATACTTTCCGACACCTTATAGCTTAGGTTTAAACGATAGTTTCGCTGCCGCACATCTTCAAGAGAGGTGATTGTTCCATCGCTATATCGACTGTTTTTTTCACGTACTTGTTCTCGAAACCTGAAGTAGACCTCTAAGCCTCTTGAAGGTTTAAATGACGGCTGAATCATCCACTCATGGCCCTGTGATGGCCCATCAACTTGGTAGCGCAACCATGGAAACTTAAACACATCTACATAACTATTCAATGTCCAAGCTCTCGTAAAATTAATCTTCAAACCTGCATAAAGGCCGCTCTCATTTTGCGTCTTACTTGCTTCGGCAAAACCTACGTTGTAAAAAGTTGAGTAGTCTCGATCATATTTTCTATAAACTAAACTCATGGAAGCTCTTCGGTCCAGCGAAAAAAGAACTCCATGAAGAGTCGCCCAAGCAGATGAATGCGTAGAAGTCGCAACCTCACCAAAGAAGTTGAAGTTCTTAAACACCCAACTGTAATCACCGCTTAGACCAACAGTACTTTTACCTCTAAAGTCATATTGATTATAAGATGAAGTGTCCTTGAGGAAATCTTTATCGTATCCCATATAAACTCCTGCAACACCTACTTGAAGACTTCTTTTGGTGTAGCGTAAGTTTCCGCCCGCAATGGTTTCTTTTAGAGTGTTTTTACGGCCTAATTCAGAATTCGTTCGGTGGAAACCGGTCAGGTTAATGCTTGAGACAAATTCTAACTCTTCGACAATTGAATCAGGTATGACTAAAGAACCATCAACACCTTTGTGCGATCCGAAAACAGTTAATGCAAAGTTTCCTAATCCAAATTCAGCTGCGGCTCCACGTAAGAACCTCGCCTCATCGACTGACGTATATGGCTTTAATGAATTTGCCGACTTTTTCACATTCGTTACATCCGCAGTTTTGCCAAATGCATAGCCAGACCAGAAGTTTAATCCTTGACCCACCTGCACCTGATAATCACCAATTGCAACTGCTCTTAGGTACTTTCCTCCTTTGTAGAACGCATGCGCTGAATAAAAATCGAATCCATTCTTCTGTGTGCCCTGGAAAAACTCCTCTCCCGGGTCCTTTTCTGCCGTAAATCCAACACTCAAGTTCGTACGGTACTTAAATCTAAGTCGTGTATAATAACGATCCGGGTTTCCGTAATAATAGGAATTCGAATTTTCCTGAAGTGAATCGGAGACATCATCATAAGCAGATCGATATTCCGCCACTCTTTGATACCTGAAATAAGCTTCAAATTTACCTCGCTGAATAGCTTCTTTAAAGCTCACATGCAATTGATCTAACTTATCATCAACTCGGATAAAAGGGAGCACTAAATGAATTGTATTCAAATCCCAGTAGTCCAACGTCTGCAATTCGTAAATAGAAATAAGTTTCCCAAAGATTTGTCGATGCAGCACAATGTCATTGATCTGAACATCCGTCAATAACGAAAGCTGTTGCATCTCCTCAAACGACGCTGTATTCAAATTTAAAGGATGATCAAAATGATAGTTCAGACTCTCTGTCACATCCGTCAGGTCAATCTCCTCAGTCTCCAATTGCTCTGCAATGAATTCAAGCCTTTGTTGAATTAACTCATTCTTACCTTGCCCAAACAATGCTGAACTGGTAAAAACCACTAACGCTATGATGAATAGTTGCTTCATTTAGCCTTTTTCGCACCTTGATAAACCAAGCCAAAATGTGGCGACCACCCTAATATTTGGTGATAAGAACTTCCTAGTCCTAATTGAATTTGTTTCCAACGATAACCCAAGCCAAATGATAGTTCTACTGGCATTGTGGCTACACCTCCTCTCAAAAAGAAGTTGTCAACCACTTCGTACTCTACTCCAGTTTTGATCCTTAGGTCGTAATCAAGATTTTTTTCAAAATCTAGGGCAACGATTACTTTATCCGAGAAAGTATAAGCCGTACCAATTCTCATAATTGTCGAGAACCGATCATCTTCAAAATCTGAAAGCTTCGCTCTACCTAGATTGTATACACTAAAGCCTAATTTCCAGTCATCCGTGAACCTAGCGTAGATTCCAGCTTCGGCAGTCATAGAATTCTTACTTCCGTAATTTTCTGGGAGTTGCAAACCCATGTAATTCAATTGCACCCCAGCAAAGATCTTCTCAGCAAGTCGCATGCTATAACCAAATCCACCTTTGTAAGTTCGAAATTGTTTGTCTCCATATAGCTGGCCACCCACAGATACAACTCCTACTTTCAACGGAACTGCGACTGCAAAACCTTGACTTTGTAATTCACTTAATAAGAAGCGGTTTTCGTAGGAAACTCCTGCAGTTATTTCCGATATATCGGCTAGAGCCGCTGGATTGTGATGATATGCCCAAACATCGTTTAGCGTTGTAGAAGCATTGGCCATCGACATCGAACGAGCTCCCATTGGTGCCCATCCTTGAGCACTGGCTAGCAATGTCGTTACGCAACAAATAATTAGCAGTAAATAATTTCTCATTTTCTATAATTCTAATAAGCGAAAATCGTTATCAAATATCTTTTCATTCCTATAATCTGGTGCATCAACGAAGAACCAACTCAAACCATTATCCTCAGATATGGCGATAATTTCGAGTTCACTTGAGCGCAGACCATTTATATCTCCAATACTTAGAAATGTATACTTAGCATGAATGGATTTACCTTGTGATTCAATTTCCCAAACCGTTCCATCCTGAATAAAATCGCCACCTTCAACTTGTGAAAACAGTTCAAACTTATCTTTGAACTCATCTTCACCTAAAGAATTGTAATAGGCAACCACTTTGGGGTGAGCGATGGAGACATACTCCATGACCGCTCCCTTGTTATGGGCGTCCACATAATTTATCACTGCATTGTTTAAAGCTGCCTCTTGAGTTGAATTTAACGAACATGCCGTTAGTAGTAGCACTAAAAATATGTAGTTGAATTTCACAGCATGAAAGTACAGAAATTATGGGAGTTGATCAATTGAAATTGATCTTTATTCACGCAGTCGCTCACGAAGTATTTCAAACTCGGAAACTAAACAGTTTAAGTAGCCTGGAGCAAATTCTAGCATGTCTTTTATTCGCAACATTTCAGGATATTGTTCAGCCTTGAAATTATAGAGCACAGCTTTAGAACCAATGATTTGAATTTCTTCAAACGTCCTACCATCCAAAATACAATAGAACGACTTATCATTCATAAGTTTTCTGTATTGCGGAAAGTCCATATCTTTGTAATCCATTAATCAAATGTACCCAATGTTTGCAAACAAAACGCACGAACTAGCGCATTCTCTTTTAAAAGAGGAGAAGATCCAAGAGTCAATAGAAATGTATACCAAAGCTCTGTTGGAAACTCCGAACCATCCTGATATTTATTCAGACAGAGGTGTGGCGCATCTGCATATTGGAGACAAAAAAAACTGTTTCATTGACTTCGACAAGGCAATCGAACTACAACCTCATTATGCCTACCGTTATGCGGCTCGAGCCTTTGCTAAACGAAATTTCGGAGATGTTGCAGGTGCGGTGTTAGATTATGAAAAGGCCGTAGAACTTGATCCAGATGATGCTGTGGCTCAAAATAATTTGGGTTTACTATTGGAGGAGCAAGGATATAAAAACCAAGCAGAAAAAAGATTTGAGCGTGCTGATAAACTTTCAAAAATGGAAGATCATCTTTACGAAGTAATGGACGATCTCGAAGAGCCAGAGGAAAAAGCGACGAATCAAGATGCGCAAGAAAGAACTGAAATCGATCCTATAATTACCAGAGATCGAGAAATTTCAACGGCTAGAGAAATGAAGAAAATCTTTACCTCAAAAGAGCAATTTAAAGACTTCTTGAAGTTCTTGAAAAATGGATTTAAAATCAAATGACAAAACAGGAAAAAGTTAAATATATCGTAAATGAATTGGAACGCCTTTACCCTGAGACACCAATCCCATTAGATCATACAGATTCATACACCTTACTGATAGCAGTGTTACTTTCTGCTCAATGTACTGATGATAGGGTTAATAAAGTCACACCTACTCTATTTAGTAAAGCGAATAATCCAGTAGACATGATTAAACTTTCAGTGGAAGAAATACGAGATATTATTCGTCCGTGCGGTTTATCACCTCGAAAATCTCAGGCGATCTTCACACTCTCGCATATGTTAATTGACAACCATAATGGAGACGTACCAGAATCATTTGAAGAACTAGAAAAATTACCTGGTGTTGGACACAAAACTGCCTCTGTTGTTATGGCCCAAGCGTTTGGACATCCCGCATTTCCAGTTGACACCCATATTCATCGTCTTTTAACCAGGTGGGGAATAACGAATGGTAAAAATGTGGAACAAACAGAGAAAGACGGGAAGCGCCTTTTCGACAAAAACCTTTGGAACAAAATTCATTTGCAAATAATATTCTACGGACGAGAATACTCTCCAGCGAGAGCTCCTAAGGCAGATAAAGATTATATCACCATGAAAATTGGCACTAAAAAAGCTAAGGATGAATTGAAATAATCCAGCGATCATCTCGAATTCCAATTAAACCATTCCAATCATTGGCTGTCTCAGTAGAAACAGAAAATGAATGGGACTCAGTAAAAAACAAATACAACATCTCTATTGGAGAGCCGGTTTTGGAGTAGATCCAAGAAAGCTCAAATCTATGGAAGGCAGAAATATCGAGCATCTTGTTGATGAAATTTTCAAGGAAAGTGCAAGTATTACACCACTAAAAATCAATTTGGAAGCATTCAAAGTTGATCGTAAAAAGTTGAGTCGCGAAGAGCGTAAAGCGTTACAAAAACTCATGAATAAATCCATGCTCGAAATGAATGCGCTATGGATGAGTAAAATGGCGACTACCAAAGGAGTTCTGAGAGAAAAAATGACACTCTTTTTTCATGATCATTTTGCTGTGAGATTGAAAAGTCCTCTGGCTAATATTCATCTCAATTCAATCATGCGAGAACATGCGTTAGGAAACTTTGGAGATCTACTTATGGAGGTCTCAAAATCTCCTGCGATGATTTCATTTCTTAACAACAAGCAAAACAAAAAAGATCATCCAAATGAGAATTTTGCAAGAGAGGTAATGGAACTCTTTACCCTTGGTCGCGATAATGGTTATACAGAAAATGACATTCAAGAGGCTGCAAGAGCATTCACAGGATGGAGTTTCGATAAGGAGGGTAAGTTCATAGAAAGACAAAAGCATCACGATACTGGTGAGAAAACGATTCTCGGAAGAACAGGTAATTTCACTGGAGATGACGTCATAAAGATTCTTCTTGATGAAAAACAAACTGCTCGTTACTTAGCAACAAAGCTTATTGACTTTTTCATTGGAAGGCCAATTTCAGAAGACAAGATTGAGGAATTTACATCTGTATTCTACGAGAATAAGTATGATATCTCTTCACTCGTAAAGGCACTTTTGTTGAGCGATGAATTCATGGATGATCGAACTATAGGCTGCAAGATCAAATCGCCCACGGAGCTACTTGTCGGAATGACGCGTCTTTTTGACATCGACTATAAAAACCCAAAGGCACTGATTCAAATTCAACGTAAGTTAAATCAGGTCCTTTTCTTTCCTCCAAACGTGGCTGGTTGGCCTGGCGGAAAGACTTGGATAGACAGCTCAACTCTCATGATTCGACTAAAGCTATCCTCTATCCTGCTCAACTACGGAGTGATTGAATGGGATGAATTAGGCGACATGCCTGAGCAAACATTAATTAAACTTCAAAAGCGAAGAGAAAAAATAAAGGCCAAGACTCAAAAGAAAGTCAAGGCATCCCCGGATTGGGAAAATTTTGAAGCCAAGATGAAGAATATTAGCGAGCCAGCTTCTTTTCTAATTCAGCCCGAATTATCAAAGGGAGCCAAGAAAACTTTAAATGTATCAGATAGCGTTAAACTGAAAGACAAAACAATAGAACTCTTAAGTTTACCCGAGTATCAATTATTCTAAATTCAACAAAATGGACAGAAGAAATTTCATAAAAACATCAGCCCTCGCATCAGGGATGGTTTTCGTTCCTTCATTCTTGAAGAAATTAGAATTCCTTCCGGAGGATAAACTTTCAGGCTTCAAAAACGTTATCATCATCCAATTATCAGGTGGTAATGATGGGTTGAATACAGTTATACCATACTCAAATGATATCTACCATAGATTAAGACCAAAAATCGGAAAGGATGCTTCGAAGGTTTTAAAGTTGAATGACTCACTCGGATTAAATGGATCCTGTACAGAGCTCATGAAACTTTATGAAAACGGTGAACTATGCATTATAAATAATGTTGGCTACCCGAATCCCAACCGCTCTCATTTCAGGAGTACTGATATTTGGCAGACAGCTAGCGCATCAAATGAATACCTTGGGACAGGTTGGCTAGGAAGGTACCAAGATGCTAATTGTCAATACCCATACGAAGCGATTGAGTACGATAATAGCCTGTCCCTAGCAATGAAAGGGAGAATTAAAAATGGTATCGCAGTTACTGATCCGAACCAACTGTTTCAAACGACACGCGAAAAGTATTTCAAGAGTGTTGTAGATCATACAGATGAGAGCATGTTGAATGAAGATAATCAAGGATATTTATATAAAACAATGCTTGAGACATACTCATCTGCGGAGTACATCTATGAGCGATCAAAAATTTACAATTCAACGAGCGAATACCCGAACACAAAATTCGCAATGAATTTAAAAGGTATTGCGGACATGGTAGTTTCAGGATTGAAAACACGCGTTTATTACACTTCGCTATCCGGGTTCGATACTCATATAAACCAAGTAAATAGCCAAGACCGATTATTAAAAACCTATTCAGATGGAATAGGAGCTCTTGTTGAAGATTTGAAGAAAAACGATCGCTTTAAAGACACTCTCATTATGACATTCTCAGAGTTCGGAAGACGTGCATCAGAAAATAGCAGCGCAGGTACAGATCATGGAAGTGCAAATAATGTCTTCATGATCGGAGGAGGCCTGAAGAACGCAGGAATTTACAATAATGGTCCTGATTTGGTTAATCTTGATAAAAATGGTGATTTAAAGTTTCAAGTAGATTTCAGATCTATCTATGCTACCGTTTTAGATAATTGGCTTGGAGTAAACGACCAAAGAATCTTGAACAAATCATTCAGCAAATTGAATTTCATTTGAATCACAGAGCATTAGTGGTCAGGTTGATTAATAATTTATTCTATTTTTTTCATCAATGATTAAACCTTTCTATCTTTCATATGTCTTACAATAAAGAAACACTAAAAAAAAACCAATATTATGAATACGAGAATCTTATCTATTTTATTTACAGCAGCATTATTTATTTCATTTTCTAGTTTTAGTCAACCAAGAAAAGTTAAGTGGGACCGACTAGGTTCTAGACTTGTTGATTACCGAGCGGACTTCGACGTAATGCAAGTGGGAGCAAAAGAAGGTGGTTTTACTAAATTGAAAGTTATGGTTACTGGAGGCGCTTTAAATATGCACCGAATGGTAGTAACTTACATGAATGGAACTAAAGAAGAGATTCAACTGAGAAATAGCTTTGCAAGAGGAACAACATCTCGAGTTATCGATATCAAAGGTGGTCAGCGATTGATAAAAAACATCAAATTCGTATACGACACTAAGAATCTAGCCCGCAAGAAAGCTAAAATACATGTATACGGTCGCCATTAAGCGCACGTAAAATAAAGTTAGTAAAAGCCCCGACTTAGTATCGGGGCTTTTTTCGTTTACCATGCAGCTATTTTACCATTCATCCATTTCCTCGAAGGAAATTCACCAGAAAATCAGTATTTTCGGTATCCAAAAAATAATCCCTATGAAATTCAAGCAATCTATATTTTCTATCATCCTTCTCTCAGCACTACTGGCTAGTTGCGGCGAAGAACAATCTGACTCTATTGATGAAATTAGCTCAGTAAATGCTGATCTGGAAATGGTCAGTGGTCAAGAAGTAGATCGCTTTGCTGATGTTCAAGTGATTCGCTATGACATTGTGGATTTCGACAAACTCACGATAGATCAAAAGAAACTTGTCTACTACATGTCGCAAGCTGGTTTGGAGGGACGTGATATTATTTTTGATCAAAATAACCCATACAACCTTGAGATTAGACATTGCATTGAGCAAATCGTAGAAAAGGTCAAGGATGAGAAAGGTGCTGACTGGGATAATTTCTTGACCTATTCGAAACAAATGTGGTTCGCAAATGGAATTCATCATCACTATGGGATGGACAAGTTTATGCCGAAATTTAGTAAAGAAACATTCTCAACATACGTTAAAAAAGCAGGGGCAAAAATATCTGAAGAAGCAATTGAAGTGATCTTCAATCCAGCGGTTGCAGCTAAACGAAAAGTTAAGGACGCCAATGTTGACATGATTGTTAAATCGGCAAATGGATTCTATGGTGAGGGGGTAACTCAATCGATGGTTGACGAATTCTATGGAAAACTTGCTGATGCAAGTAATTCTCGCCCAGTAGAGCATGGACTGAACTCTACCCTCATTCTAAAAGATGGTAATTTATACGAGGATGTTTGGAAGATTGATGGTAAATACGGGAAAGCAATTAAGCGAATCGTGTACTGGCTTAAAAAAGCGGTAACAGTTGCAGAAAACGACCAACAAGGCGCGGCACTGAAGAAACTCATCGAGTACTACCAAACAGGAGATTTAAAAACATGGGATGACTACAACATCTTGTGGGCGAAATCTACCGAAGGAGATATTGATTGGATCAATAGTTTCATCGAGGTGTATGGTGATGCACTCGGAAAAAGAGGAACTTTCGAAAGCATCGTACAAATAACAGATTTCGAAGCTTCAAAACAGATGCAAGTTGTTACTGAAAATGTACAGTGGTTTGAAGACAATTCAACCTTACTTCCTGAGCATAAGAAGAAGGATGTTAAGGGTGTGAGTTATAAAGTTGTTCAAGTTGCGAGTGAGTCCGGTGATGCTTCTCCATCAACACCAATTGGAGTTAATCTACCCAACAACAACTGGATTCGTCAGGAGCATGGATCTAAATCTGTGAGCTTAGGAAATATCATCAGTGCTTACGATAAAGCTGGTGGGCCTGGAATACTAAAAGAGTTCGCTAACGATCAAGATGAGATCGATTTAGCTACTGAACATGCATACCTAGCAGGGAAATTGCACACTGCACTCCATGAAGTAGTTGGGCATGCATCAGGTCAAATTAACGAGGGAGTTGGACAGCCTGCTGAGACACTAAGAAACTACGCAAGCACACTTGAGGAAGCACGTGCAGATTTGGTTGGACTCTATTTCATAATGGATCCTGAGATGATTGATCTTGGTCTCATTAAAACACTAGACGTTGGTAAAGCTGAATACGACGGGTATATTAGAAATGGAATGATGGCTCAACTTCAACGTTTGGAACTAGGAAAAAGCGTTGAAGAAGAACACATGCAAAATCGCCAACTAGTTGCTGCTTGGGTTATCGAAAAGGGAGCAAAGGACAATGTGGTTGAGCGTATCAAGAAAAATGGTAAAACATACTTCAATATCAATGATTACGATAAGCTTCGCGTACTATTTGGAGAGCTGCTTCAAGAAATTCAACGCATCAAATCGGAAGGTGATTACGAAGCTGGTAAAAATCTCGTTGAGACCTATGGAGTGAAGGTTGATTATGCTTTACACAAAGAAGTTCTGGAGAGAATTGAACCATTGAATCTTGCACCTTATAGGGGCTTCGTTAATCCTGTATTAGTACCTGTTACGGATGATAGCGGAGAAATTATCGATATTAAAATCGAGAACAATCAATCCTTTGTTGAGCAGATGCTCTACTACGGAAAAACATATGGAAACTTGGATTAACAGGTTTTACTTATTGAACATCTCGTCGACTTTCGTGTTTCATTACTGATGAATTTCTAGAACAAAACAATCAAACTGAATACACCAATTCGACCTAAAATATTACTACATGAAGACAAAAAAAGAAATAGTAGAAAATTGGCTACCAAGATATACCGGTGAGAAATTAGAAAACTTCGGTGACTATATCTTGCTCTGTAATTTTCAAAACTACGTAGATACATTCGCAGCACTTCACAATGTTGAAGTGATTGGAAAGGACAAACCAATGCAGTGTGCAACTGCAGAGGGGATAACAATCATCAATTTCGGAATGGGTAGCGCATCTGCCGCGACATGTATAGATTTACTTTCTTCGATAAACCCTAAGGCTGCCCTATTTTTGGGGAAATGTGGAGGATTGAAAAGAAAGAATGCCGTAGGAGATTTTGTGCTTCCAATTGCTGCTATTCGGGGAGAGGGAACTAGTAATGATTATTTCCCACCAGAAGTCCCAGCTTTACCGGCCTTTGCACTTCAGAAAGCAATATCAACTACAATTCGAGATTTGGAAAGAGATTATTGGACAGGGACGTGCTACACAACGAACAGAAGAGTTTGGGAACATGACAATGACTTCAAAGAATACCTGAAGAAAGTTCGTGCAATGGCTATCGATATGGAGACAGCAACGATCTTCACGGTTGGGTTTGCGAATCAAATCCCAACAGGTGCACTGCTACTCGTCTCTGATCAGCCAATGGTTGCAGAAGGTGTTAAAACCTCATCGAGTGATTCCAAAGTAACTGCGAATTATGTAGACGATCATCTCAAGATTGGAATAAAATCACTAAAGCAGTTAATCAACAACGGAAACACTGTAAAACACTTACGTTTCGGTTAGATTTATTTCTTTTTTTGAACTAGCATTAGCTAAATCAGAATACCAATGACATTTTCTTATTTAAAGCCTATCGCGATTCTATCCGCACTATTTGGGCTTTTACTTAACACTAGCTGTGGTTCATCGCTAACCTATGAACGAATTCAAATAGAGGAAAAGTGCGATTGGAAAGTTGGAACACAATTTCTAGACTAGAATCAGCTTGCGAAGTTATCTAAGGATTATCACCAAAAAGTCGATCACTATTGGATTAGGCCATATGCTTAATGTAACCCCGCAGCGAATATATTTCTAAACTCTAGTTCAACTGCCAATTATGTAGAAAGGATATTTTCGTATTCTTTGCTTAATAAATCACTGAACAGACTATCTTTGAATACACGAAACGGTTGTCAGTAACCGAAGCATTAATACTTCATATTTAAACTAAATGTCAGTCGAGATATTTAAATTACAGGAAATCGAATTGCCAGATGGGATTACTTTGGTCTTCTCCGATTTCTCCACCTACGACCCTTCAACTCAGTATTCCTTGGAACTGAGCTCGAAATATATAAGTGAAGATTTATTTCAGGCCTCATTCGATGAAGGCAGACTTGTTATCGATTTGGGATGGTATGGCGATGTCGAAACGAACATTGGTGAGTATAAAATCCAAATTATCTATGGCTCGGATTGGGACTATCCAGTCACTACCATTTTTGCAAAATCACAAGGTGAAGCTAGAGATACATTGATACGTGTTTTAGCTCACGTTGCGTCTGGTGACATGTTCGAGGATGAAGAATAAAGATTGATTTAAAATCAAACATTTTGTTAGATTTTAAACTTCCCATTAAAATAACATACTAAATCTATTCAGCGCGCCAATCTATTACGGTTCAAGCCACTATTTATCAGTAGCTTACACCTAATCATTAAGAACATTACATTTCAAGGGAAGTCGCCATATTTTAGTTGCAATGTGTACTATCAATTTCGTACATTTGACAAAGCTATATTCTAAATTAAAACTATTATGAAAAAAAATCTACTCAGAACACTAACGCTTGCGGTCTTATTTCTTTCGTCTTCGGTTATCGGTCAGATTACACATGAGACAGGAACACCTCCATCATGGAAGCTTTTTAAATCAGCCACCGATGGTATCCCAGTAATCAAAATGCCATCATTTGATCTTGCTAAATTGCAAGCCGAAGATGTAATTGTTGATGCTGACAAATCAGGCCCATGGAGATTTGGTAACCCATTTGAAACTAATTACACAACTGCAAACAGCGGTGTATGGAATGCAGGTGAAAATGGAGAGCGCGTGTGGCGATTAGCTGTAACTTCTGAGGGAGCTACAAGCATGAACGTAATCTTTGATGAGTACAAACTAGTTGCTGGAGATCAGGTTTACATCTACAACCAAGATCGTTCTGATGTTATTGGTCCATTCACACACCTAAACAATAAGGAGTGGGAAGGATTAGCAACACTTCCAATTGCTGGACAAACGTTAATCGTTGAGTTGCGTCAAGCAAATCCATTAGCAGCTGAGCAATCTAAATTATCAGTTGGACAAGTTACTCACGGTTACCGTGATATCTTTGGATATGCGAAACGTGTTTATGAAAAAGGATTAAACGATTCTGGATCATGTAACAACAATGTAATTTGCCCTGTGGGAGATAACTGGAGATGTCAAATCGCTTCTGTTGCAATTATCGTAGTTGGTGGTTCTGGTGCTTGTACTGGTACTGTATTGAACAACCACGACCAAGATCAGCGGCCATTATTCCTTTCTGCAAACCACTGTGGTACGAATGTAACGAACTGGGTTTTCCGATTTAACTGGGATAGTCCAACATGCACTCCAACTGCAAATGGACCTACAAGTCAATCAGTATCTGGAGCAAGTTTATTAGCAAGTAGCGCTGGATCAGATATGTCGTTGATGGAATTATCATCTGCGATTCCTTCTGCATACAATGTATATTACTCTGGATGGGATGCATCAGGAGTTTTCCCAACAAATCAAATTGCTATTCATCACCCATCAGGAGATGTTAAAAAAATCTCTTTCGATGATGATGCAGCAACATACGGAACAATGAGTGGTGCACAATGCTGGAGAGTTGGTAACTGGGAAGATGGTACAACTGAGCCTGGTTCTTCTGGATCTGGATTATGGGATCAAAACCAACGTTTGATTGGACAATTATATGGTGGTTCTGCTTCATGTAGTTCAATCACAAATGATTTTTACGGTCGTCTTGATATTTCTTGGGATGGTGGCGGAACTGCAGGTTCAAGAGTTAAAGATTACCTAGATCCAAACGGAACAGGGGTTAAAGTATTAGACGGACTTGGAGCTGGAGTATGTGCAGGAGTTACTTTTGATTTAGATGCATCAACTGCTTCTATCGATGGAATTGATACTACATACTGTAACGTACAAAACATTACTCCTTCAATGACTTTGAAGAACAATGGTAACCTTACATTAACTGCAGTTGATATCAATTACGATTTCAACTCTGCCACAACAACAGGTACTATTAACTGGACTGGTTCATTGGCAGCAGGAGCAACTGAATCTGTTACACTTCCTACTTTCGCATTAGCGGCTGGAGCTAACACATTAACTGTAACGACTAACTCTCCAAATGGAGCGGCTGATATGTCAACATCTAACGATAGCAAAACAAGTAACTTCACTGCCGTACTTAATGGTGTGATTGTAACTGTTGACGTTATTCAAGATGAATACGGATCAGAAACTACATGGGAAATCACAAATTCTGGTGGAACTGTTATTGCTAGTGGAGGTCCTTACACGGATGACAACGATCAGCAATTAGAATCTACAACTGTTTGTCTTGAATTAGATCAGTGTTATGATTTCACAATCAATGATAGCTACGGTGACGGGATTTGCTGTGAGTATGGTAGTGGATCTTACAACGTTGATTACAACGGTGTATCTCAAGCATCAGGAGGTGAATTCACTGATTCTGAAACGACAAACTTCTGTTTAACTGCAGGATTGAATGAGAATATTCTTGCCAACATCAGTGTTTACCCGAACCCAACAAACGGAACGGTTACTGTTGACTTAAGTAAGATTGATGGAAATGCAAACATCACTGTAACGAACACAACAGGTGCAATCGTTGCTGCGAAAAGCGTTACTTCTTCATTGAATCAATTTGATTTGAGTCGTGAGGCAAATGGTTTATACTTCATCGAAGTTGTAACTGAATCTGGTAAAGCGGTTTACAAATTGAACTTGAGCAAGTAAGCTTAATACAGTATCAAAAGAGGTCACCACATGGTGACCTCTTTTTTTGTGCCCTTATTTTATTCGCATTCGTCGCAATACATTCTTTTCACCTGGTAATTTCGCTTCACCTGGAAATCTCGTTTGAGTAATTCACACCATCTTTGAGAATTCATTTCCTGGGCGCGCCTTGTAGTTCTAGGTAATCCTCCGACCCTTCGATGTCGTTCATGAAATTCATGGTCTTAGCTAACAAGAAAACTCCATCCGATCTTTTAGAGTTTCATACTTTCGAAGGTTTTCATCATGAGAGAGAATCTTATTTTTCGCCATGTAGACACTATGAAAATCAGCAGCCTTCTGAAGAGTATCTCTAAAAACGAGTGCAGGTAATTCCAAACTAATTCGCAATGCGTTTATACTATCGGCAAGCTCATTTCTCAGTAGCTCCTTATTAGTTGGAGACAATTGTCTAAAACTCAAAAGAGGAAGGGAAATAAGAAGTAAAAGAAGACTTTTTTTCAGCATCAAATCAAAGAGTTTAAATAACGAAAATTTGAAACTCTAAATTGAGCTAAAACGTAAAGTGAAAGCTAATCGTAATCAAGAAAATGCCTTACCCTTCCAGTGATAGAAATGACGCTGCAGATGGACGTTCGTACATCTCTAATTCAAAGCGATGAATCGAAGCATATAAATGGTCAAAAATATCAGCGATAATATCCTCATACGGTTGCCACTCTTTAACATAAGTGAAGCAATAGACTTCCAAAGGGATTCCGAATTCTGTCGGTTCTAATTGACGAGCCATAACAGTCAGCTCGTTGTTAATATGCTCATTTTGTTGAAGTGCGAACTCAACATACCTTCTAAAGAGTCCAAGGTTTGTTTGACGACGTCCATTTTCAGCCAGTCCTCCCTCGAAACCATTTTCTTTATTGTAAGCATCAATTTCTGCCTGACGTTCTTTCATGAAAGTTCCAATCAATTCGACTTTCTCAAGTTGTTGCATCAATTCCGGCGTGACAAATTTCACCGAGTTAACTTGGACTTTGATCGAACGCATCACACGTCGCCCCCCTGACTCTTGCATTCCTCTCCAGTTTTTAAATGAATCAGAAATGAATGAATAGGTTGGGATTGTCGTAATCGTATTATCGAAATTTTGAACTTTTACCGTAGAGATATTAATCTCCAAGACCTCACCGTCTGCACCGAACTTATCTACTGTCACCCAGTCACCGACACGCACCATATCATAGGTGGAAAGCTGAATGGACCCAACAAAACCAAGTATGGAATCCTTAAAGACCAAGAGAAGGATTGCAGATATTGCACCCAACCCTCCAAGGAAGAACCATGGAGATTGCTCTGTCAGCACAGATAAAGCGATAATAAACAAAATACCTGATACGAGTATTTTCAATATTTGAGAGTACGATTGAATTGGCTTGTCCTTAAGAGAAGGCAATTCCAAAAAGATATCACGCAGACCATTAAACAGTCTATTGAAAATCGTCATAATGACCAAAATCACAAGGATGGTCACAAGCTTATCCGAGTACTTTAAAACGCCATCGTAGTGAAAGAAAACAATCGTTAAAAAGTAGCTCAAAAATGCCAATGGCGTAAGTAGTGCTAAACCACTAAACACTTTATTATGCATCAGGTGATCATCCCAAGTTGCTTTAGATTTCGCTGCAAAAGTGTGAACAATTTGAAGTAAAATAAATCTAGAGACGTACCAGACAATTGCAGAAGCAACCAATAGACCTCCAATTAAACCTAGTGTCCACCAGATCATGTCGGCATTATATGCCTTTTCAGCTTGTTCAGTAAACTTCCCGTCGATTGAGTAGTAACTTTTAATCCAGTTAATTATGGCGGCCCTCATTATTTCTTATTTTCGACAAAAATAAATATTTGCGTAAGAGATCACTCTATATTCTCGGATTAATAACTTTGATGGTATTTCCAATACCCACTTTCGTAGGACTTTGGTTTGTTGAAGACATTGATCTATTGACCATTTTTCAGTTCGAAAATCTCAATCTATTCTATACTGGTTTAGGATTAATTCTTGGTGTCTCATATGCGCTTATTGCCCTTTGGGTAATGCAAGCTCCCGTTTTCGAGAAACTTCCTGTCAGAGTAGAAAAGATGGTAAAAGACATGAAGCTCACCTTCTGGGATTGTGTTTTCCTTTCTATCTCTGCTGGACTTGGTGAAGAACTCCTTTTCAGGTCTGGCATCCAGTTTTACTTAGGCCCCATAATTACAACGGTCCTTTTTGTCGCTGTGCATGGTTATCTCAATCCATTCAATTGGAGAATGTCCCTCTATGGGTTGGTTGTCATTCCATTCATCTTTCTAATTAGTTACGGCTTTGATGTCCTTGGATTATGGTTTGCAGTGGCAGCTCATTTTTCGTATGACCTCATCCTGTTTACAACCATGTCTCGACAAGATGATTAGCAGCTAATGCTGTACAATTCTCAATCGATTTGCCTGAAGAACATACATACAAGCTGGTAGAGCGATTGTGTTATCGATTACGATTAGCTCCATGTAACGCAAATCACACATTTCTTCTGGAACTTGAAGCAATGGACCAGCCCCCGTCAAGTACAATTCCTTCAATCGATTTAAGTTCGTAATGGTAGACGGCAGCTCCACCATGTTATTTCTTTTCAGGTGTAAGAACCCTAGATTACTGCAATTTCCAATACTTGCTGGAATTGATTCCAATGAGTTGTAATTTACACGGAGGACTACCAAGCTATTCAATCGACCTATTGACTCGGGTAGTGAGACGAGCTGATTTTGACTCAAACGTAATTCTTCTAGCGACTCAAGGTGCCCTAATTCCTCTGGAAGAGACTCCAATCTGTTATTCTCCACATATAAGACACGTAGATTCTTTAATTGGCCGATTTCGGGAGGTAGCGATCTAAGTTCATTTCGACCAATGAAGAGTTCTTCTAGATTCTCTAACTCCGCAATTCTTGGCG
>TARA_Y100000385_G_scaffold12854_3_pt1 | contig 18013 bp, 13 predicted proteins | sample TARA_Y100000385 | Tara Oceans TARA_Y100000385 (sample SAMEA2620980) | marine metagenome | biome: marine biome (ENVO:00000447); feature: surface water layer (ENVO:00002042); material: "saline water (ENVO:00002010), including plankton (ENVO:xxxxxxxx)" | depth 5 m
ACCAAGCACGAAAAAAAGAAAAATGATGCTTGAGCTCGAAGCCTCGCTTCGTTCTGTGGAGTTGCATTAAATCAAAAAATCATAAAAAAACCACTTTTAAAACATCTAATGAGTGAATTGTTCCTAACATTGGATAGTGCCACTTCAGCCCTAGAATCAAACCATCTGTTATCTGTGACCTCAACTCTTTAGAAACCATAAATGATTTATCTTCAATCCAGCTGCACAGGGCTAAAGACGACTGACTAGTCAAAAAATCAATGTGGGCTGGTTTCCTTGAAGTAAAAACGCCTTCGCGCAAGTCAAATACGCATCCCTCAAAAAATTGATGTGAATTAATCCCAAACCCAAGATGCTTCCAAATGAGAAGTAAAAATTCATTAATTGCCATTGAGAGATTCGCGTTTAAGTCGTCCCATGATTCAATCATTTCTATAAAATCATCAAAAAACATAGGGCTAGAATCTCCTTCTTGAAGAACTTTTTGAAGAACTTCAGCTGAAAATAGGCAAATCGCTTGTCTTAAATGATGTGTGGTCACGCATCTCCAAACTTTTGAAACTTCTACCTCATTAATTTTTTCTAAATGACCATTTTTTCTGTGTTCAACGGTAGCATTTAAAAACGTCAAGGGTATTAATGTTGCTGGTCGAATTCCCTTTTTGTTATTTCTAACGGACTGAATTATGTATGCCTGTGGGCCATATTTTCGGGTCCAAAGCTTTAAAACCTGTCCTTTTTCTCCTACTGGTATTTTTCCAAGAACCAAGGCTGGGGTTGTGTCTTTCATGCCTATTCTCCTCGAATAATTACACCTTGAGCTACCTTTGTTTCAGTGCCTAACGGATTTGTGATCCAAAATAAATATATCCCGCTAGGAACAGGGGTGTCATTAAGCCCATTTGTTGTCCAACTAAACTGCCCTCCAGATGCCGAGCCTTCAAAAACTAATCTTCCAGAACTGTTTGTCACTTTCACATAAGATCCTTCTGTGAGACCTCTCAATGAGATGGGTCCAAAATGTTTTGGCTCATAAGGATTTGGGAAAACCTGTATCTTATTTAAATTTAAAAATGGTTCTATCGCACTACTCCTATATGAGACAAGCCCGTTGCTGGTTCCTATGAATATCTCACCAGATTTATCATCAATAGCTAATGAATTCACCCTATTTGAAAATATTGGAGAATTTGATTTCGTGAAATGTGCTAACGTCTTTAGACCATCTGGAGAGAGAAGGAAAAGGCCACCATCTGCGGTTCCAATCCATTTTCTATTTGCTCCATCGACTGCTATAGAGAGTATGTTCTCTCCGCTAAGAACCTTTTGGACAATTCCATTTTCTTCTACAAGAAGTGCCTGAGCATCAATATTTCCGCCACTCAATGCATCATCCGGATTAAAGCAAATCACTAAGCCATCAAGAGTTCCAATCCAAAGCTCATTATCTCTTTCAAACACAAAAGAATTTACGGAACTACTTGGTAAGTTGCCATTATTAACGCCGGTGGTCAGCCGTCTTAAGCTGGAGTTGTCTTCATTAATTGAAACTGCAAGTAGCCCATCTGTTCGACTTTGAATCCAAAAAACATCATTATTGGTTTGCTTTATACCCCTTATACTTAATCCATTAAAAGGCCCCAATCCAAAGCTTTTCCATTCTTTCGTTTGTGGGTCATAGCGATGAAGAGGTTGATTAGACAATGCGTTTGTCACCCACAAGGCATCATCATTTCCCCACAACATGCCCCCCGCCCTAACATCACCAGGAACACTTCCTAAAGCGTCCATCAAAGTTGAATTATCAGAATTCCAGATTGAATCAAGTCTGCCATTTTTAAATTCTAAAACACCCTTTCCCCAACTAGAAACAAACCAATGACTGGTATCTCCAGGGTTGACCACTTTAGATAAAATGTCTTTTGCCTCATTCAGTTCTAAACTATTTAATACCGACCAATTTTCATCTCGAAACGTAAAAACCCCCTGATTACAATATGAAGCGGTCCAAGTTGGGTCTATTGCTCCACTAAAAACATCAATACCGTGATCGCTAAATTCTAAGTCAAAAACAGATGAATAAGGTGGTGCCGTAATTGTCCTATGCTGAGCATAGTCAAGATTATCAATAAATGTTAAGCCCCTTGACGAATTAGCAATCCAAATGGTGCCATTATCAAGAATTATCGCATCAAAAGGTTTGAAGTTCTCATTGTTTCCAAGAGCTGAGGCGTATGATTGTTTTTGAACACAATACTCATTTGTAACAATAACATCAAAATTCCTAATAATTATATATCCATTTTCTTTTTTTGTTATCTCTTTTATTTTGTTTCCCAAAGAGTTATTTAAATTTATTTTTGACCAAATTCCATTATTTCTCAACCAAACCGCTTCATTTTGATTAATTGAAATTAGGCAGCCATTCTCTGAAACGGCGATTTCATTAATGGCTGTATCTAACCACCTTTGATCCTGCTTCCAATTTGAAATCAAGTATAACGGGTCCATAACAGAAGCCGACCAAAACCCCTTTTCCGATGATACAAATACACTGTCCCCATAAATTTCAATATCAAAAGCCTCAACCGTACTTCCATCTTGACTTAAGACATAAGTCCCTTTTGTAACTCCAAAAGTCAAGTCTAACTCTACTACTCCAAATCCGGTTGCAATAAAGGCTCTGTTCTCTCCGTCAAAAGAAATAGAATTAATTCTTGATTTTCCTGGATACCTTCCACTAGCCGGAATATCAGGTATTTGAATAATATTATTTTCACTCCATAGTTCCAATAAACCGTCTTCATAGCCTATTAAAAGTTCTTTTGAATTCGGAGAAGCCTTTATTGCCGTTATGCTAGTACCTCCTAATCCATTAACTTTCGTAAAATCAGATAAAACATCATTTACAAGATCGTATCTCAACAGTCCGTAACTACTGGCCGCAATGATTTCATTACCTACAATAGCAACAGAATGAGTTTCATTTAAAGGCAAATGTGACCTCCATTGTTCGACAGGAATTCCTTGAGAGAAAAGTATTTGTCCCCAAAAACAGATTGCTGTCAAAAATAATAAGTCTCGTTTCACGAAACAAAGATGCACTATCTTCGTTTTATAGGACTGAAAATCTCTAATTTAAAAAAGTGTTTAGGTTAAAAAAATCATATTTTTTATTGATTACCCTACTTCTTTTTTCGTGCGGTAAACCTCCTGTTGTGCAATCTTTAGTTAGTAATGCTGATGAGCTGTGGTGGCAAGATAGTTCGCTTAGTGTTGACATTTCTATCCTTGACACCTCTGCCGTCTATCGCGTTTCATTCCGACTAAGGCACACTTCAGAATACCCTTACAGCAATTTGTTTCTGTTTCGTGATGTACTTTCCGAAACTCAAACAGAGTATCAAGACACCGTAGAAATAACATTGAGTGATGCTGGAACTTGGGTTGGAAAAGGAGTTGGTGCTCTTAAAACGATCAACTTACCCTATCACAAAAATGGGGTGAAGTTCCCCAGACCTGGAAATTATAGGTTCGTCTTCTATCATGGAATGAGAGATGAGCCCTTAAAAGGTATAAAGGATTTAGCTCTTGTAATTGAATCTGAAAGTTTAATAAATTAAACATGAGCAAAAAAACTCCAATGACTGACGGTTTCCAAGATTACGTTAAAGCTCTTTGGGTTTGTATTATCTCCATTCCGCTTGCGATAATTTTTATTTTCTTTTTGGTGCGTCTAGATTTCTTTGGCAAACTCCCTTCCACCGAAGAAATAACGAATCCAAAGTCCTATTTAGCAACAGAAATTCTTTCATCTGACGGTAATCAAATTGGAACTTTCTTTCATGAAAATCGTGTTCATGTTGAATATGAAGAAATTCCTGAAAACCTGATCAACGCCTTAATTTCGACCGAAGATGAGCGTTTTTTTGAACATTCAGGAATAGATTTTAGAAGCTTGGGGCGTGCATTAGTTACTCTAGGTTCCGGAGGGGGAGGCTCCACCATAACGCAACAGTTAGCTAAATTAATGTTTACCCAAGACCCAGCAAGAGGTATCCTAGTTCGTGTCATACAAAAACTAAAAGAATGGGTCATTGCTATTGAGATAGAACGAAGGTATACGAAACAAGAAATTTTAACGATGTACCTAAACAAATTTGATTTTCTTTATCAAGCTGTAGGAATTCACAGTGCCAGTAATGTTTATTTTGGTAAAAATCCTATTGACTTAACTATTGAAGAATCTGCGCTTTTAGTTGGAATGTGTAAAAACCCATCTTACTATAATCCTGCACGAAAAAGTCGTTTTGAGCTTGCAAAAAATCGAAGGAACACGGTGCTAGGCCAGTTAAAAAGAAATGAATTTATCAATGATTTTGAATTAGACTCCTTAAAATTGATCCCCGTCACTTTAAATTTTAACCCAAAAGGCCATGATAAAGGCTTAGCTCCATATTTGAGAGAGAATATTCGTGCCTATATGAAGGAGTGGATTTTAAAAAACCCCAAAGCAAATGGTGATAGATACAATTTATATACTGATGGCTTAAAAATCTACACTACCATAGATAGCAGAATTCAAAACTCTGCTGAAAAAGCTGTTAAAAAGCATATGAAAAATTTACAAAGCGTTTTTTTTAAAAGGATTAAAAATAGAAAAGCTGGTCCTTTTTATTTCCCAGATGAACTTTCTTATGATGAAGGACAAAAAATAATCAAGCGAGCAATGCGCAAAACTACGAGATATAAAAATCTAAAGAACAGGGGCTTGACAGAAAAAGAAATAATTAATGTCTTTAAATCTCCAATAGATATGAGTTTGTTTTCTCACGATGGAGATATTGACACTATCATGAGCCCATTTGATTCTATTCAATACTATAAGAGTATTTATCAAGCTGGGCTTTTGAGTGTAGAGCCACAAACTGGATTCATAAAAGCGTGGGTTGGTGGTATTGACTTTAAACATTTTAAATATGACGCGGTCATGCAAGGCAGAAGACAAGTCGGGTCAACATTTAAACCCTTTGTTTATGCCGCAGCCATAGCAGATAAAAAATATTCGCCATGTATGGAAGTTCCTAATATTCAAACATGTATTGATTCTGGACAATTTGGCCTAAAAGAGGCCTGGTGTCCGAAAAACTCAAATGACAAATACGGAGGTGTTCTAACTTTAAAAAAAGCAATAGCCGGCTCAATAAATACTGTAACAACATTTTTGATGAAACAGATCGGGCCAAGCCCTGTTTCTTCAATGGCTAAATCTCTTGGAGTCACCTCTAGGGTGCCTATTGTTCCCTCAATCGCATTGGGGACCGTCGATTTGTCCATCTATGAGTTAGTTGGAGCATATACCGCTTTTGGCAACAAGGGGCTCTACACGGAGCCAATTGTGATCTTACGAATAGAGGATAAAAACGGAGTTGTACTTGAAGACTTTTCACCCACCACAAGAGAGGTGTTTTCTCCTGAGGTCGCTTATACTATGGTAAACCTTTTAGAGGGTGTAACAGAGGGCGGAACAGGAATTCGTTTAAGACATTCTGGTGGTAAATACAGATATAATGTAGTAACCGATTACCCCTACAATTTCACGAATCCGATAGCTGGAAAAACGGGCACAACTCAAAATAACTCTGACGGTTGGTTTATTGGAATGGTTCCAAATTTAATTACTGGAGTGTGGACGGGTTGTCAAGACCGTTCTGCACATTTCGGGATAACTGAATTTGGGCAGGGGGCAACAACGGCTTTGCCAATTTGGGCAATCCTTATGAAGGACCTTTACAATCAGCCCATTATCGGTATTAGCAAAGGAGGTTTTGCGAAGCCAAAGGGGCCTGTAAGTATCGCCCTAGATTGTAATTCATACCTCAAGCAAAGCGTAGAGACAGAAAATGAGCAATCAGAATATAATTAATTACACAAAGAGATGATCAGTAAAGTTTTTACCAGTGTTGAAGATACCTTGTTAGATCTCGAAGATAACATGACCGTAATGTTTGGCGGGTTCGGGCTATCGGGGATTCCCGAAAATTCCATAGCGGCAATAAGAAAAAAAGGAACCAAAAATTTAACTTGCATATCAAACAATGCTGGAGTTGATGGTTTTGGTTTAGGCTTACTATTAGAGAATCGTCAAATAAAAAAAATGATAAGCTCATATGTGGGGGAAAACGAAGAGTTCGAAAGGCAAATGTTATCTGGAGAATTAGAAGTTGAGCTAATCCCTCAAGGCACTCTCGCTGAAAGATGCAGAGCTGCTGGGTCTGGCATTCCAGCATTTTTCACACCGGCAGGGTTCGGAACTGAAGTTGCGGAAGGCAAAGAAGTGAGAATGTTTAATGGTAAGCCTCATATCCTTGAACTTGCATTTGATGCCTCTTTTGCTTTTGTAAAAGCCTGGAAAGGAGACGAAGCTGGAAATTTGATTTTCAAGGGGACGGCCAGAAACTTCAACCCTGCCATGGCTATGGCCGGAAAAATAACTATCGCAGAAGTTGAGGAGCTCCTCCCTGCGGGGGGGTTAGACCCTAATGGTATCCATATTCCTGGTGTTTTTGTTCATAGAATTTTTCAAGGTGAAAAATTTGAAAAACGTATTGAACAGAGAACAGTTACTAAAAATTCATAATTTCAACTATCATGGCCTTAGATAAAAACGGGATTGCACAGAGAATCGCTCAAGAGCTGAAAAATGGTTGGTACATAAACCTGGGGATTGGCATACCAACATTAGTAGCTAATTATTTAAAAGAGGAAATAAATGTAGAATTTCAATCAGAAAATGGTATTCTAGGGATGGGTCCATTCCCACATGAGGGAGAGGAAGATCCTGACTTAATTAATGCGGGAAAGCAAACTATCACTGCTCTACCGGGATCGTCATTTTTTGATAGCTCCATGAGTTTTGGGATGATTCGATCCAAGAAAATACAACTTACAGTCCTTGGAGCCATGGAAGTATCCGAAAGAGGTGATATTGCAAATTGGAAAATTCCAGGAAAAATGGTCAAAGGAATGGGGGGGGCAATGGATCTGGTTGCTAGCTCTGATAATATTATTGTCGCGATGCAGCACACTAACAGAAAAGGAGAGTCTAAACTTTTATCTAAGTGCTCCTTGCCAATTACAGGCGTGAATTGTGTAAAAAAAATAGTAACAGACTTAGCTGTTTTAGAGGTTAACCCTAAATTGGGTTTTGTATTAACGGAGAGGGCGCCCGGAGTTTCCGTAGAGGAAATAGCATCAAAGACTAAAGGAAAGTTATTTCTTCCTGAAGATATTCCTGAAATGACATTATAAACTTATTGTAGTGTTATAATTCTATTGCTCATATAATTTACTACTCTTTCATCATGACTTATAAAGAGGTAGCTCAATCGATGTTTTTCCTTTAAATCGTTTAATAAATTCAAAACTTTCGCCTGCACGCTTAAATCCAGAGCTGATACGCTTTCATCACAGATCAAAATCTTTGGCTCCAGGGCTAAAGCCCGAGCTATTCCTATTCGCTGCCGCTGCCCCCCACTAAATTGATGAGGATATTTGCTTCTAGAATCTTTGTCGATCCCAACCGAAATCAATAGTTCTATAATTTTTTCATATCGTTCACTCTTATTTTTGTGAAGCCCATGTGCTTCCATTGGTTCACACAGAATCTCTTCTATCGTCATTTTGGGGCTGAGACTTGAAAATGGATCCTGAAATATATATTGTATTTCCCTTGCTAGTCTCTTTTTCTCAATTGGATTAACCTTTTCTATACGCATTCCTCTGTATTTTATCCTCCCCCCTGAGATGGGCTCAAGGTTAACAATACATTTACCAAGTGTTGACTTTCCACTTCCCGAAGGCCCGACCAAACCCAGTGTTTCTCCTTCCCTTAACTCCAAAGAAAAATTGCTCAAAATGGGCTTTTCTGAATAGTATTTTTCTAGATTTTTAACCTCTAAAATTACTGGACCAAGAGATAAATGTGGTTTTTCAGACGCACTATAAGCCTTATTGTCCATAAAATCATCGATCGTTGATAACCGATAGGGCTTCTTATTCCTAGGGGGTCTTGCTGCTAAAAGGCCTTTAGTATAGGCCATTTGAGGCGAGATTAAAACTTGACTTGTCCTTCCACTTTCTATTTCCTTCCCGTTGTGTATCACCATAATATCATCGGAAATTCTCTTCACTGCATCAATATCATGACTGATAAACAACAGCGAAACCTCTTTCTCTATTTGTAGGTCATGAATTAGTGATAAAATTTCTTTGGCTACGCTTTGGTCTAGAGCTGTCGTTGGTTCATCTGCAATTAATAATTCTGGCTCCATTATCATTGACATGGCAATCATAACTCTTTGCCTTTCCCCACCACTTAATTGGTGTGGATATTTTAAAAATGAAGTTTCCGGGTTTTTTATTTTCACTTTATCCATCCACATTATTGCTTTTTCCCTTGCCTGTGTATTATTTAGCCTCAATGAGGACCTCGCCCCTTCCGTTATTTGTTCACCTACTCGCATAGTTGGGTTCAAAGAGGACATCGGCTCTTGGAAAATCATTGCTTTTTTTATAGTCTCAACTTTCTTTGACCCGCTGTAATAATTGGCATTTAATTGGGGCGGCAAGAGCCCCATCATAGTCAGGGCAATCATAGATTTTCCTGAGCCTGATTCACCAACCAGTGCAAGACATTTGCCTTTTTTTATTTTAAACGATATTGTTTTTACTATCAGTCCGGAGGGGCCACTTATAGTAAGGTCTTTTACATAAAACATTATTGAATTATTCTTATTCAATTTTCTAGGTCATCGTTATTTAATGGCAAAGCGTCTGACTCTCTGGGGCTCTCCTTCGGCTCATAAGAATTAGAGTCTTCAGTTACATTTTGTTTTATGTTGACCTGGAGGTCGCTGATGATTTTTATTGTATTTCCGTATTCTTTTACCGTTAACATAAATGGAGACAACGCCTCTGATTCTCCCCCTTTAGAATGACCCGTTCTTACAATCACTCGATTAGAATTCGGAAGAGCAATAATCCATTGACCTAAGTGGCCGTTGAACGCTATATATGGATCTTTTTCTGCCGACTGATTAGACGGAACTGTGCCAATCCAAAATGATAAACCATAATACTGATGAGTGCCTGGGGTTGTTGCAGACTTCAAAAAAGAGCTGTCGACAATTCTTTCGCCATTCCAATAGCCGTTATCTAATATCAGCTTACCAAGTCGACCATAATCTCTAGCGATGGCATTATAACAACAATAGCTTAAGGCATTGCCTGTTTCATCTAAATGCCAAAAAGCATCGGACTCCGCACCTAAAGGCGTCCATAATTTCTCAGAAGCATAATCATAAATTTTTTTACCAGTAGCCGCCTCTAGGCAAAAGCCCAATAAGGATGTTGCTGCAGACTGATACTTAAACCTCAAACCCACTTCGGGTCCTATTTCGCGCTTAACTAAAGTTTGATACAAATCGCTTCCATAATAAGCTTTTGCTTGGATCCCAAAAGGATTGTAATAGTCTTCATTCCAGTCTATGTCTGCGGTCATCCCTGAAAGGTTTGCTAAAGTCAAAATCGAACTCCCTGGGCCTTTTAATTCTGGAATATATTTCAAAACCTGTTCATCCCAACTAGAAATATCTCCTTCTTGAATTGCTATTTGAACAAGAATTGTAACTATCGATTTCGCCATGGAAAAAGAATTTGTTTTTGACTCCTGAGTTACATCATTCTCATAGTATTCATAACGCAATGTATCTCTATCAAAGACTAAGAATGCGCCTGTCTCGATCTCTTCAAGAGTTTCTTGTAACTCTAATGACGGAGCGTATTTTTCAGAATACTTAATCGGCCATTGGGCCGGGGCTTGGGCACTAATATGCCCCTTTTCAAAATCCTCTCCATCAAAAATATTCGCTGTTGTGTGCCCTCTGAGATACGTTACATATATCCCCTTAAATAAATAGCTATACCACGATGCTTTTACAAGCAACAAAAGAAGTCCTAGGGCAATAATAGACTTAAATATTTTGTTCATATTTTAAAAGTTAAGGTTTTGATTCCTGATTTCAATTATGTCAGGAGTTTTTTATTGCGAGAAATCTTCTAATCGGACATCAAATCTCTTCTCAAAATGTCTTTTCACTTTCTGCTTCACTTCAGGCATATTCATTTCTTTCCCTGTTTCAGCGCTTAAGCTTGTAACCGCTTTGTCCGATATTCCACAAGGAACGATGTGCTGAAAGTATTTTAGGTCCGTGTTGACATTAAAGGCCCACCCGTGCATTGTGACCCAGCGACTTGCACGAACACCCAAAGCGCATATTTTTCTCGCAAAAGGTGTTCCTGCGTCTAACCAAACACCTGTTTCTCCCGCGATTCTTCCTCCCTTTATACCATATTCTGCTATTGTATCTATGATCACGTCTTCTAAGGTCCTCAAATAACGATGAATGTCGGTATAAAAATGATCAAGGTTAAGTATCGGGTATCCAACAATTTGACCCGGGCCATGAAAAGTAATATCACCACCTCTGTTTATTTTGAAAAACTCTATTCCCAAATTCTCTAGTTGATCTACATCTGTTAAAAGATTATTCATATCGCCGCTTTTTCCGAGAGTAAAAACAGGTTTATGCTCAGCAAATATCAAATGATCTCTAGTCTTTTGTTTCTCGAGAGATGGTTCTTTTCGGGTACTAATTTTTGCACTAATAACTTCTGAAAATATTTTTTCCTGAAAGTCCCACGCCTCTTTGTAGCCAATAAGCCCCAGGTCATTAAAAGCAACTAATTTCAATTTGGACAATTACTATTTTCCTTAAAAAACACAGGCATAATTAAAGGCCTCGAATATTTCTTGGTTCGTTCGCTCAAAAATACGAAATTGAAAGCTCTATGGCCTCTTTTAAAATTCATTCATTTTTAGATCTCAACCAGAAAGAGGTATATGAAATTTTAGCGTTACGTGCTGAAGTTTTCATAGTTGAACAAGACTGTGCTTATCAAGATCTCGATGGCAAAGATGAAGATTCATTGCATGCGCAGCTCACCGAAAATAATAAGCTTTGTGCTTATTGTAGAATAATTCCTCCAGGGGTTATGTTTGAGGAATCTAGTATCGGTCGTGTAGTAACTCCTTCTAGTTTAAGAAGCCTGGGATATGGAAAAGAAATTATGAAAAAGTCTATTGCACTCTGCTTTGAACTTTATCCAAATAAAGACATTTTAATTATGGCACAGTCATACCTTGTCAAATTTTATGAGCATTTAGGGTTCCAAATAGAGAAAGATGAGTTTCTTGAAGACGGGATACCGCATCGGTGGATGCGCTTGAATGCACGTCATGTAGTTAATAATTAAGCAGAAAATCCAATGACTTAATTACTTTGTCTGAGTTTGGTAAAAGTGTCGCCTCTAAAGTTTTATTTAAAGGGATTGCCGGTGTTTCTTCTGAACCAAGAACTAAAATTGGAGCATCCAATTTTTCAAAGCACTGCCTTTGAATTTCTCCAGAAACAGCGTTAGCAAATGTATTTGATGAGGGTTCTTCTGTCACCAATAAAGCTCTTCCGTGTCGAGAAACCGTTTTCATTACAAGATCTTTGTCCCATGGTTGAAGCGTTCTTAGGTCTATAATTTCTATTTTACCTGAAAAAGCTTTTTCTGCTTCTAAGGACCAATATATGCCCATTCCATACGTGATTATGCACGCTGTTTTTCCCTTCGTAGCACTAGATTCTAAGACCACTCTTCCTTTTCCAAAAGGAATGATATAATCTTTTGATGGCTCTATTGTTTTTGCACCTAATGTTCCTTTTATTTTTGACCAATAAAGACCCTTGTGCTCTAAAATAACAACCGGATTCGGGTCTTCAAACGCAGACTTCATTAGGCCCTTTAAATCTGCCCCAGTTGATGGGTAGGCAATCTTGATGCCATTGATATTGGTTAAGACTGATTCAACGCTTGAAGAGTGGTAGGGGCCTCCGCTTCCATAAGCTCCTGTTGGAACTCGAATTATCGCGCTCGCAGCCCATTTTCCATTTGATAGATAGTAAGATCTAGAAAGTTCCGTGAATAATTGATTTAGTCCTGGCCATATATAATCTGAAAATTGTACTTCAACAATCGGTTTTAATCCGACTGCTGCCATACCAACAGTGCTACCAATTATAAAAGCCTCTTGAATTGGTGTATTAAATACTCTGTGGTCTCCAAACTGCTGCGCCAAGGTGGCTGCTTCACGAAAAACTCCTCCAAGGCGTGCCCCAACATCTTGGCCATAAAAAAGAGCTTCGGGATGGCTCTGCATGATTTCTCTTATTGCGAATAAAGCACTATCAACCATAACGGTTTCATCACGATTTTTTGGAGTCCTGACCCCTAATTCTTCTATTACTGAAGTAGGAGCATAACGATGAGTGTATAGGTCCTCGGGTTTTGGATCTTCGGCCTGAAGGGCTTTAGAAAAGTCGGATAAGACTATTTTCTTGGCCTTGTTTTCTATTTTTTTCAAAACCTCCTCAGAAACACCTTGCTCTTTTAAAAATAGATTCAATTTAGGCAGCGGGTCCTTTTTTTTGTGGCTTTCTAAATCATCACGATACCACTCCATTCTAACTCCAGAAGTGTGATGGTTTAGTAAGGGAACTTTGGCATGAATTAAATATGGCTTTCGAGAATCTCTCATATCCTTTAGCACCTCTCTAACTCCATGGTAACACGAAGCAAAATCACTACCATCAAGTTGAACCACATTAATTCCAGGAAAGCCCCTGGCGTATTCTGAGGCGTCACCCGACCGAACTTCTTTTGCGTTTGCAGATATATCCCAATCATTATCCTGAACAATAACTAACAATGGGTACTGCTTTAGGGCTGCCATTTGAAGAGCCTCTGAAACCTCACCCTCAGTCATCGCCGCATCGCCTATAGAACATAGGGAAATTGGTTTTGAAGCCCCCCAGTCTTGAGTAAGTGCCATTTTTTCTCGATATTGAATTCCCATTGCCGCCCCCGACGCAGGGATTGCTTGCATTCCTGTGGCTGATGACTGATGGGGAATTTTCGGCTTCTCCGGTTCTCGAAGGCTTGCATGACTATAATACGTTCGCCCTCCCGAAAAGGGGTCATCTTTTTTCGCAAGAAGCTGAAGCATAAGTTCATATGGCGTCATTCCAATGCCTAAAAGCATAGCGTCATCTCTATAATAAGGGTATAGAAAATCAGTGTTTTCTAGCTGCATAGCACAAGCCAATTGTATCGCTTCGTGCCCCCTGGAAGTTGCGTGCACATATGTCTGTGTTATTTCTTTATTTTTCTCAAAGCAATCAGTCATCTCTTTTGAGATGCACATTAACTCGTAGGCCTTAAGCAGCGTACTATTTACCGGTTTGCCCATAATGCTTCACCGAGCCTCTTGGCTCTTCTTGTCTAGAATCAATTTTATTGCCGTCTTACTTTCGTCCGTTAAAACAAGCTTTCCGCTAATACGCGCCCTATCGAGTAGGAGATCATCCCAGCCCTCGCAACCAGTCCATAAAGCCTTTTTCAGCGCTCTTTGAGCATTTACACTTTGAGACGTGAGTGTTTTCAACAATTCAGAAATTCCTTCGTCCATGGCTTCGATTGTCGGGTAAACATGAGAATAAATTCCTTTTAGCGCTCCCCATTCAGCTGTCCGAAACTGTGTCGCATCAATGGCGAGCTCACTCAAGCCGCTAACGCCTATTTTTCTCTCTACTGCCGGACCAACGACAAAAGGTCCTATCCCAACAGCGAGCTCACTTAATTTCAAACCTGCATATTGAGTGGCAAAACAATAATCCACTGCGGCAGATATTCCGACGCCACCACCGACAGCTTTTCCTTGTATTCTTCCTACAATAAGCTTAGATGATTTTCGCATGGAATTTATAACATTGGCAAATCCTGAGAAAAACTCCATCGCTTGTTTCTCATTTGAGATCGCAGCTAACTCATCAAAACTAGCTCCACCACAAAAAACACGATCTCCTGAACTCGTAAGATGTATTATTTGAGAGTCCATATTCCTTGACTCATCGTCTATAGCCTTTGCAAGGCGTTTTAAAATAGCGCTAGGCAGTGAGTTGCTTTGAGGGTGTGAAAATTCAATATATGAAACTCCTGAATCCACATTAATCGATACGTTTCCTTGATTCTTATAGTCAATGCTCATGTTTTCAAATTCTTTAGTCATTCTCAATTTAGAGATTATTCCACTTGATTCCTTTTTTTGACCATCGTCAAAATAGTAGCTACTGCAACAATTTCTTTTGTGTCATCTGTGACCTCAACATAATATTTTACAATACCCTTTGATATGTCCTCTGGCGAGCGCTTTTCTTGATCAATTTTTTCTTGTACCGTGAGCTGGACTCCAATTTCTGTACCGGGATAAACAGGTTTAGTAAAGCGACAGGTTTCGATTCCATAATTTAGTAAAACTGGCCCTTTGGGAGGGTCTACAAAAAGCCCCGCAGCTCTACTCAAAATAAAATAACCGTGAGCCACTCTGCCCGTAAAAATAGTTCCCTCCAAAGAGCTTTCGTCCATATGAGCATAAAACCTGTCACCGCTGAGTTCCGCAAATCTATCGATATCATCTAGCGTAACCATATGCTTTGGTGTCGTGACTGTTTCGCCAATTTGCAAATCTTCAAAATGCTGTCGGAAAAGATGCGGATTTGCCTCCTTTCGTTCAGCTCCGGGTATATATCTACCCGTGATTTCAGAAAGGGCATTAGGGTGTCCCTGAAGAGCTGTACGTTGTAAATAGTGCAAAACTCCTCTGACTCCCCCCATCTCTTCTCCATCTCCAGCCCTTCCCGGGCCTCCATGAGTCATTAACGGCATTGGAGAGCCATGTCCAGTGCTCTCCTTAGCGCTCATTGCGTCCAAAACTAAAATTCTTCCATTTGAGTATGCAGACTCTAAAGTAAAGTTCTTATACACATCTTTGTTTGAACTTACAATGGTTGTAACTAGTGAACCTCTTCCTAAGGCTACAATTTCTGTAGCTTCTTTAGAGTTCTTAAATGGTAAAATCGTCGAAACAGGCCCAAAAGCTTCGATTTCGTGAGTAGACGATGCTTCAAAAGGGCGATGATTAACAAATAATGTTGGGGCAAAAAAAGCACCCTTTTCAGGGTTCTCAGCAATGGCCTTATTCTCTCTATCGACTCCCCCGAATATTATTTCATTTTCTTTTGATAATAAATCGACAGACTCTTGAACCCTTTGCACTTGGAGCTTCGTTGCTAAAGCACCCATTCGGACCCCATCAATGTTGGGGTCTCCATATTTTGTGGATTTAAGCCTACTAACCAAAGATTCGCTTACCTGCTCAAGTAAGTTTTCTGGCACCAAAACCCTTCTCACGGCGGTACACTTCTGTCCTGCTTTAATTGTAATTTCTTTCGCAACTTCTTTTATAAAAATTTCATATTCTTTGGACTCTGATTTGACATCCTCCCCTAAAACCATAGCGTTTAACGAGTCCGCTTCTAGATTAAATGGAACTCCTCTTTCCAGAAAATGAGGTTGGGACTTCAGCGCCAATCCCGTTTTCCTAGATCCCGTAAAGGTTACGACATCATCTCTTTGCACCGCGTCCAAAACACCAGTGCCTTTGCCGGTGATTAGCTGGAGTGCTCCCTCGGGTAAAATTTTACTACTAATAATATCACGAACAACTGCTTCTGACAGAAAGCTAGTATACTCCGAGGGCTTTACGACTGCAGGAACGCCGGCTAATAAGTTTACTGCAATTTTTTCAAGCATTCCCCAAACCGGAAAATTAAAAGCATTCACATGAACAGCTACTCCCTTCTTTGGAATCATAATGTGTTGTCCTAAAAAGGTGCCATTTTGGGATAGCTTAACCGGAGGTCCATCAATTAAAAATGGCTGATCCGAAAATTCACGGCGCAAGGAAGCATAACTAAATAGGTTTCCAATTCCACCCTCTATATCAATCCAAGAGTCAATACGTGTTGCTCCCGTTGCATAGGATATTGAATAGTATGAATCCTTCTTTTGTTGAAGAAAGAGTGCCAAGGACTTAAGCATCAAGCCCCTTTTAGGAAAGCTCATCTCACGCAACTGGGTACCTCCCTTTTTCCTTGCGTAATCCAATATATCATTATAGTCTAAGCCGTAACTAGATACTTTTCCAAGAGGTTCGCCGGTTATAGCGTGAACAGGTTCATACTCTAAATCGTCTCCTGACGTCCATTTACCCAATACATAATTCTGAATATCTCTTTTCATTACTGCGTCTGTAAGTTTTCCTATGCCTTGTAAAGATATTCCAAAAAAAAGACCGCCCCATTCCTGAGGCGGTCAATTTTAAAGAACCCTAAGAGATTTTCATCTCTTGGAAAATTCTATCTATGCTTAGCGCTGAACAGCAACACGCATAGTACGTGTTCCTTCATCAGCAGTTAAGCGTACCATGTAGATTCCTGAAGCTAGATCGCTAAGATCAATATTAAGCTCGCTAGATCCAGAGTTCCACTTAGTTACATTTAATAGCTCTCCGCGAAGACCTATGATGGATACCTCAACATCTCCTGTTAGGTTAGTGCGCTCCAAAGTGAAGGCTCCAGAAGTTGGGTTCGGGAATAAGCTAACGCTTCCCAGTGCTTCGTCTATGCTCACAGCACAATCGTAACACTTACCAAAACATACTGGCGCAAACGCCGTGTCTGCATTACCTAACGTAGCTGTTCGGTTATATCCTCCGAATCCATCAGAGACACCGCAAGCAGCAAGATCAGTTGTTGGCTCCGCGCTATTCCAGTCCGTGCCGTTGATAAACTTGTACTGAAGGGTCTCACCAAGAGCAGATGAGAAGGTGATATGATAAACACCATCACCGTTCGTATCTAACATTTGTGAACCTGATGGATCCCATGCCTGCCATGTGCCGGCAACATGTACTCCACTTGAATCGATCGCTCCGTTAGCAACCTCCCAAGCCATATTCACACTAAGTGTTACTTCAATTGCACAAGCGTCACAAGAGCTCCAGCAAACTACTGGAAGAACTGTATCGGCTGCAGGGATCGTCAATACACGGTTAGTGTATGTAACGTTACCATTAGTACAAGATGCATTTGGATCATTCATTTCTTGAATTGTCCATCCGTCAGCAGAGTACTTGTACTCAATTGTTGAGCCTTCCTCTAATGGAAGAGTTACATCCCAAACATTGTCTCCGTCTGCATCACTCATCGCGTTACAGTTACCACACCAGTTGTTGAATGTAGCATTCAATTCAGGCGTTGTAAAGGTGCTAGCGTCAACTTTATTCATATCAACCTGGAAGGTGACATTTGAATATTGTACGCAGCTCGTAGTAAATACAGTAGAGTCATACATCGGTGTGTTTGTAGTGCTTCCATAAGGCATCGCTCCCCATGGTGCGCCGTTAACAGACGTCAAGCTAGTATCGATAGTAATTACGTTGTTATCTCCCCATGGGCAAAGAACATCAACTTGATACCAACCTGCATTCGTTCCATCATCAAGACCATCACCATAAGTATCCTCAATGCGGAACTCATAAGTACCTGCGTCCGGAAGACAAAGCGTATCTACATACAATGCGTTTGCAGCGTTATATGGGCTTATGTTCGGATACGGTCCGCCCGCAGCCCAAACTTGTCCCGTGTTAACGTCTACAATGTCCCAAGTGATTTCAGAACCATAGATGTCAGTCAAGAGCTCAACGCGAACGTCTGTACAAGGAGATAGAGTTCCATTTACATGGAAATTATCCACAGCCCAATACCAACCCCACGCTCCAGCGCCATCAGTATAACGAAGACGCGCCATAAGATCTGTATTCTGATACATACTAATATCATACTTCTCATGAGCTGGCGCAGTCCATGACCCAACGGTTGAGGCAATAGAATCAATCTGTACCCAGTTGCTTCCATCGTAAACCTCTACAATTCCAGCAGTACCT
>TARA_Y100000385_G_scaffold289897_1_pt1 | contig 18012 bp, 14 predicted proteins | sample TARA_Y100000385 | Tara Oceans TARA_Y100000385 (sample SAMEA2620980) | marine metagenome | biome: marine biome (ENVO:00000447); feature: surface water layer (ENVO:00002042); material: "saline water (ENVO:00002010), including plankton (ENVO:xxxxxxxx)" | depth 5 m
ACCTTCAAATTTGAAGATATATACACCATCCGGGCTTGCGGAAAGATCAACTTCTTGAGAAGTAGTTTCGACAATCATTCTTCCCATAAGGTCGAACACTTGAACCCCGCTGTATAATCCATTCTCAACTTCAATATTCACAATGTCAGTGCTTGGATTTGGATATACACTTACTCCCGCATAAACAGTTGCAACCTCATCTCTTAATCCAAGAGTTGCATCCATTTCTGTAGAGAAAATTGGGCGAATCATTACACTTCCGGGTATTGTAGAACTCCCCCATGAAGCACCTCCATCGAGGCTGTAAAATGTCCTTGATGAGTTATCAATATTTTTATCCAGCCCAACATTAAGTCGATCCGAATCAAACTGTCTCCAGCCAATATAGAACTTCCCGCTAATTGGAAGCTTCATCGTATCTCTCAAGTAGTATGTTGTAAAGATGTTACGATCATACTCATAGCTCGGCTGGCGTGGAAAAAAGAAATTATCCTCGTATAATGTATCTCCAGGTACTCCACCGTTATCCGCCCAAACAGTCAACAAAAACAATTTATTTGAAACATCATTCACTGATGGCACCCAATGAACATTCATACCAATCAACGAATCCGCTTCATACGCTTCATATTCAATTGCTAGTCGGCCTTGAGCTACAGTGATTCCGTAAGCTTGCTCTGCCGAACCATCATCGTAAGAATAGTAGTTCTCAAAAACTTGCTGTGTAAATGTAGAGTCATTTCCCGTGAAAGTAGGGAACTGTGCAGCAGCTACTGTGGTTACATCAAACGTCTGACTTGCACCGACCTTTGTTTCATCGAAATGGTATCCAGTACTAAAATCGTGCGTTGACTCATAAAAACTCTTTGCAGCATAATTGATCTCACCTCCAGATAGTATTCCGGCCGTCAACACAAAAGGTGTAGCTTCTGAAGTACCGCTATAGAACACTTCAGATGACCCATCCAAGTTGTTTTCAGCATTGTTACTGCTATTTCTCACCGTCATTAACACGTCGCTAGACATCTTTCCAGCAAAGTTGTTCTTCCAATGATCCCAAGGTACCGAAGTGAAGTCGTTGATCAATGTATTCACAGGATAAACGATTGCAAAATCCTTGAAGAGCGTATCCTGAAATCCTGACAATGTTCTAAGGTTCACATAATCCAAATGAAAGTGATCTAAACTTCCAGAAAGGCCGCCAATGTTTTTAAATCTGAATTGAAAGCCCTTTTTGAAATAATCCGCATTATCGAGCAAAATATGGCCGATTTTAAAACTATCCAAGGCAGCACCTCCAACACTCCAAACTTGATTCCATTGAAAAAGATCATGGGCATAAAACTCTAATATCAATGAATCGCCTGACTCAGGTTGATCTCCATACCCTTCCGTTTCATAAAGAAAACTAAAGTAAATTGAATCAGATGCACTTACACCAGACATGTCTATTGGCTTGGAGGTTAAATGATCCGCAAAATTAGAAGCTGCACTCCCAAAATCATATGGGTAACCAACCTCATCTAGTCCATCAAAAGTAGCTACTCCCAAAGACCATGGATTAACAGCATATCTATAATTGTGATAAGCTTCACTGTCCATCCAAATCTTTGATAAGTCATTCACTGGTGCAAAAAACTGCGTTGCAGAATCTTGATAAATATCTGGCCCGACTAACCACACGGTATCTGGTGTTAAATCCGTGTCTGCAGGTGTATTTAAAGTATCATAAATGTAAAATGGTGGATAAACATCTGTAGCAACATGTGTTACTGGGTAGCTCGAGAGATCACCTATCTGAACCGATGTTGAACTAAAGTTCACATTTGCACTCGATGATGTAGAAACTGTATACGTTGTTCGATAAGTTACTTGAGTTGTATATACCGCATCAAATGCAAGCGGATTATTAGATCCATCGAGAAGAGCAAACACCTGGTCAGAAGTTACTCCTGCATCTAGGTAATCAGCATCATATGACTGGAATTTATTCGAGCTAAAGTCATCAAACACAGGAAGCGAAATAGTATCTTGTGTATAGATAAAAGTACTATCGAAAGTACCTTCGTTTATCTTTAATACATGTGCTTTCTTTGCCAGAAGTTGTGGATTTCCAGTTAATGGTCCTACCTCCTCACCCTGCGACCATCCAATCAATGTGAAACTTAGGAAAGAGATAAAAATAATGAACTTGTTCATAATGTCATTTACAAATTAAGGTTCTTGTTCTATGGCTTCTTTAGTCACAAAGATCAAAATTGAAGAACCAGATGCCACTCGGCCATCCTCAGAATAATCTGGTGATTGAGTCTCAACGCGAGAAGCTAACGAGTCAGCTTTGTTATACCCTTCCGGACAAGCAATTTGCAATTCCATATCGAGCATGTTTGCAACGCGAGTCCTAGCTTCTTCGATTGTCAAACCAATTAGGTTTGGAAGAGCCTGTGGCACACCTGCTTCATCTCGTCCAATAACCAATTTAATCCTAGAACCGATAGGAACACGCGTCCCTTCAGCGATCGGTTTATTCTTATACAACTGATCAAGAACAGCTCCATGCGCCTCCTTTGATGGCTTATATTCCAATGTATATCTAAATCCTCTACTCTTTAGTATTGTCTCGGCAAAACGTTGTGATTTATCAACCAACTTAGGCATCTCAATCATTTGCGAACGTTTAGAGACACGTACTTTTATCTTACGGCCGCTCTTAACGAAAATTTCAGTAATTGCTGTTGCCTCGGGATCCTGACTCAGGATTGTTCCTTCAATTTTAGAAGGATCGTAAATCGAACCTAAGATCTCAAACTCTAGAGAATCACCTAAGATCTTCTTCAGATTATTCTGATTTTTCCCAACAAGATTAGGAACAGCTACTTTCTCTCCAAATTTAGTTTGACTATCCAGGCATTTATTCAATAAGATGAAGCCTATGACATAAATAAGAATAATCACACCTAGATTGATCGCAAATTGTTTACTCCAGATATAATTACCAATTTTCTTTAGAAGTACCATAAGGCTTTAAATTAGAAGTTCGGTGCCATTTTATGCGATTGATAGAAGTCATCAATGTATTTAAATGCTTCCTCTGGTGTATCAACAAGACCAAATAAATCCATGTCTTTATCAGAAATATTTGCCTCATCTTCTAGCATGGCGGACTTAATCCAATCGATTAATCCTCCCCAATACTCTCTGCCTATCAGTACAACAGGTCGCTTACTAATTTTATTAGTCTGGATAAGGGTCAATGCTTCAAACAATTCATCTAATGTTCCAAACCCTCCAGGTAACACTACAAATCCCTGAGCATATTTCACGAACATAACTTTGCGGACAAAGAAATAATCGAACTCCAAATTGTGTTCTTGATCGATGTATGGATTATGATTCTGTTCGAAAGGAAGATCAATATTTAATCCAACTGATTTTCCACCTCCTTGTTGAGCTCCTTTATTTCCGGCCTCCATGATTCCAGGGCCACCTCCTGTGATTACTCCATAACCACCTTCGGCAAGTAATTCAGATACACGGATTGCCATCTGATAGTATTTATTGTCAGGTTTAGTACGAGCAGAACCAAAAACTGAGATACATGGACCAATTTTCGCCATCCGGTCGTAACCTTCAACAAATTCGGCCATGATTTTAAAAATCGCCCAGCTATCGTTAATTTTTATTTCGTTCCAATCTTTTATGACTTTGTTCATTCAATTTCTTTTTCTTCACAAACAGCCCTAATATAAAGTCTATAAAGTAATAGTTTATTCAAAGGTTGATTTGCGTGTGACACGTACTTATAAGCAGCAAATGTAGTATAATTATAGGCTATAACGCAGATTTGAAATCAAAATTGTAGGTGATTTAATGATTGTTGTGAAATGGAACTGATCCTACTATTATATGTACCACAATAAGCTGCGATCAACTCTAATCGAAACCCTGCAATTGCTCTTTTGATCGATTTGCATTAATTTAGGTCCATGAGAATTTTGATTGCTCTTTCTTTCCTACTGGCTTTTTCATTTACAGGAGTTTCTCAACGTTCATTCTTCGAGCATTCTGACACACTTAACAAAAAAAGGGCTATCAGCATCTCGACTGGTCTGGTAACTTTTTGGGCCGGCAGCATGATTGGCTTAAATCAAGTATGGTATAGTAAGGTTGAGAAATCGAAATGGCACACATTCGATGACTCCAAGAATTGGCTTCAAATGGATAAGTTTGGCCATTTTTACATTGCCTATCAAGAAGCACAATTCACCACTGACCTCTATCGCTGGACTGGTTTAGATGATAAGAAATGTGCACTGATCGGAGCAGGGGTGAGTATAGGCTATCAAACCACTTTTGAATTATTTGATGCCTTCAGCGCGGACTGGGGATTTTCATGGAGCGATGTCGCTGCTAACACGCTTGGGACTGCAACCTATGCGGCTCAATCCTACTTCTGGGATGAACAAAGGATTATACCGAAATTCTCATACTCTCCGACTGAATTCGCTGCTATCAGGCCAGAAGTTCTGGGCAGCACATTTACGGAATCCTTGCTAAAAGACTATAACGGCCAGACGTATTGGCTCAGTTTTAGCCCTGGCACATTTTTCAAAAATAGTGGCATTCCTGAATGGGCTTGTTTCTCCGTTGGGTATAGCTCGCACGCAAAGCTCGTTGGTAACGAAGAGTACTATTTAGACCCCGAAACAAATTTCGGCTACAATTCCCAGCGTGAATTGGTATTATCTTTGGATATTGATTTCAGTAAGCTACCGATTAAAAAACCTTGGCTCAAAGCTATTGTGAAACACTTCAACTATTTCAAGCTCCCATTCCCGGCATTGATCATTCGAAATGACGGCATCAGTGGGAGAGGCTTATACTACTAGATTAAGTTGATTTTAAATTCAAAAGAAACAACATTTCCCTGGCGAGTATCTGGCGTCATTCCAAAAAGTGTCCGATCCAACGATCCTTTACCGATGAGTATATTGCTCTCATCATCCAATCTCATTATAGTAATAGTGACCTCTTTTATCTTTCCAAGTAAGTTAAACTCACCAGTTAACTCGCAGTGATTCTCCACCGCAGTAGATTTCAAGCCATTTGCTGAAAAGGTCATTTTACCGAATTTCTTGGAATTAAAATAATCAGCACCATTCAGGACATCATCCCGCATTTTATTGAATGTGGTCAAATTTGCGATTGGCATATTTACACTAAATGAAGACTCTAGTAGATCTTCACCAATATTGACGGTCCCGCTAAATCCCTTAATAGCCCCTTTAGTTACACCTCCCTTTGGACCCAATTGAAACGATATTAGAGCCGTCTTCTCTTCAATCTTGTAGCTCCCTGAAATGTCTCCGATTGGGAGTGTACTAACTTTATCAGCTTCATCGGATTCAACATCTGGTTTATCGAAAATTTCCAACTCTTTTTCAATTTGAAGCTGCTCATCATTTATTAAATACGAAGGGAAGTGAAGTCCGGCTACAACAATAATTGCCAAGACGCTCATCCCGACGAATGGCTTTCCAATAAGAACACTAGCCAACGCAAATCCAATAACAACACCAATAAACGCCTCAACTCCTCCGAAAGCATTGTGTTGCAAGTTTAGAAGCAATAAAAGAATTACAAATCCAGCCGAAATTAAATACGCCGTGAATACGAGAAGGAACTTCCGCTTTTTGGACGTCCATGAAAACTTGACCATCCCTACGATCCCAACTCCCACGAACAAGCCCATAAGGGTCTTTCCAAGACTAACTTCCGTCTCCACTCCATCGATGGAACCTGAAAACATCCAAATTAAACTTATAGCCATTAGCGAGGTTGTCACATCACCTTCCTCTTTTTCTCTAAAGAAACTTGCTGAAAGATGTCCAATCGCAACTAAAAGTACTCCAAATCCACCAGCGTTAAAAACGCCAACTAACAGTGCAACAGCCAAAACAAAGAGAGAAACTACATTCGCTAAATTTCCTTTAGTATCGAACAACTTTGAGATCAAATTAGTTTTTAGATTCCCGAACTCATAGGCAAGGGCTCCCAAAAAGGGCAAGGCGATGATCGCCATACTTCCAAGCTCGAATGAATTTGACAAGTAGCTCAAATTTCCAGACTCGAAGAATATCCAAAATGCTGAGAACGTAATTAATGGTGGAATAACACGAATATATGGCCGATGATAACCTTTCCATTTCGAAATCACCAGATTGATTGCACCTACTCCGATAAGACCAAATACTACTTGACTCGGCATAGCGCCATTCACCTCAGAAGATAAATCATCTTTTATCAGCAGCGCAATGCTCGCAAAAAACATTAGTTGAAGAAAATCAACTAGACTCGCTCTATTATACGATTTAAAGATAACCGCCGCCATTCCAAGTAGAAGAAAAGTAACTAGCTCTATTGAGTTCATAGAAGTGTTTTTTATTGAAGTTTGCCCCGTCAAGAGACAAGTTTTGTCAAAGATACGATTAATTACCTGGGTATTTATATTTTATCTCCTAAAGTAATTCAGAGTTCTTTAAATCCAGGTCTGCTAACTTGTGCATGTAACTTCTTCCCAAATTCTTTTCGAGTAGCATCAAATGCTCTATCCGATGGCAATCACTCACTGCGTAGTCCACAAGCTTAGAGTCGATCATCAGCTCTGCTTGTTTCTTTACTTCGGGACCATAATGACCTGTGAGTGAATTTAAATTCATTTGAATCTCCACTCCCTTACCACGCCATTCACTTGCCATTTCAACAGAACCAAAATAGTACGTGTAGCGCTCAAAATGGGCTAATACTGGCGTATATCCTTGCGTGAAAAATTCGAAAAGTAATTTATCAACTTGATCAGGTTTTGACAGCATTGAAAATTCAAACAATACCTTTTTGTCTCCAAATGTCAATAACTCTTCTTTAGCAAGAAGACGATTCATCAAACTTTCATCGAAATAATATTCTGCAGCTGCATCAATTTGAATTTTTAACCCTAGTTTATTCGCTGTTTTCTGAACCTCTTTCAGTCCACCAAGAATTATTTCAGGAGTATTTCGGTAAAAGTCTCCCATGATATGAGGTGTTGTAATAAGCCTCGAATAACCAAGGCTTTCAAATTTTGCCATCATGGCGATTGTCTGATCCATTGATTTCGAACCATCATCAATCCCTGGAATCAAATGACTATGAATATCCACACCAAGTAAGGACAAATCGAATGGAGGAAGAGCTGCTTCCCTTTTTCGTTCCTTTCCTCGTCCAAATAATCCCATTATCTGTCTTGATACATTTTTTCGTAATAATCTCTGTAGCTACCGCTGGTCACTTCTTGAATCCAATCTTCATTGGCTAGGTACCAATCTACGGTTTTTTCTAGACCTTCTTCAAATTTCAATGAAGGCTTCCAATTCAATTCCGTCTCTAGCTTGGTTGCATCAATTGCATATCGCATATCGTGCCCAGCTCGATCAGTTACATATGTAATGAGCTCTTCACTCTCTCCTTCAGAACGATTAAGCTTCTTGTCCATTAATCGACATAGATAGAGGACAAGATCTAAATTTGTCCATTCATTCAATCCACCCACATTGTATGACTCCCCTAATCTACCACCATGAAAGATTGTTTCAATAGCACTGGCGTGATCTTCTACCCACAACCAATCTCTGATGTTATCACCTTTACCGTAAATAGGTAATGGCTTTTTCTGGAGGATGTTATTGATCATCAATGGAATCAACTTCTCTGGAAATTGGTGACTTCCGTAGTTATTTGAACAATTAGATATCTTAATTGGAAGACCATAAGTATGATGGAACGCTCGAACAAAGTGATCAGATGATGCTTTAGACGAAGAATAAGGACTTCTTGGATCATAAGCCGTGACTTCTTCAAACAATCCCTCAGCTCCTAATGAACCATAGACTTCATCAGTCGATACATGTTGAAAAACATGATCATCACCTTTCCAGTTATCCTTTGCTTGTTGCAATAAATTAACAGTCCCGACAACATTAGTCATTACGAATTCCATTGGTCCTTCAATCGATCGATCGACATGAGATTCTGCTGCCAAATGTATTACATCCGATATCTCGTATTGAGTAAAAACCTCAGAAATGGCCTTTTGATCACAAATGTCCGCCTTAACAAAAACATAATTTGGAGCGTTTTCCAGATCTTCTAGATTCTTTAAGTTACCGGCATAGGTTAACTTATCGAGATTGATAATTCTATAAGTTGGATACTTATTCACCATTAATCTCGCAAGATGAGAACCGATAAATCCAGCTCCTCCTGTAATCAACACATTCTTAGTATACGACATTCTAAATAGTATTAATGATCAATTAAAGACTCCAGTATTCTAGATCATTGATCATTCCTTTGTACAAGCCTTTGACATCAACCAGCACTCCATCTCCTCCTTTCATCAAGGATTTAAAGTCTGCCTCCGTCATTTTGATATATTTCTCATGATTTACAGCTACTATGATTGCATTATAGTCTTTTCCTGGCTGATCGACTAATGCAACACCGTATTCATGTTTCATTTCATCTGAAGACGCATAAGGATCTACTAAATCAACATCAACTTGGAATGAATGCAATTCTTTAATAATATCAATCACCTTCGAATTACGTATATCAGTAACATCTTCTTTGAATGTTGCTCCCATAACAAGAACTCGAGCTCCTTTGATGCTATTACCGCGTGCTAATATCTTCTTAACAGTCTGCTTTCCGATATAGAATCCCATGGAATCATTTACATAACGTCCACTCGTTATCACTTTCGAATGATAACCCGCTTGCATCGCTTTGTGCGTTAAATAGTAAGGGTCAACACCAATGCAGTGTCCACCAACCAAACCAGGTGAGAATTTCAAGAAATTCCATTTGGTTCCGGCCGCCTCAAGCACATCATAAGTATTAATGTCCAACTTATCAAAAATGATTGATAGCTCATTAATCAATGCGATGTTTACATCCCGCTGCGTGTTTTCAATAATTTTCGCTGCCTCAGCAACTTTAATAGTAGCAGCTCTATGAACTCCTGCTCCAACAACTGTTTCATATGTCTTAGCGATCTCCTCTAGTGACTCAGCACCACATCCAGATACCACCTTAATCACATTTTGTAATGTATGCTCTTTGTCTCCTGGATTAATTCGTTCTGGTGAATAACCTACCTTAAAATCATCTCTGAATTTAAGCCCAGAAGCTCTTTCAAGTACTGGAACACAATCCTCCTCAGTACACCCTGGATATACAGTAGATTCGAATACAACATAATCCCCTTTCTTCAAGGCATTACCCACCATTTTTGTCGCTCCAAGAAGCGGACGCAAATTTGGCAAGTTAGCATCATCAATAGGAGTGGGAACAGCCACAACGAAGAAATTGACTTCACTCAAATCTTCAGGATTTGCGGAAAAGGTAATATCACACCCTTCAAATTCACTTGAATCCAATTCCGAACTTGGATCAATGTTCTTCTTCATCAATTCAACACGTTCAGCATTAATATCAAATCCAACAACCTTCATTTGCTTTGCAAATTCTAGCGCGATCGGTAAGCCTACGTATCCGAGTCCGATGACTCCGAGAACAGCTTCCTTACTTTGTAGTTTATTGTAGATTGAGTTGTTCATTTCTCACTTTATAAATTCGTTCAATAATCTCAACAACTTTAAGCCCTTCGAGAGCATTCGTAGTTGCTGTTGTTCTTCCCTTTAATGTGTCAATTACATTCTTGATTACATAATTATGATTCGCTGCAGAACCTTTATAGGGACCATAATCGTTGGCAGGATTTGAATCTGGCAATTCCGGCATTTCATAATCCCGTATATTACACACCTCAACTTCATTCATATATTGACCTCCAATTTTGACACTCCCATTACTCCCTACAATTGTCAGCGAGCTTTCTAAGTTTTGGTTGGCTACAGCGGTGGAATAATTTATACTTCCTATACCACCATCACTGAAATCAAAGTTTACAAATCCAGAATCTTCAAAATCTGTATTGTTCTTGTGTGTGAAATCAGCAAATCTTCCATGGATATTTTCTATATCACCGAATAACCAATACATGATATCAATGAAATGCGAAAACTGCGTGTAGAGTGTTCCGCCATCTAAGTCAGCTGTACCCTTCCATCCACCATTTTTGTAATAACGCTCATCTCGGTTCCAGTAACAATTCAATTGCACCATGAAAATATCCCCCAATAATTGCCTATCTACAACAGATTTTATCCATTCCGAAGGAGGTGAATATCTATTTTGCATGACACAAAATACATGCTTAGATTTCTGAAGTGATTTGAAAATAACTTTTTCGCATCGCTCTTTGGAAAGCCCCATTGGCTTTTCGCAAACAACATGGCGACCAGACTCTAGCGCAAGAATACTCTGATCTGCATGTAGTCCATTTGGAGTACAGATATTGATAACATCAATATCTAAGCCCGACGCTAAAAGTTCTTCCAAGGATGAAAAGAAAGGTACATCGAAATTCGTGGCATCACACTCATCTTTAGTCCGTATATCAACCATTGCAACTAGTTCCGACTCCGTCTCTCGACGAATCATCTCAGCATGTCGCTTACCAATATGACCGGCACCGATCACTGCAAATTTTATCGCCTCTTCGTTTGCGCTCATTAGCTTATTAGTTTTTGAACTATTCCATTTTCTAAAAGATACTTCTCTCCATTTCCTGAACAAGAAGCCGACCCGCTTGAGTCAAATTCTAATCTATATCCTTGTTCGCTCATCCAGCCCATTTGTCTTGCAGGATTCCCCACAAAAACCGCATAGTCTGGGATTGTTTTTGTCACTACTGCTCCCGCACCAATAAAGGCATATTTGCCAATGTCATGTCCACAAACAATTGTAGCATTAGCACCAATACTCGCACCTTTTTTTACGCGAGTTGAGGAATACTCATCCCGTCTAATTACTGCACTTCTAGGGTTGGTAACATTCGTAAACACCATGGATGGGCCTAAAAAGACATCATCCTCACAGACAACTCCACTATAGATGGAGACATTGTTCTGGACTTTAACGTTTTTCCCTAGCACAACCTTCGGAGAGATTACAACATTTTGACCAATGTTACATTTTTCTCCTATAACACAATCCGGCATGATATGGGAAAAATGCCAAATCTTGGTTCCTTCACCAATTTGACACCCATCATCAATTATAGCTGTATCATGTGCAAAATAATCCATTATCTCTTTATGTAATTTTCAAAATTATGATGTTCGGTCTCTCTCAACTGTTCATCAGTCAGTGTTTTGAAGTAAGCGTATGTTCGTTTTAATCCTTCCTCACGATCAATCTTCGGTATCCAGTCAAGCAGTTCCTTTGCGAGTTTGATATCCGGCTGTCGCTGCTTAGGGTCATTAACAGGTAAATCTCTGTATACAACCTTTTGGTCGGTACCTGTCAATTCCATGATCTCTTCTGCAAATTGACTAATTGTAATTTCAGAAGGATTTCCGATGTTTACAGGCATGTGATAACCACTCATCAATAAACGATAAATCCCCTCAATAAGGTCATCAACATAACAGAATGATCTTGTCTGTGAACCATCACCAAACACGGTTAAATCCTCTCCTCTTAAAGCTTGACCAATAAAAGCAGGTAGTACTCGCCCATCGTTCAGTCGCATTCTAGGACCATAGGTATTAAAAATTCTAACTATTCTAGTCTCTAAACCGTGAAAAGTATGATAGGCCATTGTCATAGCCTCTTGAAAACGTTTTGCTTCGTCATACACACCTCGCGGGCCAACTGGATTTACATTTCCAAAATACTCTTCATGCTGTGGATGAACATCAGGGTCACCATACACTTCAGATGTAGATGCTATTAACACGCGTGCACCCTTTGCTTTTGCCAGACCTAAGCAATTATGAATCCCAAGGGACCCAACTTTAAGAGTCTGAATAGGAATCTTTAAGTAATCGATTGGACTTGCCGGAGAAGCAAAATGTAGAATATAATCTAGATCTCCTTCAATGCTTATATGCTCGGACACATCATGATTTACGAACTCAAAATTATCAAGTTCACTCAGATGAGTAATGTTATCCAAATGCCCAGTGATAAGGTTGTCCATGGCGATTACGTGATACCCCTTGTCAGTATAGAAATCACATAAATGTGACCCGAGAAATCCGGCTGCACCAGTTATTAATATTCTTTTCGAAGTTTCCATTTAATTTCCCTTAGGCAGTATTGTTTTTCTTCCAATTGAACTATAAAAGAATCCTTCGCGCTCCATTCGATCAAGACTATACATATTTCTTCCATCAAAAATCAACGGTTCCTTTAGCGATGTTTTGATTCTATCAAAATCTGGATTACTAAATATACTCCATTCTGTAGCTATTAGCAACGCATCACAATCTTGCAGAACATCGTATTGATCATCTACGTACGTAACCTTATCACCAATAGTGTTTCGAACATTCTCCGCTGCTTCTGGATCAAAAGCTAAAATTTTAGCTCCAGCCGCAGTTAGAGCATCTATCATATAGAGTGCGGATGCCTCGCGAATATCATCGGTATCTGGCTTAAATGCCAATCCCCAAAGCGCGAATGTTTTACCCGCAACATCTCCAAAGTGATCTTTCACTTTCTCAACCAAACGAAACTTTTGATTGTGATTAACATCAAGAACACTGTTGATGATTTTAAAATCATAGCCTAACTCATTCCCACTTTTCACAAGGGCTTGAACATCTTTCGGGAAACAACTGCCTCCGAATCCAATTCCTGGATATAGAAAGCGAGGACCTATTCGAGTATCTGTACCGACACCAAGACGAACCTTATCAACATCAGCTCCTACCAGTTCGCAAAAATTTGCGATCTCGTTCATGAAAGTAATTTTCGTTGCTAAAAATGAGTTCGCGGCGTACTTGGTTAGCTCTGCAGATTTCTCGTCCATAACTATCAAGGGACGATCATTCGTAACAAAAGGTTTGTAGAGATCAGTCATTGCTTGAACAGCTCTATCATCAGACGTTCCAATAACTACTCTATCTGGCTTCATAAAATCATCTACCGCAAATCCCTCTCTCAAAAATTCAGGATTTGACACTACAGCAAAATCTACTGTCGCCTTCTCCTTAATCTTCGCTTCAACTTTTTCTGCAGTACCAACCGGCACTGTAGACTTATCCACGATCACCTTGTAATCAGTCATCATTTCTCCTAGCTGTTCTGCAACCTTGAGTATATAACTTAAATCAGCAGAGCCATCTTCCCCTGGAGGTGTTGGAAGTGCTAAGAAAATGATTTCCGCATCGTCCACAGCCTCTTTCAACTGAGTCGTAAATGAAATTCTTCCTGCTTTAATATTTCTTTGAAAAACATTATCAAGGTGCGGCTCATATATTGGAACCTCACCTCTTCTCATGCATTCAACTTTTGCTTCGTCTATATCTACACAAACAACCTGATTACCGGTATCTGCGAAACATGTTCCAGTAACAAGGCCAACATAGCCCGTACCAACAACTGCAATTTTTTTCATCTAGTATCTTATTGATTAAGGAAATCAGCAATGCCACCACAAATATGGTTTAATTGCTCCTCATCCATCTCAGTATGAATTGGCAATGACAGAACTCGTTCAGTCAACCAATCCGTTACCGGTAAATTAGTATCTGCACTCCCGTATGCTTCAAACATCTTTTGACGATGTGCGGGCACAGGATAGTATATCATTGACGGAATATCTCGCTCCGCCAAAAACGCATTTAACGCATCTCGATCAACTCCTTCTAACTTCATCGTATACTGATGAAATACGTGTTTAGAGTAAATATCTCTTTTCGGTGTCGTTATTTGATTAAATTGCGCAAAGAAATTATCATAGTGATCTGCTACAGCTCTTCTTGCTGCGATATAATCATCAAGTTCTCTCAACTTAATTCTTAAAACCGCCGCTTGAATACTATCTAATCGTGAGTTACACCCGACAACATCGTGATAATATCGCTTGCTCTGGCCATGATTGACTATTTGTCGCATTTGCGCAGCAAGAGAATCATCATTTGTAAAAATCGCCCCTCCGTCACCGTAACACCCTAAATTTTTTGAAGGGAAAAATGATGTACAACCAACATGACCAATTGATCCAACCTTCTGTGTTGAACCGTCCGTTTTCCTGTAATCGCTTCCGATAGCCTGAGCATTATCTTCGATTACTGCAATATTATGCTTCTCTGCAATCGCCATAATCTCGTCCAAATTGGCCGCTTGGCCATATAAATGAACAGGAACGATCGCCTTTGTCTTCTCGGTGATAGCTGCCTCAAGTTTAGAAGGATCTAAACAGAAAGAATCTTCTTCGACATCAACAAAAACAGGCTTAAGACCAAGCAAAGCAACCACCTCAGTTGTTGCGATAAAAGTAAAGGAAGGTGTGATAACTTCATCTCCAGGCTTCAACCCGAGAGCCATCATTGCAATTTGCAACGCATCCGTTCCATTCGCACAAGGAATAACGTGTTTAACACCAAGATAGTCTTCTAACTCATTCTGGAACCCTTTAACCTCGGGTCCATTTACGAATTGAGCATTTTCAATCACGTTCAATATTGCCTTATCTACTTCGGGCTTAATTTTTTGATACTGGGCCATCAAATCGACCATCTGTATTTTTCTCATCTAAAATCTACATATATGGAGGCGCTAAAGATAATACATTGTGGCAAATGCTACCTACACAACCGCTAAAAAAGATGGATTGATTCTGACTTTTAGGGACAAAATTCATCTCATCGAAATTTTCAGACCACTCATCGAGAATACGCTAACATTTCTCAAACTGATATTAAATTCGTACCAAAGCTGATCATTTATCATCTGAAGGTTACGGAGAGACTAAACCAGTTGCGGCTAACGAGACAACAGAAGGAAGAGCTCAGAACCGAAGAATAATGGATATTACAACAATGTTCAAAGCAAAGTAATCCCACTAGTACTAAAACATAAATTAAAGAGGCTGTTCAATTGAGTAGCCTCTTTTTTGTGGTGTTAAAAAACTTCAATTTTAGCTCTGATCAAATAATTGATGCGTACTTTCGTTCTCTCAGCGTCACACAGACAAAACTCGTACATGAAAACATTTTATCTTTTCGCAATTAGCATCGTTTTTTCGTTAGCCTCAAATCACTCTTTAGCACAGCGAAATGCAGCAGATTCAGCAATAGGTGCGGCTTGGTTAGGGATTCAATATGCAGGCGGATTCAGTGGTGGAGATCTAGCGGATCGATATGGCTATTTTAATCATGTCGGTATCATGGGAGGATATAAAACGAATAAGAATTGGGTTTTCGGAATGGAGGCTAATTTCATGTTCGGCGATAGCGTAGCATTAACAGGGCTTTTTGACCATCTGGTTGATTCCAAAGGAAACATAACGGATATAAATGGTGACATTGCCACAGTTCGTGTTGGTGGGAGAGGCCTTTACATCAATGGGGTAGTGGGAAAAATCCTCCCTATTTTAAGTCCAAATCCAAACTCAGGGATCTACGTCAATATGGGATTAGGATATTTCATACATAGATTGCGAATCGAGACGCAAGATCATGTTGTTCCACAAATAGAATTGGACTACAAAAAGGGCTATGATCGATTGAGTTCAGGAGCTAACGTAACACAATTCATTGGTTATGCATTCATGGCTGATCAAGGAGGAGTCAATTTCTATGGTGGATTATATGCTCAACAAGGTTTTACAAAGAATCGAAGAGCAATTAACTTTGACACCCCGGACATACCGGTATCTCAAGACTTAAGGCTAGAGCTTCAATTTGGATTCAAGTTTGGCTGGCTGATACCTATCTATCAAAGACAACCTAAAGAATTTTATTACGACTAATGCGTGCACTCTACACATTTGGGGTATTATGTTATGGGTTAGGCATCAGGCTAGCATCACTATTTAATCCAAAAGCAAAAAAATGGATTAGAGGTCGCAAGGGAATTTTTGACACTCTTCCTAATGTTAAGAATAAAGAAGTTGTATGGTTTCACTGCGCATCTTTAGGTGAATTCGATCAAGGGCTACCTCTGATGAATCTTATTAAAACAGAGAACCCCGATACATTCTTAATAATAACATTTTTCTCGCCATCAGGATTTGAACATTATGAGAAACGTGATCACCTAGCAGATTTTGCATGTTACTTGCCATTGGACACACCATCGAATGCTCGGAAATTCGTTTCAATCATTCAACCAAAATCAACATATTTTGTCAAGTATGAATTCTGGGCAAACTATATAGTAGAAGCAAAAAAAGCAGGAAGTTCAATTTATAATGTGAGTGGACTATTTCGAAATTCTCACAGATTTTTCAAGTGGTATGGCGGCTTTTTCAGATCAGTCCTCGGGAAATTTGATTTCTTTTTTGTTCAGAATGAAACGTCAAAAGACCTTCTTGAAAGGATTAGTATAAAAAACGTCGAAGTAACTGGAGACAGCCGCTTTGATCGAGTGATCGAGAATAGTAAAAAGGCAGATTCTAACAAGATCATTGAAGAATTCAAAGGTGACCAATCCATAATCGTAATCGGGAGTTCATGGCCTGTTGATGAGGAAATCCTAGCCGCATGGATGAATAAATCTTCAGACAAAATCTTAATCGCACCTCATCAGGTTGATGAAAAACACATTCAACAAATTCAAAAAGCGCTCACTAGAAAAGTAGCTCGATATAGTCAAACAACATCAGATTCCGTTTTCGATTTTGATATACTAATCCTGGACACAATCGGCATGTTAGCGAGTGCTTATAAGTATGGCGAAATAGCCTATGTAGGTGGTGGTTTTTCAGGAAGTCTACACAATATTCTTGAACCAGCTGTATTTGGTCTCCCAGTTATTTTCGGACCTAAACACAAGAGATTTCCAGAAGCCCAAGCATTCATAGATCATGGTTTTGGCTTTTCCATTAATACCTTGATTGAATTTGAAAATTCACTTTCTTCGATCAAGTCTAATCTAAGCGAGATTAGTCAGGAAGAAAAACTATTCATCGAGAAAAACTCAGGTGCTTCTAAGCGAATTTACCATCACATTATTTCCAGCTAAGCATTTTAAATTCATCGGTTTGATCATTTCCATATTTCAACTGCATGGATCTGATAAGTTTTTCAATTACCGACCATTTTGAGCTCCTATTTGGAGTAAGTGCAATCACCTCTCGAGCCGGAACCTCACCAGTTACTGAACGAATTCTTTTATAGTCTTTGGAGTTGTTCTTTATTGCGAATTGCGGTATTAAAGTATATCCTCCATGTAACTCCACCATCTCCTCCAATAGATTCATGTTCCCACCTTCATAATTCCATTCATCCTTACCTCCTTTATTTAACTCACAGAAATGAATCATTTGAGTTCTCAAACAATTGCCCTGAGTTAATAACCAAGGGTGATACTCAACCAGATTAGTTGTTGTGACCTCATCCTTTTCAACATTCGGTAGATACGCTCGAATCTCCTCACGATACACAATAGAAGATCTTAATTTAGGATCATTAACGGGGCCAGCTAGTATCCCAATATCGATCTGCTTATTCTCTAGAGCTATTAAAATCTCTTCCGTTTTCATTTCTTCAATTGAAAGCTGGACATCAATTAATGCATCCCTCCATTCGCGGAATAAATCTGGCAGCAGATAGCCTGCAATAGTTGGAATAATTGCGACTCGCAATCGTTCTTTGAAAACTCCTTTTTTCTTTTGTATTAAAACTTCAATTTGTTCGTACTCATTCAACACATCTCTAATAATAGGAACAAGAGATTCTCCAAATGATGTTAGCTCAAGTGGAGATGTAGAACGATCGAAAACGAATGTCCCTAGAGCTGTCTCAGCTTTCTTTACCTGCATAGAGAGGGTCGGTTGAGTAACGAAACACACTTCACTGGCACGCAAAAACTGGCGTTCCTCTGTTAATGCCCAAA